>Ga0209075_1003406_pt1 | contig 13279 bp, 14 predicted proteins | sample Stecom2011_FD_187523 | JGI IMG/M metagenome (GOLD analysis project Ga0209075, IMG submission 187523) | Agricultural soil microbial communities from Utah to study Nitrogen management - Steer compost 2011 (SPAdes) (version 2) | ecosystem: Environmental > Terrestrial > Soil > Agricultural land... | reverse complement strand
AGGTATTAACAAAAACGAGTTTATCAGTTATGGAAATGATAAAGGCAAAGTGAAACTCAGTATTTTAAATCGTTTAAATAACAAGCGAGACGGCAAATTAGTTTTAGTAACTGCCATTAATCCTACAAAAGCAGGTGAAGGCAAAACTACGGTATCCATTGGTCTTGCTCAAGGATTAAATGCACTTGGCGAGCGCGTATGCTTAGCATTAAGAGAACCAAGTTTAGGTCCAGTGTTTGGACTTAAAGGTGGTGCGACAGGTGGTGGGAAATCGGTATTGACACCATCAGAAGATATAAACCTACATTTTACAGGAGATTTTCACGCCATTACAAGCGCAAACAACTTACTTTCAAGTTTAATTGATGCTCATATATATTATGGGAATGAATTAAAAATTAAAGATGTTGTTTGGCCAAGAACGATGGATATGAATGATCGTTTCTTAAGAAATATTGAAACAAAATTAAGAAAAGACAACTTTATAATTACTGCTGCAAGCGAAATTATGGCAATTTTAGCATTATCAACATCGCTTAAAGATTTAAAAGAGCGCCTTTCAAATATTTTAGTTGGTTATAATGAAAACAACGAACCTATTTATGCCAAACAAATAGGTGCAGTTGATGCAATGACGATTTTGTTAAAAGATGCTATCCATCCAAATCTAGTTCAAACGATTGATGGTGTGCCAGCATTTGTTCATTGTGGCCCTTTTGCAAATATCGCACATGGATGTAACTCAGTGTTAGCTACAAAAATGGCACTTAAACTTTCAAATTATACCATTACAGAGGCTGGATTTGGTGCGGACTTAGGTATGGAAAAATTCTTGGACTTAAAACGCCCGATTTTAGGTAAAAATCCAGATGTTGTATGTTTAGTTGTAACACTTAGAGCATTAAAGGCTCATGGTGGAGCAAACGATTATTCATCAAACGATATTATCGCTTTAAACAAAGGAATTGAACATTTAAAACAGCATATTGAAAACATTAGAAAGTTTAATTTACCGTTTGTTATTGCATTGAATCACTTTGAAAGTGATGATTCATTGGAGGTTGGCTATTTACTTGACTGGGCAAAAACAGAAGGTCATAAAATAGCTGTATCAAAAGGGTTTAAAGAAGGAAAAGAAGGCACAAAAGAACTTGCTAAACTTATTATGGAAGCAAGTGAACATGAAGAATTAGAACAAGTATTTATGTATGGTCATACGGACTCGATTGTTGAAAAGATTGAAAAAATAGCAACAAAGATTTACCGTGCAAAAAATGTATCTTATAGTAAAAAAGCACTTAAAAAATTAGATTCAATGAAAGATTTAAATCATTTATCGGTATGTATCGCAAAAACACCAATGTCTTTTTCAGGTGATGCAAGTCTAGTAGGTACACCACGTGATTTTACATTAGAAATTGATGATTTTAATATTTCACACGGAGCTGGATTTATTGTTGCAAAAACTAAAGGTATTATGGTTATGCCAGGGTTAAATAATGATCCTAATGCAAAACATATGAAAATTGATGATGAAGGAAACTTCAACTTATTTTAAGGAGGTCCCTATGATTTTAGATGGTAAAGGCGTTGCAGAAAGACGCAACGAAAAGTTAAAAGAAAAAATTGATTCATACATTGAAAAAGGTTATAGAAAGCCAACGTTCGCTGTTGTTATGGCTGGAGATAATCCTGCAAGCAAGTCCTATGTACAAAACAAACTTAAAGCTTCTGCACTTGTTGGCATTGAAGCAAAATTATATAAATTAGAGGATTCAATTAGCGAACAAGAAGTTTTAAATTTAGTTGATGAATTAAACAATGATGATATGCTTGATGGCTATATAGTTCAATTACCATTACCTAAAAATGTTGATACAGACAAAGTTTTAAATCGCATGGATGTTAAAAAAGATGTTGACGGATTTCATGTTATAAACCAAGGTTTATTATTCCAAGGACGCAACGCTATGCATGCAGCAACACCTCAAGGTATTGTAAACTTACTTGAAACCTATCGTATTGATGTAACAGGATTAAATGCTGTAGTCGTTGGCCGTAGCAATATTGTTGGTATGCCGATTTCAAAACTTCTTTTAGATATGAACGCAACCGTTACAACAACACATAGTCGAACGAAAAACTTAAGCGCTATTACAAAACAAGCCGATCTATTAGTTGTAGCGATTGGGAAACCAAAATTTATAACAAAAGATATGGTCAAAGAAGGCGCGATTGTCATTGATGTTGGCATCAATCGTGTTGATGGAAAACTTTATGGTGATGTTGACTTTGAAGAAGTATTAAAAATTGCGAAATACATCACACCAGTACCTAAAGGTGTTGGTCCAATGACGATTAATGCACTGCTTGAAAATGTATTTAAACGTTACGAAGAAAACATACATTCGAAATAAAAGAAATTTTTACAATTCGCCCTTTACAATAAATAACTTTATTGTTATAATGGGTTTGTATTTAAGTATCGTATATGTTGTCAAATTGGTGGCAACGTCTCTACCATAGTTCCGTAAAAACTATGACTACGCATATTTAAACATGTAGGGGTTGTTTATTTATCCACGTAGCTTCCGCATACTTTAAATACAAAAATTTTAGGGGAAACATGGGGATAAGTAGCACTTATTAATGATGTTTCTAGGTAAAACACCTATAAAAGGTGTTTTTTTTAGCGATTTTTTGGTAAAATGAGTGATAGAAAATAAAAAAGGAGTCTAGATGATATGAATATTTGGCATGATATAGACCAGAAACGCATAACACCAGATAGTTTTATTGCGGTCATTGAAATATCAAAAGGTAGTAAAAAGAAATACGAGTTAGATAAAGAAACAGGGATGATTATTTTAGATCGAGTTTTGTTCACATCAACTCACTATCCTGCAAACTATGGATTTATTCCAAAAACTTATGCAGGTGATAATGACCCACTAGACGTCTTGGTATTATGTCAAGAAGATATTGAACCTATGAGCCTTGTAACATGCTTTCCAATCGGTGTTATGAAGATGATTGACTCAGATGAAGTGGACGAAAAAATAATTGCCGTTCCATTTGGTGATCCATCACATAACCAATACAAGGATATTAGCGAACTGCCACAACATATCATTACAGAAATGGGGCACTTTTTTGAGATTTATAAGTCATTAGAAGGAAAAAAAACATACATATTAGATGTTGAGGGAAGAGAATCTGCAAAGAGAATTATTCAACAGTCTATTAAAAACTATGAGAAAGTATTTGCAAAGAAGGATTAATTATGGGAAGAGCGTTTGAAGTAAGAAAAGCAGCGATGGCAAAAACATCTGCTGCAAAAAGTAAAGTATATTCTAAATATGGTAGAGAAATCTACTTAGCAGCTAAATCAGGTGTAGCTGATCCTGAAATCAACGTGAACTTAAAACGTATGATAGAAAAAGCTAAAAAAGATCAAGTACCAGCAGATGTTATTAAACGTGCAATTGAAAAAGCTAAAGGCGGCGTTGAAGATAACTTAACAAGTGTACGATACGAAGGTTTTGGACCTGAAGGCAGCATGTTTATCGTTGAATGTTTAACAGACAACGTTAATAGAACAGTATCTGAAGTTCGAAACTGTTTTACAAAAACTGGTGGAAAACTAGGTGTATCCGGTTCTGTACTTCACCAATTTAACCATCAAGCGATCTTTGCTGTTTCAAACAAAACAGAAGATGAAATTTTTGAAGTTTTAGTTTTAAACGACATTAATGTAAGTGACATCGAAAGCGATGAAGATGGTGTCTCTATTTATGGTGAGGCACAAGATTTTAATTCAATTAAAACTGCTTTACTAGATGCAATGCCAGATATCGAGTTCGAAACTGATGAAATTATATGGGTTCCAATTACCGAAGTTAAGTTAACTCAAGAGGAAAGTTTTAAAGCTTTTGAAAAATTACAAAACATGCTTGATGAGCTTGATGATGTTCAAGATATCTATCATAATATCGTCGAATAAATTACAAAAAATATAAATAAAGGATAATCGCTATCCAAATAGAAAAATAAAAGATTGATTTTTTGAAAATTTCATGAAAATCAATCTTTTTTTTACAATCTTATTATGATATAATAAGGCTTGAAATCAAAGCGAGGTGTTCATGAATGATTTTTTCATTGAACGATGAAGAAATTAAAGAAATAATTGCGAAAGAAGCAAGGAGGCAACAAGCAGGCGTAGAGCTAATTGCCTCTGAAAATTTTGTTTCAGAAGAAGTCCTACAAATTCAAGGCTCAATTCTTACAAACAAATATGCTGAAGGCTATCCTGGCAACCGCTATTATGGTGGTTGTGAGTTTGTTGATGAAGTTGAGCGACTTGCAATCAAATATGTATGTGAATTATTTGATGTGAGGTTTGCTAACGTACAACCACATTCTGGTTCACAGGCAAATATGGCAGCTATGCAAGCTTTACTTAAACCTGGTGATAAAATATTAGGTATGTCTTTAAACGAGGGCGGCCATTTAACGCATGGGTTTAATTTAAGTTTTTCAGGAATCGTCTATGACAGTTATTTTTATGGTGTCGATGAAAAAACAGAAATGATTAATTATGACCGTGTGCTTGAAATTGCTAAAGAAGTTAAACCAAAACTTATTATCGTTGGTGCAAGTTCATATTCTAGAGCCATTGATTACAGTCGCTTTAGAAAAATTGCTGATGAAGTTGGCGCTTACCTTATGGCAGATATTGCACATGTTGCTGGTTTAATTGCTGCAAAACTTCACCCGTCTCCTGTTGGTTATGCCGATGTTATTACATCAACTACGCATAAAACATTAAGAGGACCACGGGGTGGATTGATTTTAACAAACGATGAAAACATAGCTAAGAAAATCGACAAGGCGGTCTTCCCTGGAATACAAGGTGGGCCGTTGATGCATGTTATTGGTGCGAAAGCACGTGCGTTCAAAGAGGCACTTTCGCCATACTTTGTTAAATATCAGGAACAAGTTATTGAAAACGCCAAAACAATGGCAAACCACTTTAAAACATTGGGTTATCGTGTCATAAGTGGTGGAACAGATAACCATTTATTATTATTAGATGTCAAACAAAAATTTAACATAACCGGAAAACAAGCCGAAACAATATTAGGAAAAGTCAATATAACAATTAACAAAAACAGTTTACCGTTTGATCAAGAAAAACCAATGCATACAAGTGGTATACGTATTGGTACACCGGCAGTAACAACACGGGGTTTGGTTCAAAAAGATATGATTGAAATTGCCAACTGGATTGACAAAGCTCTACAAAATAGAGAAAACAATGATGTCTTAAACGAAATCAAACAGCAGGTAGAATTAAAAATGGAAAAATATCCATTGCATAAAGGAGGCATACTATGATTACAAAAACGCGAATTATTCCAGATGGAAAAGCCCTTTTAAAGACTTTACCATATGAACCATACTTAGAAGCTGAAAGACTATATTATCCAATTACAAGTGGTAGATGTCCTGAGGGAAGTGCATCGGTTAAAGTTGGAGAAAAAGTTTATGTAGGTCAAATTATCGGGGCACGTAGATCTGGCTTTTTCGATCAAAATATCCACTCTACAGTGAGTGGAACAGTTGTTGGTTTTGAAATGCGTACACTTTCAAGTGGCAAAAAAGTCGAATGTATTGTTGTTGAAAATGATCAAAAATATACATTGCATGAGACAGTTAAAGATCGTACACAAGAAGAAATCGATAACTTAACAAGAGAAGAATTATTAAAAATTATTAAAGACTTCTCTCTTGTTGGTTTAGGGGGTTCTGAATTCCCAACGCATATTAAATTTAAAACAGACGAAAAGATCAATGTTATTGTTGCAAACGGTGTTGAATGTGAACCTTATTTAGTTAGTGACTATGGCTTAATGAAAAAAGAGCCTGAAAAAATTGTTGAAGGTTTAATTATTGCTATGAAAACTGCAAACGCTCCAAAAGGTGTTATTGCAATTAAGAAAAAATACAAAGCAATTAAAGCAATATTAGAAGAAACAATTAAAAATTATCCGGAATATGACATTACAGTTGCACCTATTGGCAACTACTATCCACAAGGATGGGAATTAGAAGTAATTAAAAATGCAGTAGGCATTAAAATTCCTCAATTCCAATTACTTGCTAAATACGGTGTGTTACAGTTTAACGTATCAACACTCTTAAGTATTTACAATGCTGTTAAACATCGCTTACCAGTATTAGAACGCTTTATTACGATTAGTGGTGATGGCGTACATAACAAGAGCTTTGTTGCACGTATTGGTACACCAGTTAATGAGCTTGTTGAACTTGCAGGCGGATACAAAGACTTAGAACAACCAAAAGTATTAGTTGTTGGTGGTCCAATGATGGGTTCTAACGCTTCATCAGATGATTTAATTATGACGTTTACAACAACATCATTAATTGTGTTAAACGAAGTTGTTCACAAAGAAGAACCTTGTATTCACTGTGCGGCATGTGTTTACTCATGTCCAGTTAAGATTCAACCTGTTCAAATTATGAATGCTTACAAAGCAGGCGACAAGAAAACACTTGAAGTGTTACAAGTTAACAAATGTATTGAATGCGGCCTATGCTCATTTGTATGTCCATCTAAGATTCACTTGACAGACTACATGAGAAAAGGTAAAGCAATGTTGAGGGGGTAAATCATGGAAATCGTAAGACAAACAAGTCCTTATATTCGTAAGGAAACATCAACGAAACGAATGATGGCAGATGTTTTGATTGCCCTTATTCCAGTTATGCTATTTGCAATCTATCGTTTCCAGTTTGATTTTATTACAAAAGCGATTGTTGCAAGTATTTTAGGTGTTGGTTTAGAAGCATTATCATTTATGCTTACAAGACCAAAAACACAAACAGTTAAAGAACGTTTTGAACAAGATTACACAATTAACAATGTTATTCCACCAATTATTACAGCGTTAATCTTTGTACTTACATTACCAAGTAAAATTTCAATTTACGTTGTAATTATCGGTACAATCTTTGCAATCTTAATTGGTAAAATGATTTTTGGTGGGTTGGGGAAAAACATTTTTAACCCAGCAGGTATTGGTCGTGTCTTTGTAGCGCTCGCATTTGCAAGTCTATTTAGTGGCACTTACACAAGTGGATTAGATAGTATTTCAGGTGTCACAGCATTACAAGGTTCAATGACAACATACACGTTAAGTGATTTATTTTTCGGTAATATCCCAGGTTCAATGGGTGAAGTTAGTGCATTAGCTATTTTAATCGGAGCTGCCTATTTACTTATTCGTCGATCTGCAGACTTCAGAGTGATGTTATCTGGTATCTTAAGCTTTACATTTATGATACTTGTTGCAGGCATCGCACAAGGATTTGAATTTAGTGAATTAATGCATTATACGTTATACCATGTATTATCTGGTGGTTTATTATTTGGTTTAGTATTTATGGCTACTGACCCAGTAACAAGTCCATACACAAGACCAGGTCGTTTAATCTTCGGTTTAATGATTGGTTCATTGGTAGCACTTATTCGTTTATTTGGTGCATTACCAGAAGGTATGGTATTTGCGTTAGTTATCGCAAACGCATTTGTTGCGTTAATCGACTATCGCAAATGGACAACAAATCTATACACTAAAAAATTTATTATCGGTTATGCAATAACTGCAGTTGTCTTGTTACTCGTTGTCTTTATTGGCATGGGAGGTTTCTAATATGACTGCAAAATTTAAAACAATCGGCTTTTCTGCCGCATACATCGTTGTATTATTAGGGATGTTATTTGGATTATTCTTCGCAACAAAACCAATTGTTGAGAAAAAAGCTATGCAAGGTAAAATCGCTATGTATAGTGAAGTCTTAACAGGTATTGATACAATCGAAGATGTTAAGAAAGATACAGACCCAGTAACAATTTTAGATAAACATCTAGCAAAGAACGATAAAGATGAAGTTATTGCAACACTTTATCGTGCATTTAAAACAAACCAATACGCAAGTAGTACAGATACGGGAATTGAATTACTTGTATCGATTGACAAAGATGGAAAAATTTTAGGTATAAAAGTAACTGTGGACCAATCAATTAGTCCAGAGTTGACTAAAAAATATGTTGAATCGTTTAAAGGATCAAACATCCAAACACCTAAATCAATGGATGGTGTTTCAAGACCATCTGTTGCATTCTCGCTTGCTACAGTAGATGAAATATTAAAAGATATTGCAACATCACAAGGTATTGCAGAAGTTGAAAAAACGGTATACGAAGTTGTCTTTGGTGATGATTACGTATTAGGCGCTAAAGAAGATGTTAACGAAGGCGTTATTAAACATGTATATCCTGTAACAGGTTCAATTAAAAACGGTAAAGTCTTCTATCTTGAAGGAAGCGATCATTTCAATGGACCAGACTCTGACGTTAAACCAGCAGGCGTTCGTATTTTAGTTTCAAATGATAACGAATTCCTTGGCTACGACTTTGATGATGAAGAAGTTGTATATGAACATACAAAAGGTTACCAAAAATTTGTTAAAGAGTTCTTAGATGGATTCGTTGGTCAAAAAATACCTGAAATTGCAGATGATATCGATACAGCATCGGGTGCATCATTCTCTAATGCACTTGTTTATGATATGATTTTAGAATTAAGTGCATATGTAAAGGAGGCATAAGATGAGTAAAGAAAATAAAAGTTTATTACTTAATTTAGCCATCATCCTTGTAATAGCCTTAGGATTTGTATTGATGTATCAAGCCTATGTACCAACAACAAGTTTAGATAAGATGATGGGTTACAAAGTAAACTTAGAAACAGTAGAATTAACTGATGACAAACCGGAAGGACTAATTTCAAAAAGTATTGTTAAAAAAGGCAATAAAGAAATTGGTACGTTATACTTAATTAACATTAAAAACGATTATTATTTAAATGAATCAAGTGACTCAATGATTGCATTTAACTTAGTTATTACAACAGATAAACTTGTTTATGTCGATGTATTGACTGTGAATCAATCAAGTTGGGCAAGACAAGGTATCATCAACTACATGAAAGAAGAGTTTGATGGTATAGAAGAAGCAGATGTTAAACATGTTGCCATATATAATGTTGCTGATATGGACGCATCAAGTGGTGCGACTTCAAAGGATAGTACGACAAGTGTTAAAGAAACAATTTTAAAAGTTTTAGATTTCCACAACGGTGTTACAGAAACAGTTTATGATATTTTATTTGGTGAAAACTATACATTTGGTTCGAAAGATGAAATCAATAGCGGTGTTATTAAACATTCATACACAGTAACTGGCACAAAAACAGGTAAAGTATATTATCTAGAAGATAGTGGATATTTCAATGGCCCAGATTCAGAAATCAAAAAATTAGGTGTTCGTTTAATTTTAGATGATGCAAACAAACTTATTGGTTATGATTTCGATGATGCAGAAATTGTTTACGAACATACAAAAGGTTTCCAAACATATGTGAAAACATTCTTAGATGGATTCATTGGAACAGATATAACAACAATCGCATCAGGATTAGATACAACAACGGGTGCTTCATTCTCTAAAGCATTAACATACAGTATGTTACTTGAATTTAGTACATACTTGAAAGGAGAATAATGATATGGAAAAAATGAACTTATTTAACTTCTTTGGAAAAAGATCTTTAACAGATCAAGCATTAGCAGTGATGGCCGTATCGTTATTACCTGCATTATTTGTTGTTAAAGGTATTGAAGGAGCATTTGTTTATTCAATATTATTAACACTATACTTAGTACTTTCAGTATTGATTCAAACATTTGTTTACAAATTCATGCCAGAAAAAATGCGTGAAGTCTTAGTGCTTGTTGGATTAGTTGTAAGTGTTACAGCAGTTAAATTGATTGCCGATGTTGTGTTTTACAACTTTGCATCATTAAACAGTACATACCTTTACCTCATGATTTTAAATCCTGTTCCAGTATTATTCTTTAAACAGGAAGAAGAATTACCACTTTCCAACAAACTATATGAAATGCTTGTTAAAGCAGTCAATATTTTAGTTTTACTTTTAGTCTTTGGCTTACTTAGAGAAATTTTAGGTAGTGCAACTCTTACATTTGGTGCATACTTAGAATTCATACCAAGTAAAGTTATCGACTTAGGATTTACAAAATATGCTATTGGTGTATTATTAAATCCACTTGGAGCATTCTTAATTTTTGGATTATTATTAGCGTTAATAAAACTCTTATCAAAAGATAGTGAGGTGACACAATGATTTACTTAAGTCTTATTTTCTCAGGATTATTCCTAGGAAACATCTTATTAAATAGTTTACTTGGATTACCTTTATTTGATTCTAAAACAAATTCATTAAAGGGACCCGCTCAAACAGGTGTATTCTCACTAATCATCTCGCTATTAAGTGCAGTTGTTTTATACCCAGTTTATCATTATGTATTAAAGCCAATTGGTATTGATTTCTTATACATGATTATAAGTGTTGTTGTCGTCAGTTATGTATCATTAGGTGTTCGCTTTATTGCAAAACAAGGCGGTATCGAAGGTGTCAGCGATAAACACGCATTATTAATACCTGCAAATGCATTTATTATTGGTTTATCAATTTTAGTATTAAATAACACATCCTATATTGAAGCACTAGTGCAAGTGCTTGGGTTAGCATTAGGTTATTTCTTAGTCTTATTGATGATTTATGCAATCAAACCTAGATTAGATTTAGGCGCACCCAAATCATTCAAAGGGTTACCAATTTTACTTATCACATTAGCTTTAATCGCAATGGCATTCATGGGATTAGCAGGCATCCTTTAATGAAAAAAACGTTTAGTATCCTTTTACTAATTGTAAGTTCATTCATACTTATCGCATGTAATGGTAAGGAAAATCCAATTGATGAAACATTTAATAAAACGTTCTACTCAATGGATACAACCATACAATTAGTCATTGGTGAAAATGATCCTAAATTAAATAATGCACAAAAAGTTTTCGACGAAATTGAAGATGTTTTCAACAAACTTCACGAACTAACAAATAACTTTGAATCATTTTCAAATGTCAATAACATTTACTACATCAATGAACATGTAGGAAAAAAAATATTAATTGATCCCCTACTTTACGATGTCTTAGAAAAGTCTTTACAAATTTATAATTTAACCGAAGGTTATTTTGATATTAGTATCGGACATATTATCGATGAATGGAAGTACATAATTAATTTACCTGAAAAAGACAAATTAAACGAAAGTGAACTTCAAGCATTTATTGAAAATGTTCAATCAATACCTGTTGTAAAAAACGGTATTGAACTTACAAAAGAAAACAATCAACACTTTGTCAAAATAAGTGAAGGCGTCAAAATTGACTTAGGAGCCATCGCCAAAGGGTATGCTGTTAATCTTGCCAAAGAGATACTTGATAAATATGAAGTTACTATGTATCAACTTAAAGCCAGCGATAGCTCAGCATATTATGGCATAAACGACCATAAAGATCGAGATTATTTTAGAGTTGGCCTACTTAGACCATTAAGCTCTAACAACGCAGACCCATTTTATGGCGTTGTGAGTATAAAAAATCGCGCACTTACAACAAGTGGCGATTCGATCCAAAGTGTTATTTATGACACACAAAAATTCCATCACATCGTAAGCCCAGTAACTAAAATGCCAGAAAATTTTTACAGCATGATAACATTACTACACGATGATGCGGCATTTGCTGATGCGATTACGACAGCACTGATGTCAATGCCTAAAGATGTACTAGAAGCATTTATTTTAGAAGAAAATTTAGAAATTATTATTTATAACTTTGATGAAACAATTGAAAGTTTCGTAAGCGAAGCTATATTTGAAGAACGGTAGGTTTATATGAAAAGCACTAAAAGAGATTGGATAATTATGATTTCAATAGTTGTACTAGCTTTTTTAGTATACTTTGGCTTTGAAGCGCTATTCTTTAATAAAAAAAGTAACGGTGCAGAAGTTATATACACACCGGATGGTACACTTGCATACATTGATTTTGAAAAAGAAACCATCACAAAATCAAAAAATCAGTCAAATATTCCAGATTCGTTTAATGAAACATTTCCAATCATCAAAGATAATCAAATTACTGTATTAGGCGACTATACCATTAATGGTGTTCGTCAAATTGTTGTAATCGAAGTTAATTTTTCAAAAAGCAGTGTAAAAATAGTTAAAGAGGAAAGTCCAAATAATATTTGCAGCAAACTAGGCGAACAAACGAATAAACCACTCATTTGTTTACCTAATAACGTGCGTGTAAGTTTTACAACGGACTTAGATATTGATGATGAATTCTAACCACAAGAAAATTGTCAAAATGGCATTGCTTGCAAATTTTACAGCAGTAGCCATTGTGTTAAACTTAATCGAAGCACAACTAAATTTTATACCAGTACCTGGAGCTAAATTAGGACTTGCAAATTTAGTAACCCTTATTATTCTCTATATGTATGGCATTAAAGAAGCATCGATACTAACACTTGTTCGTATTGTTGTTGTTGGCCTACTTTCAGGCAGACTTTTAGGGCCAACATTTTATATGGGAACTGCAGGTGCGATTGCATCACTAATTGTTATGGGCACATTAAAACAATTAAAAGTGTTTGGTATGACTTTGGTAAGTCTTATAGGCTCAATTAGTCATCAAATTGGACAAATTGTTGCCGGTATCTTTGTTATTGGTGCCACAGAAGTATTTTATTACTTACCGATTATGTTACCGATTGGTGTTGTATCCGGTATTATTATTGGTTTAATTGCTGAAAAATTTATGGTTACAATGAAAAACAACGAAAGAACAATCGAATAAAAAAGCAAACGTAAGCACCTATTGCTTACGTTTTTTATTAATTGATACTTTTTATATAAGTAATGATGTTTTTCTTTGTAAGCACATACAAAGGCATAAGGCCGAATGTAAATGCTAATAAAAGTGTTACAGCAAGAATTATAAATATCGATAATGGTGTTACTGTAATTAATGTAATACTTGGAATAATTGCATTAAACGAACGATTAATTATAGGAGTTGTTATTATAATACATAATATGCTAATAGAAAATGCTAATAACGATACAAGTAATAACTCAAAGGATACAATTTTATAAAGGGATGGATTGTTTGCACCAAAGCTTTTTAAAACGCCAAATGTTTTTGATTTTTCACTAATTTTTTGATACGTCATAATAAATATCATAATCA
>Ga0209075_1003405_pt1 | contig 13279 bp, 12 predicted proteins | sample Stecom2011_FD_187523 | JGI IMG/M metagenome (GOLD analysis project Ga0209075, IMG submission 187523) | Agricultural soil microbial communities from Utah to study Nitrogen management - Steer compost 2011 (SPAdes) (version 2) | ecosystem: Environmental > Terrestrial > Soil > Agricultural land... | reverse complement strand
CCTTTTGAATTAAAGTATCGAGCAAGCGCAGACATACCAATCCCTCCGATGCCTAAAAAATAAATATGTGAGTATTTTTGACTGATCACGACACTATGCTTTTCGCCACCGAAACAATTCTTTCATCGGCATTAATAATGGCTTTTTTCTTTATATTTTCAGAAAGCAATTTCTGCTCATCATCATTCTCTAATAATTCAATCGTTCTACCTGCCAGTTTTTCTCTTGCCTCACTATCCTTGATATAGATTGCTGCATTGTCTTTCACTAGAGCCATTGCATTTTTAGTTTGATGGTCTTCCGCAACATTAGGTGAAGGCACGAGTATAATCGGTTTTCCCACAATACACAATTCTGAGATTGCTATCGCGCCAGCTCTTGAAACAATTACATCAGCTGCCGCATAAGCCAACTCCATTTCATTAATAAATTTGGTCAGTACAACACCTTCCATATTCATCTCTGAAGTTCTACTTTTCAACTCTTCGAACTGATAACTTCCCGATTGCCATATCAATTGAACATCCTTACTTTGAAGTAAGGGGATTTTATCTATAAAACTCTCATTAAGTGTCTTAGCACCCAAGCTACCTCCAAACACTAAAACAGTTTTTTTATTTTTATCTAATTGGAAATGTGCCATTGCCTTTTCCTTTAACCCTTCAATTTTGACCACTTTTTCACGCACAGGATTTCCCGTCATTACAATTTTATCTTTAGGGAAAAAAGTGTCTAAATTTTCATAAGCCACACAAATTTTCGTAACTGATTTAGCAAGCATCTTATTAGTTTTTCCAGGAAAAGAGTTTTGTTCCTGTACGATGGTTGGAATTTTTAACATACTTGCCATTTTTAATGTAGGAGCGCTTGCATATCCACCGACGCCAATTACTACATCTGGATTAAATGACTTTATAATTCTTCTTGCTTTCAGCAATGAATTGAGCAGTTTAAATGGTAACGTTAAATTTTTGAGTGTCAATCTTCGTTGGAGACCACTAATCCATAAGCCTTCAATCTTATATCCTGCTTCAGGCACTTTTGTCATTTCCATTTTCCCTTCTGCCCCGATAAACAAAATATCCGCATCAGGAAATTCTTTTTTAATCCTATTAGCAATAGCAATGGCTGGAAAAATATGTCCTCCAGAACCTCCTCCTGATATAATTGCTCGATTTATTTTCATGATTACGATATTTTATTGCTAGTTACTTTTTGTCCCAATCCATTTTTATGTGCAATACTCTGCACCACACCAAGTGCTAAACTACTCATCACCATTGCAGAACCTCCCATTGCCAAAAAAGGCATGATTTGACCAGTTACAGGCATCAGTCCAGTACAAACGAACATATTAACGATAGCCTGAGACAAGAAGGTCAATCCTATACCAATTGCCACAAAGACATCAAATTGATTTTTTGCGTTGAGTCCAATTTTTAAAATTCTATAAAACAAAATTAAGTAGAGTAAAATCAGAAAAACAGCTACAATCAATCCAAATTCCTCAACAAAAGAAGAGTAAAAGAAATCTGCGTAAGCCTCAGGTGTATAATGCTTTAGCTCTCCTTGCCCCACGCCAACTCCTGTGTAGCCACCATTATAGATAGCCAGTTTAGCGTTAATGGCTTGCATATTTTCAACGGTTGCGCTTTGCTCTCCGTAAGCCCTAAAAAATCGGTTCATCCACGTATCGAACCTTGGCAACAAGTTTAAAGCAGGAAAAGCGAGATGTAAAAGTACAAAACTTCCCAAGCCCACAATACCAGAGCCTATAATTCCTAATATTTTCACAATAGGATATTGCGCCACAAACAATAACAATAAGGACACTCCAAAAAGGATTACCGCTGTTGAGAAATTATCTTTCGCAATCAATGCGCACATCAATAAAATAGGAACTGTAAAAGAGAAGAAATCCTCTTTCCAAGAGGTGGTTGCTTCATTTCTTGTCACTAATCTTCTAGACAAGAAGATTACCAAAGCAAATTTCGCAAAATCAGAACTTTGAAAAGTTAAACCAATAAAAGGAACCCTCACCCATCGAGACGCATCATTTACACGTACTCCAAAGAAAAAAGTGAAAATTAATAAAGCAATGGCTACATAGAAAATAAACTTAGAAAGTTTTTCAACGTATTTAGGATCTTTTGTGTGAATCCATCTCATCACTACAAAGCCAATAAAGATATAAATTGTGTGTTTAAACAAATATCCGAATGGACTTCCTCCTTCACTTTTCACTAAAATTGGAACAAAGCTATATACAGTAACTATGGATATTCCCCACAACAGGAATACTACTACCCATATTACCTTATCACCCTTTAAATGTGCAAATAACTTTTCCACTTTCTTTTACTTGATTACACAATCAATTTCTGCTTCTTTTATAACGCACGGACAGCGGCTTTAAACTGATGTCCTCTATCTTCATAATTTTCGAATAAATCAAAACTTGCACAAGCAGGAGAAAGCAGTACAGTTTCATCTTTCTTAGCCAACTGATATCCATATCCTACAGCTTCCGAAGCCGATGAAGCTTCCACGATATTTTCTACAATTCCAGAGAAAGCTTCAATTATTTTGGCGTTATCTTTTCCTAAACAAATGATGGCTTTCACCTTTTCTTTTACCAGTTCTGCCAGCTCGTCATAATCGTTTCCTTTATCCACTCCACCTACTATCCAAACTGTTGGATTTTCCATGCTTTCCAAGGCATACCAAGTAGCATTAATATTTGTTGCTTTTGAATCATTGATAAACTCAATTCCATTCACTTTAGCCACAAATTCCAAGCGGTGTTCAACATTCGTAAAGTCAGACAAACTCTCACGAATACTTTCTTTACGTATTTCTGCGAGCTTTCCAACGATTCCAGAAGCTAATGAGTTCTGAACATTATGCATGCCCTTTAAGGCTAAATCATGTATTGACATAGTTAATTTATTTTTAATTGTTATTGTATTTTCTTCTTTATCAAAAAATCCTCCTTCTACATTTTTATCTTTCAATGAAAAAGGATATGATTTTGCTTTTACTTTAATTTTCTTTAGTTGCTTTTTAATTTCTTTATCATCCGCATTATAGATAAAGCAATCTGTTTCAGTCTGATTTTGTATGATGCGCATTTTGGCTTCTCCATACCGTTCAATACTATCATTATATCGATCCAAATGATCTGGCGTAATATTGAGTAAAATTGCAATATCCGCTTTAAACTCATACATATCCTCCAACTGAAAAGAGCTTAATTCAATGACATAGTAATCTGCTTTTCCTTCATATATTCTACGTGCTAGGCTCACACCTACATTTCCTGCCATTTCAACAGACAGTCCAGCATGGTTCAGGACGTGATGAATCAAATGTGTAACCGTTGTTTTCCCATTACTTCCTGTGATGGCAATTAACTTAGAATCTGTATACCGCGCAGCAAACTCTACCTCAGAAATTGGTATCAATCCGTGATTTCTAATCTTCTGAATCAATTGGATTGAATTTGGAATTCCAGGACTTTTAATCACTTCGTCAGCGGACAATATTTTACTTTCTGTGTGTCCATTTTCCTCCCACTCAATGTGATTATCGTTCAGTTCTTGCTTATGCTTATCCTTTATTTTTCCAGCATCAGAAACAAACACATCAAAACCTTTGCTTTTCGCTAAAAGTGCAGCGCCGACACCACTTTCTCCGGCACCCAAAATCACGATATATTTCGCTTTCTCTTTCAACTATCTCACTTTTAATGTCACGATGGTAATTACTGCTAATAAAATTCCAATAATCCAGAAGCGAGCAACAATTTTCGCCTCATGTATTCCTTTTTTCTGATAATGATGATGTAGTGGAGCCATTAAGAAAATGCGTTTTCCCTCTCCGTATTTTTTCTTTGTGTATTTGAAGTATGCCACCTGAAGTATGACAGAAATATTTTCCACTAAAAACACTCCGCACAATACTGGAATCAATAATTCTTTACGTATTGCAATTGCAAACACAGCTATTATACCTCCAACAGCTAAACTTCCAGTATCTCCCATAAACACTTTAGCTGGATAAGCATTATACCAAAGGAAACCTATACAAGCCCCCACAAAAGCAGCGACAAAGACCACCAATTCTTCTGCATTGGGAATGTACATCACATCCAAATATGAAGCAAACTGTATGTGAGAGCTTACATACGCAAGAATCGCTAGTGCAATTCCGATAATGGCTGACGACCCCGTAGCAAGCCCATCCAATCCATCGGTTATGTTCGCTCCATTGGAAACAGCAGTAACGATAAAAATAACAATAGGAATAAACACTATCCATCCCAAAGAAGTAGCTAAATCTCCAAGCAACCAATTGTAATTCACTTCATTGTTCTTCACAAATGGGATTGTGGTTGTCATATCTCTTGTTTCAATCCACTTCACATCCACCTTATTCGGTTTGTAAGCATTAGAAACAAATCTTTCGCCAGCTTTTAATTCATAATTTGCAGGCACTTCTTTGTGCACCTTTACATCTGGATGAAAAAACATAATTGAACCTACAATAATACCCACTCCCACTTGTCCTACTATCTTAAACTTACCTGCCAAGCCGTCTTTGTTTTTTCTTATCTTCTTCAAATAGTCATCTAAAAAACCGATAGCTCCAAGCCAAAGCATTGTAATCAACATCATGATTACATATATGTTATGTAATTTAGCAAACAGCAAAGTAGGTATTAAAATCGCCCCGATAATGATCAATCCTCCCATGGTTGGTGTTCCTTCTTTCTCCTTCTGTCCTTCAAGCCCTAAATCTCTAACTTGCTCTCCCCATTGCATTTTTCTTAAAAGTCCGATTAATCGATCTCCGAAAAATATGGAGATAATCAAAGAAGTAATTAATGCCATTCCTGACCTAAAGGAGATATATTCAAAAAGTCCAGCTCCTGAAATATCTAGTGAATCCAAATAATTAAACAAATAGTATAGCATTACTTCTCAAATTTTATTAATACATCTTTTAATATTTCTAAATCGTCAAAATCGTGTTTCACCCCATTAATCTCTTGATACGTTTCATGACCTTTTCCTGCAATAAGAATAATATCTCCAGGTTGAGCCATGCGGCATGCTGTTTTAATAGCTTCTTCTCGATTTACAATACTCAATACTTTATTATAATATTCCCCACCGATGCCTTGTTTCATTTCTTGAATAATCACTTCTGGATCTTCTGTTCTCGGATTATCAGAAGTGAGGATGAGTTGGTCGCTTAAACGTGCACCTATCGCTCCCATTTCAGGTCGTTTTGATTTATCTCTGTCCCCACCACATCCAACAATGGAATACAAAGTTTCATTTCCTGTGCGGATATCCTTTATCGTTTTTAATACATTTTCAAGGGCATCAGGCGTATGTGCATAGTCTACAATGCCAATCACTCCTGTTTTGCTTTGGAAATATTCAAATCGTCCCTCTACAGCTTGTAAGGCTGAAATGGCTCTCATAATTTCAATAGGTTCGTTCAGCAACTGATCAGCAATGGCATATACGAGTAGAATATTATATGCATTAAATCCACCTACCAACTGAGTGTAAACCTCAACACCATCAATTGACAGCAATAGCCCTGTAAAGTTGTTCTCGAGCACCTTTGCTTTATAATCTGCTACATTCTTTAGTGCATAAGTAACCTTTTTAGCTTTTGTGTTCTGAAGCATTACCTCCCCATTTTTATCATCCACATTGGTTATGGCTATGGCGTGAGTAGGCAAATCATCGAAGAATTTTTTCTTTACGTGAATATATTCTTTAAACGTTTCGTGGTAATCTAAATGATCATGAGATAAGTTAGTGAATGCGCCCAAAGTGAAGCTAATACTTCCTACTCGGTACTGGTGAACTGCATGTGAACTTACTTCCATAAAGCAGTACTCACATCCTGAGTCTACCATTTCAGCAAGAATTTTATTCAAACTCACTGCATCTGGTGTGGTTCTCTCTGTAGGAATATCTATATCATTAATCTTATTCACCACAGTAGAAATAAGTCCAACAGAATATCCTAAGTTTTTAAACAAATTAAACAATAGCGTTGTAACAGTTGTCTTGCCATTTGTACCCGTTACACCGATTAGTTTTAGTTTTTTAGAAGGCTGATCGTAGTAATTGTGCGCCAACACGGAAAGTGCTTTATGCGTATTATTCACTACAATATAGTTTATCCCTTGCTGCACAGTTTCAGGAGTTTTATCACAAATAATTGTAGAAGCTCCGCTTTCTATTGCTTTATCAATATAATCATGTCCGTCTACTACACCACCTCTAATAGCTACAAAAAGATCGTCCGCTTCAACTTTTCTCGAATCAAAAACAATACTCTTGATATCAACATCCGTTGTTCCCACAACCTCTTTAATAGAGCATCCGTACAATATGTCACGTACATTTTTCACTTGCAATCACCTTAATTTTAATTCAACCAAACCTCCAGGAACTGATGGTGTACCTGCTCTCACAGATTGATGCACTACGGTTCCATAGCCTTCTGAATGCACCACCATTCCTTGCTTTTCCAACAAATACAATGCGTCAGACAATCCCATTCCTCTCACATCAGGAACTACTTGTTTATCCACTTTTATATCTGCCAAAATCACTTTTTCGTCTTCAAATCGAGAAGCTTTCACCCAATCTTCACTTCCTTTAATTTCATTTTTTACTGAGAAGTAATTCAGCACAGAAGAAGCGTCATATCGATTACCATTTTTTACATAAGGGACACTTGCATATTGCTCGTTCTCATTCACTGCCTTATGGTAATTATAGCTTGAGGCATACACTTTATTAGCAATTGCGGCGAAAACAGTTCCTGAAACAGAAGCTCCGTAAATGTCATTTGTCGGTGCTGCAATCACCACTATACAAGAGTATACAGGATTATCTGCTGGGAAATATCCTGCAAATGAAGCGATATACTTCTGTTCACCTTTCGGTCCATACCCTTCATTTCTATTTGCAATTTGCGCTGTTCCTGTTTTACCCGCCGTAGTGAAGAAAGTAGATTTCAAACTCTTCCCTGTTCCATTTGTCATTACTCCTTCAAGTGCCTCTTTCATAGCATCAATAGTGCTTTGAGAAGCAATTTTCTTATGCTTTACAATAGGTTTATATTCTTCTATTACATTTTTTCTACTGTCTATTACTTTAGAAACCAATTGTGGCTGCATATACTTTCCATCGTTTGCAACGGCATTGTAAAACGCCAATAATTCCAACGGTGTCAATTGAAATTCATAACCAATAGACATCCATGCGAGCGAACCACCCCACCATTGCGAACTTCCTGGTGATGAATATGTTGGTGTAGCTTCACCTTTAATTTCAACCCCTGTTTTCTCTGTTAATCCAAATTGTTCCAATCGTTCAATAAAGCGTTGAGGTTCCGACCTATAACTATCAAATATTACTTTAGATATTACGTTTGAAGAATGCTCAAATGCCTCTTTAATGGTTATTTTTCCATATCCCCAACCTCTTGAATCTTTTAATGTGCGGTCGTAAAATCGATAAGTTCCAACTGCGTTCACGGTATCCGTTAATTTCAATTTCTCATCTTCCAAAGCGGCCATCAATGAAGCCAACTTCATAGTTGAACCAGGCACTTCTCTCGTTCCCACAGCGTGATTATATAATTCTGCATATCCACCATTACCATCTTCTTCCAAGTTTGCTATTGCTTTAATGAAACCTGTCTTAACATCCATCACAATTGCACATCCGTAACGTCCACCTTTCAATTCCAACTGTCTTCGTAGTTCAGTTTGCGCCACTTCTTGAATATCTTTATCGATACTTGTTACGATATCATACCCATTAATTGCTTCACGAACCACTGTTCCAGTAGGCTTCCATGAATGAGAAATCCTTTGTTCAATCACCTCTCCATTTTTTCCAGCCAAGTAATTGTTATACGCTCCTTCCAAACCGACAAACAAAGTATCCGTTTCCTGATATCTCACGTAACCCAAAGTTCTACTCAACAAATCTCCGTTTGGACGTTTTCTAATGATTGTAACCTGATTATCTATGATTCCTCCTTTATATCTTCCTCTATTGAAAATAGGTAATTGTCTTAATTTCTTGCGTTCCTCGTTTGTTGCCCTTCGTTTAATCAGCACATATCTTCTTTTTTGTTCCCTTGCTTCGCGAAGGTACTCTTCATACTCTCTTGGTGTTCGGTCGCCAAACATCTGAGACAAGCCAGCGGATAGCTCTCCAATTCCTTGTCTCCAAACTTTTTCGTCCACCGTAACTGGGTCCATATAGATATCATAAAAAGACACAGATGTAACCAAAGGATTTAAATGCGCATCTAAAATCTCCCCTCTTCGTGGCTCAATAGTAGCAATGCGCTGCTCTAATTTTGGTCCAGAACCAGGTGTAGTAAAAACACTACTTCTTCCATCCATAATGATGAAAAAAGTTTTCACTACGACTGCAATCATCGCCATCACTACCATAAAGTAGAGAAGATACGTACGCACTATGACCGCTCTTGGCAATTTCATTATTTTTTACTTTCTTTTTCTACTCTTATTACTTTTGTTGGATTAATAGTCTCCTTGAGTCCTAAAGGCTCCAATCTTTCCACCATTTGACTTCTTTGCGTCATTTCCTCCAACTTCGCTTTTGTCTCCACATAATCAGCTGTTACATCTCCAACCTCCACCTCTTCTCTCGCAATATCATTAGCCAATTGATGCACATAATATCCTTTCGAAACAATCAGTATCATCAAGAAAATCACAAAAAAGATATAGTTCATGTTATTCATCACGAAGTCCTTTGTTAAAAAGTCTCCGTTCATGATTTGCATAACAGATTGTGACTGTTTGCTACTATTTCTTTCTCGGCGTTCTTTTTGTTTTTTTAACGTCGCCTCTTTTTGTTTTTCTGATATAAAATTATTTCTCTTCATTTCTCTCAGCAATTCTCAATTTTGCACTTCTGGCTCTCGGATTTCTCTCTATTTCTTCTTCACTTGGCACCAAGGGTTTTCTCAAAACTTCATTAAAAGGCTTTATTACATTTCCGAAAAAATCTTTTTCTATTTTCCCATCAAAGCTGCCTCTTTTCATATAGTTTTTAATCAAGCGGTCTTCCAGTGAATGATATGACATCACGACCAATCTTCCTTTAGGCTTTAACAATTCAGCGGCTTGCTCGACCATCTTCTTCAAAGCATTCATCTCATCGTTCACCTCCACTCTAATCGCTTGAAAAACCTGTGCGTAAAATTTGTTTTCTTTAAACTTCGGCGCAAAAGGACGAATCACCTCTATCAGCTGCCCTGTAGTTTTTATTTTCTCATTTTTTCGCTTCATACAAATTGCTTGAGCCACTCTATGCGCCCCCTTTACCTCTCCATATTCATTAAGCAAGCGAATAATTTCACTTTCATCATATTCATTCACCACTTGCAAAGCAGAGAGCGATCCCTTTTGGTTCATTCTCATATCCAACTTCTCATCAGAACGAATACTAAAGCCTCTTTCAGGCTCATTAAACTGATGAGAAGAAACGCCAAGGTCAGCTAGGATTCCATCAACTTGTGTAATTCCTAACATCCTTAACTGATTTTTTAAAAAAGAGAAATTCGAAGCAATAAATTTGAAGTTCGGAGCCTCCCACGCATTTTTTTTAGCATCTTCATCCTGATCAAAAACAATTAATTGTCCTTTCTCAGAAAGCCGTTTAAAGATTTCTCTGGCATGTCCTCCACCTCCGAAGGTAAGGTCAACATACACCCCATCAGGATGAATATTCAACCCGTCAAGACATTCTTGAAGCATTACAGGAACGTGGTATTTGTATATTTCTTTATTCTCCTTCATTTCCTAAATTACCCATTACCTCATCTGCTAAATCAGCAAACTCTGACATGCTACTTTCGATCATTTCGAAGTATTTCGCTTTGTCCCAAATTTCTATTCGGTCGTTGTAAGCAATCAACATTGCTTCTTTTTTCAAACCGACACGCTCCATGTGTGATGTGGGAATTAGAATACGCCCTGTTTTATCAAGAGCTACATCTTTTGCTCCTTGATGGAACAAACGATAAAACATTCTATTCCTAGGCTTAAAGAGATTAATTTTACTTAATACCTCGCTTAACTTCTCCCACTCATTCATTGGATACAAAGTCAAACAGTCTTCAAAACCTTTATTCAACATGAAACTTTCTTGGGCAGCAGGAGATAATTGCCTTCTCAAATGAGAAGGAAACATGAAACGCCCTTTTGCGTCCAACTTAACCTCATATTCTCCTACTAATCCTGCCATGTACTTAATAATGGGTAAAAATAAAGAAATTTTACCACTTTTTACCACCTCTTTTGAAGTGTTGAAAACTTATAACGCAGATTATTAAAAAAGGTTTCAAAAAAACACGCTTAAATTACCTAAAATAAAGAAATATAGGGATTTTATCAAAAGTGGTAATTTGTGGGATAAATTTTACAAATGTTAATAAGTAGATGCTTTTTCTGTGGACAGCTACACATTTTCTCCCCACCGCCTCACAACATTCTTGTAGCTTTTATCTGTAAATTCTTTTCCTTGTTTTTTAGAGTGATGCAGTTCTGATTAATAAATTAGAGATGTCTTCACCCACTTTTTCTGTTTTGTTTCCCAGATGTATTGTAGTTCTCTTAATATATGTGCGTTACAAAGAGCGTGTGTTTTACCGTAACTAAAATAAGAACTGAACCTGTCGTGCATAATAGTTCCGTTGTATAAAGGCAGAATATTGAATCTATCACTTGCCTGTTTTCCCCTTTTGGAATGAAAACCAAAAAAGCTTAAAAGATGAGTGCTTGTTACATGCATCCGATTGCTCTTACCATTCACTTTTACTCCTGTTTCATCTGCATGTAAAGCATATTCCATTAGTAAAAGTGATTTTATTTGCTGTTCAAAATCAGCTAACCTATTATACGCTTTAGCTTGAAAATTAGCCAACGCACCCTCTGATATCTTTTGTCCAGCCAAATCATAAATCATTTCAGCACACCTCTTGTAAGGTAGCATCTGATAACCCCAAAAAAAAACCGATTAACAACCTGTGTTTTAAAAAAATAAACCACTATGGACTTGAAGTCCATAGGTTTCCGTGACAGACTAAAAGTCCGTTTTTAAATATAATAGCCACGAATCACACAAATCCACACGAATGTATGATGAACATAAATAACTAAAAAATTTTAGAAACTAAAGTTGATGCACTGAAAGTGCATAGTTTTAAACTATTTTTGAGACCAATAAAAGTTGAGCTCCTTTAGGTAGTTTTTTTATCGGAGGACGGCGGCTGACTCCCCCTTTGGAGGGGGGCAGGGGGGAGGACTCTTTGGGTAGTCACATTTCGATGCAATTTCACTCGTTCCTCATGAAATCACTCAGTATGACAAGAGATGTATCGAAAAATTTTATTTTTGAATTGAATTATTTGTATATTGGCAAAAATTAAAATTAAATATATATGAAACGATTAATGAGTTTAGCAGTGGCTGGAGTGTTCGCCACATTTATGTTCTCTTCATGCATTAAGCACTATGAATGTGAGTATGAAAATGAATTATCATCTGGAAAGATGGAATATAAAGGAAACTCTAAGCAAGAGTTTAATGATTGGAAAAAAGATTGTGAAGCTTTAGGCGGTACTTACAAAAACTTAAAATAGTATTGTTTGAATTGCACTTCTAGTAATATACTGCGTGAATTCAATACAATCTAAGGTTAAGTAGCAAGTCTAGCTCAAAACAACGGAATAGGCATTTCAAGACGTGTAAACGTTTTTGACATGCCTATTTTTTATTTTTCTGCTTAATCCAGCTTTCCATAAGTACTTTTCAGCTCTAGACACTGTTTCAGTTCTCAATTCTGATGCATACGTTTTTAATTGATTGTTGTAGTGGTTATTCATGACCAATAAATATAAGTAGATTTTAAGATATATAAAATTGAAAGATTAAAAAAGAAAAGTTAAGAGTTTATTTAAAAATCCTCCCCCTTTTTCCCCCTCCGAAGGGGGAGATACCGAGTCTCTTGCCTTTATATTTCAATAAAATATTTCCTTTCGTATAGGATTTTTTGTTAGGTAGTTTTTTTATCGAGAAGATGAGCATACGCTAATCGTTCGATAACACGACCTCTTTTGTTTTTTGAACGGGTGCATAAATCATAGACAGGACAAGTTTTACAGGCATCGGTTTTATATTGCTTCATTCGAACTTCATTGTCCTTAGCAATGTGCTCATCTAGACAAAACATTTCTAACTGGCTGCGGTTTTTTCCTATGATGTATTTCATAGTTCAAATATACTGAAAATCAGCGGATTGACAATGGGGCTAGTGTGTAACTTACTGACAATTAGAATGTTGACAAGAGAGGAGGGTTTTTAGACAGTTTGACGGGTTGCGGCTTTGCGAGGGAGCGGATTTTTAACCCTAAACTTCCAAGCGAAGACAACACTTCAGATTTAGTAAAAATATTTGAACGGAGACGATAACCCGCTCTCTTGCAAAAACGATGTTATGCCTTCGCCCTTAATTTTTTTTCGACTTTTATCTTGTCATTACGATATTCTTGGTTGCGTTTGGCTTGGTGGCTCTTTTGCAATTTTTGTCTTGTGTGGTTAGTTGTGCGAATTGCAAATGTGCCACCAAAAGTTGGATTATTCTGTTGTCTGTATTTGTTTACCTGCATAAGTTCCGTATGCTTTTCCTGAAACTTCACCAAGTTTGTAATAGTCTGCCAAAACTTTTAGAGTAAGTGTGATGTCTTTTTTATCTTCAATTAAAAGTTTACCGTCTTTATTGACTTTGAGTTGTTCACCATATTTCTTGCAAATTTTCTGCATTTTTTTTATAATCTTTGAGTCAAGTGTTTTGTAATTCCCGATTTTAGAAAGTCGAACAAGCTTTTTATGAATTGATGGATTTTTTTCAATTTCATTTGCAACAATGTCAAGTCCTTCAATCATGTCAGTTGAGCCTAATTCAGTAATCACTTCCGTAGCTTGTTGTTTATATTCTTCTTCTAATCCAACGATTTGTTCAAATTGTGTCTTCTTAGCTATATAAAAAATTTCTTCATAAAAGATGCAGTCAATTTGTTTGTCAAGATTTACAGTTTCACCTTCAATCAATTCAAGCTTTTGACTTTTAGAATTGAATATTGTGCGGATGGTTTTTTGTAGTTTACTTCTTTTGTTTCCCTCTTTTTCATCAATAGC
>Ga0209075_1003404_pt1 | contig 13280 bp, 13 predicted proteins | sample Stecom2011_FD_187523 | JGI IMG/M metagenome (GOLD analysis project Ga0209075, IMG submission 187523) | Agricultural soil microbial communities from Utah to study Nitrogen management - Steer compost 2011 (SPAdes) (version 2) | ecosystem: Environmental > Terrestrial > Soil > Agricultural land... | reverse complement strand
CCTACGATTAACCACTTTTACGAAAAATTATTGCTTCTAAAAGACAAAATGAATACTCCAAAAGGTAGAGAATTGGCCGAAGAAAGACATCGTTTTATGGAAGTCTTTCTTGAGCAATTTTATAAAGAGTGGGGTAAGCCACTATAGTTTGAGTTAGTTAAATTCTTTCTGCAATCAATTTGGCCATAAGCGAAAAGCGCTCTTGATAAACCGGATTTAATTCGTTTTCTAGCAACAAATCCCTTCTCAATATCGGAACAGAATAAGGAAGTACCCACGCACGAAGAGCTTTTGCGATGGCATCCATATTGTTGATGCCTTGCATAGCCTGAACTCCGTCAGCCCAACAAATCAATCCAACAATTTGATCCGTAAGATAAGGTTTCGGGTTTTTGCTGGTAAGTTCGAGCCAATCCAAACAATTCTTCATACTTCCGGGAATTCCTCCATGATACAAAGGCGAAAGCCAAATTTGAATGTCACTTTGGGTAAACAATTCTGTCATTTGTATTACGTTTTCTGGAATTTTCCCAAACGGAATTTCCAGAATAGGCAAGTGATTTTCTGCTAAATTATAGGTGGATATCTCAACATCCTTTCCTTGAAAACAAGTCTTGAAATATTCGATAATTTTGTGAGAAATACTGTTTACAGAACTGTCGGGAGCACCGTTAAATATAAGAAGTTTCATTGTTTTACTCATGTTTTAGGATATTTATATAATTATCTTTTTTCAAGCGTAAACGAAAATTCTGAGCCTTTTCCGAGTTCGCTTTTTACATAAATTTTTTCGTCGTGAGCTTCGATAATGTGTTTGACAATAGCCAGTCCGAGTCCCGAACCTCCATCTTTTCGGGCTCCGCTTTTATCCACTCGATAGAACCTCTCGAACAATCTCGGTATGTGCTGTTTTGCGATTCCCTCTCCATCATCAATAACTCTGATAAGCACCTTTGTAGAAGTAATTTCTTCAATGCTTACTTCGGTGGTTCCGTCTTCTTTTCCGTATTTTATCGAATTGGTTATAAGATTAGTAAGCACTTGCTGAATTTTGTCTTTATCTGCATCCACATAAATCGGATTTACGTATTTCATATCAAACATCAGCATAATATTTTTAGAAGAAGCGCGCATTTCTAATAAATCAAATACATTTTGGATGACTTCAATAATATTAAAAACGGTAGAATTTAAATGTAAACTTCCGGTTTCGAGCTTGGTAATCATATCCAAATCCTGAACGATATATATTAGGCGCTCTACACCTTTTTCGGCTCTTTCGAGGTATTTTTTTCGGATGGATTTGTCGTTCATTCCTCCGTCTAAAAGTGTGGACAAATAGCCTTGCACCGTAAAAAGAGGTGTTTTGAGTTCATGAGATATATTTCCGATATAATCTCTTCTATATTCCTCTTGCAATTTGAGTGTTTCGATTTCGAGTTTTTTGTCGGTTGCAAACTTTTTAACTTGTTCGGTAAGTGTAGCCATATCTGTAGTTATAGGCTGTTTGCGAAACGAAGTGGAGTCTAGAATAGAAACATCGTCATATATTTTTTTTATTCGTCGGTAAATAAATCTTTCTACTCTGTATTGCAGAACAAAAAAAGAAAAAATTCCGATTCCAATAAAAAAGCAGATGGAAAATAACCATGAAAATTCAAAAAAAACATATAGTAATCCACTTACAAAAAGCGTTGAAAAAATCGCAATGTAAAACGAAGAACGAATTGCGAATTTATATGTTTTTTTAATTGCCATTTTTGATAATTGTAAAATACGAGATGATAAGATGCTACAAAGATTAAAAATTTAAAACCAATTAGGATTTAAATAATATAAATCTGTTGTTAAATAATCTTTTTAATCACTCTTAATTTATGCGTATGTCTTTTGGTGTCGACATTCATAATCCCTAAGTGGTCGAGTCTGTCAATACGGACTTTTCCGTGAGCGTGAATGATGTAGTTGTCGTTCATCACGATTCCTACATGTGTGATTTTTCCTTCTTCGTTGTCAAAAAAGGCTAAATCTCCTGCTTCAGCCTCTTCGATAAAGCTTAACACTTCACCTTGAGTGGCTTGTTGATAAGCATCTCTAAATAGCGAATATCCGTTGAGCTTATAAACCATCTGTACGAATCCTGAGCAGTCAATTCCGAATGGTGTTTTTCCGCCCCACAAATATGGAGTATTCAGATACATAAAAGCAGTTTTCAGAATTTCGGTTTTCGAATTTTTATTAGAAGTTTTAAGTCCTTCAAAACCGAATTCAGAAGTGTTGATTTGAGGAACATCTAGAAAAGAAAGCGATGCTCCAAGCGGAATCGGAAAAAGCAGGTTGTCTTTTCCGGTTATATATTCGATTAAATCTGCATTTAATATAATGTCTTTAGAAGATAGTAACTCGAAATCACTTTCAGAAATAGGTTGATATTGCTTATCGTCAATCCAGCCTTGGTAATCGTCAAATTTAATTTTGATTTTAACCCAACCCTTTGATTGTTCGAGTATTTCGAAATGTTCTCCGAATAAAAGTTCAGAAACCATTTCACTTCTGTGATTGGGTTCTAAACGAACAGGCACTATGGCTAAATTACAGATTCCGAACATTTTTATTTAGAAAATAGAGCATGGAAAAAAATAAAAAACAGAGAACAGAACATAGAAAGTGTTTTTTGTTTTCTATGTTCTGTTTTCTATTCTAAAGGATTTATCTCTCAATCACAATAGCCGAGGCTCCACCACCACCGTTACAGATAGCAGCTGCTCCACGTTTTGCGTTGTTTTGTTCTAATACATTGATAAGCGTAACGATGATTCTCGCTCCGGAACATCCCAGTGGGTGACCAAGTGATACTGCTCCACCGTTTACGTTTACTTTTGAAGCATCCAAGCCTAAAATTTTTGAGTTGGCTAATCCTACTACCGAGAAAGCTTCGTTGAACTCAAAGAAATCTACATCAGAAATCTCTAGGTTAGCTTTTTTAAGTGCTTTTGGAAGCGCTTTTGCAGGAGCAGTCGTAAACCATTGTGGTTCTTGTTCTGCATCTGCATAACTTGTAATATAAGCCAATGGTTTTAGACCTAAATCTTTTGCTTTTTCTTCACTCATAAGTACTAAGGCGGCTGCTCCGTCATTGATAGTCGAAGCGTTGGCAGCCGTTACGGTACCTTCTTTTGTAAAAACAGCCGAAAGTGTAGGGATTCTGTCTAGTTTGACATTCGTATATTCTTCGTCAACACTAATTACAACAGGCTCTCCTCTACGCTGCGGAATTTCTACCGGCACAACTTCGTTGTTGAACTTTCCTGTTTCCCAAGCTTTAGCCGAGCGAGTATATGATTCGATAGCAAAATTGTCTTGTTCTTCTCTTGAAATTTTGTATTCCGTCGCACAAAGATCCGCACAAACTCCCATTGCGTTTTGGTCGTAAGCATCGGTAAGTCCGTCTTTCTGAAGTCCGTCCACAAGAGTGGCAGGGCCAAACTTTACTCCGTTTCTCATGTGTACATAATGCGGAATCATACTCATGTTTTCCATTCCTCCGGCTACTACTATTTCTGCATCTCCAAGTTGAATAGCTTGAGCAGCCTGCATTACGGCTTTCATACCCGAAGCACAAACTTTGTTTACGGTTGTTGCGATAACCGAATCAGGAAGTCCGGCAAATTTAGACGCCTGACGAGCAGGTGCCTGACCCACTCCTGCCTGAACTACGTTACCCATAATTACTTCATCAACCAGGTTATAATCTAATCCGATTTTATCTAATGCTCCTTTTATAGCGACAGCTCCCAATTTCGGTGCAGGAACAGATGATAATCCACCCATAAACTTCCCGATAGGAGTTCTTGCAGCCGAAACGATTACGATTTTTTTATTCATGATGTATTAATTGTTTTGTTGTTTGTATTTAATCCTACGAAGGTAATAAATTTTAACGAATTGCGTCCGGTTTTTAATCCCCAGTAGTTGTGTTTTTGGCTTAATCAATTATATCAAACCCTGTATATTTTCTTAATACTTCCGGAATTACAATTCCTTCAGGAGTTTGATAGTTTTCTAAAATTCCGGCTAAAACTCTAGGAAGCGCTAACGAACTTCCGTTAAGTGTATGAGCCAATTTATTTTTTCCGTCTTTGTCTCTAAAACGAAGTTTTAAGCGGTTTGATTGGAAAGTTTCAAAGTTCGATACAGACGAAATCTCTAACCAACGGTCTTGTGCTGTTGAAAACACCTCAAAGTCATAGGTTAGGGCAGAGGCAAATCCCATATCACCACCACAAAGGCGTAAAATTCTGAATGGCAATTTTAATTCTTGTAAAATTCCCTTTACGTGTTCCACCATTCCGTCAAGGGCTTGATAGGAGTTGTCAGGATGCTCAACTCTTACAATTTCTACTTTATCGAATTGGTGAAGGCGATTTAGTCCTCTAACGTGTGCTCCATAACTTCCGGCTTCTCTACGGAAACAAGGTGTGTATCCTGTGTTTAAAATAGGTAAGTCTTTCTCTTCTAGAATCACATCACGATATAAATTCGTAACCGGAACTTCAGCTGTCGGAATTAAATATAAGTCATCAATTCCAACATGATACATTTGTCCTTCTTTGTCCGGGAGTTGTCCTGTTCCGTATCCTGAAGCCTCGTTAACTAAGTGAGGAACTTGAACTTCTTGATATCCTGCTTCTGTGTTTTTGTCTAAGAAGTACCAAATTAAAGCTCGTTGTAGTTTTGCTCCTTTTCCTTTATAAACCGGAAATCCTGCTCCTGTAACTTTTACGCCTAATTCGAAATCGATCAAGTCGTATTTTTTAGCTAATTCCCAGTGAGGCAATGCACCTTCATGCAAAGTTGGGATTTCTCCTTCTTGATAGACATTTAGGTTATCTTCTGCATCTTTTCCTTCCGGAACAATAGCTGCAGGAGTATTAGGAATTTTATATAATTCTTCTTGAAGTTTGTCTATGTACTCGTTCAGTTTAACTTTTAGTTCCGCTTCTTTTTCTTTTAACGAAGATGTTTTTGTTTTCAGGATTTCTGCTTTTGCTTTTTCTCCTGCTTTCATCAAAGCACCGATATCCTTGGAGATTTTATTTGATTCAGCTAAAATATTATCTAATTCTACTTGGGTTGAACGTCTTTTTTCGTCTAAATCAATGGCTGTTTCAACTAAGTTGGTTGCATCAATGTTGCGTTTGGCAAGAGCCTTAATTACAGCTTCTTTGTTTTCTCTAATGTGTGCTATCTGTAACATCGTTAAAATTTTAAAAGGCAAAATTAGTGATTTTAGTCGTAATGACTAATGTCTTAAAGTCAAATGTTGTGGTTTTATAACAAAAAGGCTCAAATCTTGTGATTTAAGCCTTTTGGGGTTGTTTTTTTGATGTTGAATTATTCGTCTTCAGGGTTTGTCTCTATCCCAAAATCATCTTTTTTAGGCTGTTGTGCTTTATTTCTAGAAGCTTTTTTCATGGCTTCTCCCACTTGATTTGAAGCTGTAAATGAAGCTACCATATTGTTTAGCATATCACTTCCTGCCTGAGGGGAATTTGGCAATAAAATCAGGTTTGAATTAGAGTCAGAACCGATAGCTTGTAATGTGTCGTAGTGTTGTGTTACTACAATTAATGCTGAAGCTTCTTGTGAATTTATTCCTACTCTGTTCAAAACATCTACACTTTCAACAAGACCTCGTGCAATTTCACGTCTTTGATCGGCAATACCTTGTCCTTGAAGTCTTTTGCTTTCTGCTTCTGCTTTAGCTTTTGCTACAATACGAATTCTTTGTGCTTCCGCTTCATATTCTGCTGCTGTTTTTTCGCGATCCGCAGCATTGATACGGTTCATGGCATTTTTAACCTGAATATCAGGGTCAATATCTGTGATAAGTGTGTTTATAATGTCATATCCATAAGTGAGCATTGCGTCGTTTAATTCGCGTTTTACAGCGATTGCTATATCATCTTTTCTTTCAAAAACATCATCTAATATGAGTTTGGGAACTTCTGCACGCACTACGTCAAACACGTATGAAGTTATTTGGTCATGAGGGTATTCTAATTTATAGAAAGCTTCGTACACTCTGTCTGGTAGTACTTTGAACTGGACAGAAACCTTCATTTTTACAAACACGTTGTCTTTGGTTTTGGTTTCGATAATAACATCCAACTGCTGGATACGAAGATTCATTCTACCCGCAATTCTGTCAACAATAGGGATTTTGAGTTGCAATCCGGATTGTCTGATGCTTTGGAATTTTCCGAAGCGTTCGATAATCACAGAGGTTTGTTGTTTAACCGTAAAAAAAGAAGCTAATAAAAGGAAGAATCCTAGAGCTAAAAACACATACATTCCCATATTTTTTGGTTTTAAATTAAAAATCGAATAAAGGTAATATTTTCTGCTAAAAATAAAAAATCCGATGCGTTATTTCATCGGATTTTTATAAGATTTTTTTGAATGTTTTTTTGATTTATTCTATGCCGTATCTTGACATCATTAGTTGCAAATCTAAACTCCATGTCATCAGCTTGTTTTGCATTTTTTCATCGATTATTTTTTCTTTTTCAGCAAACTTTTTCCCGGCTTCTGAAGCTTGAATGAGTTCTGCCATGTTGTCGCTTTGGTCGGTCTTTGCTTTTTCAATAATAGCTACAAGAGATTTTACGTCTTCCTGAGTGAGTTCTTCTTGAAAAACCTCTGTCACTTTTGTGTAAAAATCATCTACAAGAACCGAGAAATCTTTTTTAAAGTTTTCGTGATCTGCTTCGTCAATCATCGGTAATATTTGATCTGAAATCATATTCAGAGAAGAACCAGTAGCTTCAAAAAACTTAATAACATCTTGTTTAAAGGTAGTTTCTTGTGCGAAACCGAATTGTGTTGTTATTGCAAGGGCAATAACTAATAATAATTTTTTCATTTTTTAAATTTTAAGAAAACAAAACTATAAATTAAACGTGAATTATTTCGGATTCGTCCAAAATAATTTCTCTTCGTAAGCGTAACATAATCTGTGCCACAGTTATTACATCTTTCTCACAATACGTAATAATTCTGTCAATATCTTGTTCGATATAATACACATGACCCACTTGGCTTCCGTCAATGTCATCTTTCGGAGAAGGTATACTTAGTATATTAGCTAATAGTTTTAGAGATGTAAAGTGTTTGTAATCGCCAAATTTCCACAACTCCATTGTATCGAGATGAGGAATTTCCCATGGTTTTTTGCCAAAAAGATTGAGTTTGTTAGGAATAGCAAGGCTGTGGATGATCATGCGTCTTGCTATAAAAGGGAAGTCGAATTCTTTGGCATTATGACCACATAAAACGTGTTCAACCTTACCAAAGTGATTGTTCAATAGGTTAGAAAAATCTTTAAGAATTTTGATTTCGTCTCCAAAAAAAGAAGTTACTCTAAAGGTTCGTATGTCATTTTTAAAAGTAAAATACCCGACCGAAATACAAACTATTTTGCCAAATTCTGCCCATATCCCGGCTTTTTCATAAAATTCTTCGGGAGTTTGGTCTTCTTTTCGTTGATATTTGGTTTTTAAATCAAAGAGTTCCTTTTTTTCATCCGAAAGACTATCAAAAGACTCTACTTCGGGAACTGTCTCGATGTCTAGAAAAAGAATATTGGCTAAATTGATTTTTGTAAGCATTTTTCTTAAAAAATTTTAAGATTGATTTGTAAAAATAACGAAATACTTTAAGAATATAAAAACTAAATCTTTTTTGTTTGTTTAAACTTGAATTAAATAAAATTCATAAAAGAAGTTTACAGAATAAAAACATATAAACTATCTTTGTAAGAAGAGATAATTTAGCTAAAAACACATGTCGCGTATTCCCGTATATTTTATGCCTGGTTTAGGGGCAAGTTCTAGTATATTTGAAAACATACAACTTGATGAAAACGAGTTTGAGATGTTTTTTTTAGAATGGAAAATTCCATATAAAAACGAGACACTTCCAGAATATGCTTTGCGAATGACCGAAGACATCAGAGAAGAAAATCCTGTTTTGATTGGAGTGTCTTTCGGAGGTATTTTGGTTCAGGAAATAAATAAAATCATTAAAGTTCGCAAGACGATTATTATTTCGAGCGTAAAAAGCAACAAGGAGTTTCCTAGAAGAATGAAGTTTGCAAAATTGACCCATATTTATAAGCTTTTTCCGATGAGTGTTTTGCAAAATATTGAAAAATATATTCCCGAAAGTATTGATAAAAAACACTTGAAAGGTAGGAAAGATTTATATAAAATGTATTTGTCGGTGCGAGATAAATTGTATTTAGAATGGGCACTTGAGCAGGTGATTATTTGGGATAGAGAAGTTCCGGATAATAACGTAATTCACATTCATGGAGACAAAGATGAGGTTTTTCCTATAAAATATATTAAAGATTGTATCGTTTTAGAGAAAGGAACACACATCATGATACTGAATCGCTATAAATGGCTAAACGAAAAATTACCCGAACTAATTAAAAGTTGATAACTTAAGCTCCTTAAAATAAAACGTATAATTCTCTAATGTTTGACCAAATGAAAATCATAAAAAAAACAGCTTTAGTGCTCTTTGTAGCTTTAATAAGCATGCTGCTTATCAATGCTTCTTCTTCTGTTTCGGAATTTAAAAATACCGAAGAAACCATAGTAAAAACACTTGATTTTTGTGGAGAAAAAGTTCCGATGCATATTGCGGATGTTCAGGAACGATATGATAGAGAATTAACCATAAATCGAAATTTGCACGCTTCTACGGAGTTGGTTATCAAAAGAGCGAACCGAATGTTTCCGGTAATGGAGCCTATTCTGAAAAAATATGGAGTTCCTGATGACTTCAAGTATTTGGCTGTGATTGAAAGTCGATTAGAAAATGCGGTTTCTCCTGCCGGAGCTAGAGGAGTATGGCAATTTATGCCTGCAACAGCTAAAGAATATGGATTAGAGGTAAACGAAATCATCGATGAGCGATATCACCTTGAAAAAGCAACAGAAGCTGCTTGTAAATATTTGCTTGATGCTAAAAAAAGATTTGGTTCTTGGACTATGGCAGCTGCATCTTATAACGGAGGAATGGCAGGAATGACTCGACAAATGGATAGACAAAAAGCAACTGATTACTACGATTTGCTTTTTGTAGAAGAAACTTCTCGTTATGTGTTTAGAATTTTGGCCTTAAAAGAAATTATGCGCAATCCTGAAAAATATGGATATAACATTCCTCAAAACGAATTGTATAAACCCATAAAAACTAAAAAAATATCGGTATCAACAAGCGTAGAGAATTTGGCAGACTGGTCTATTGAACAAGGAATAAACTACAAAGTTCTAAAAATACACAATCCTTGGCTAAGAGATATTTCGCTTAAAAATACCTCAGGTAAAAATTATCAAATAGAAATTCCGACACAAGGGTATTAGTTTTTGGAGTTGAGGCTTAGTTTCTTTTGTCTTCTCCCCACAAAAGTTTATTGCGAAGAGTATCTAAAAACGGATTATCTTTAAAAGCCACCATATTAATGTCAAAAGGCTTTCGTTTTATGGTTAATTCATTCTCGTTAGCAATGGTGTAAATTCTTGAGTCGAGTGAAACCAAATATTGCTCTTCTCTACCCGAGACTTTAAGCTTAATTTCAGTGTCTTCTGGAATCACAATGGGTCTGGTGTTAAGGTTGTGAGGCGCTATAGGAGTTATAATCAAACTTTTAGCATCCGGAAGTAAAACAGCTCCTCCACAACTCATAGAATATCCTGTAGAGCCTGTGGGAGTTGAAATAATCAGTCCGTCAGCCCAATAAGAATTCAGGTATTCTCCGTCTAAATACGTTTCGATAACAATCATCGAGGTAGTGTCTTTTCGGTTGATACTTACCTCGTTTAGGGCAAAATTAATTGTTTCTAATTCCGGAACTTTTATTTGGGTGTCAAGACCTAAAACTGTACGTTTAGAAAGGGTGTATTTTTTGTGATGAACCAAGTCTAAATAATACAATATACTCTCTCTCGGAATACTGGCCAAAAACCCTAATCTTCCTGCATTTATTCCTAAAATCGGAATTCCTGAGTCGCGGACAAAAGTAGCTGCTCTTAAAATTGTTCCGTCTCCACCAACGCTTATAAAAATATCAAAAGAAGAATCCAATTGCTCGTAAGTGTCAAAGGTTGTTACTTCTAAAGAATCTTTGTAAGAAATCATATCGTAAAAGTTCTTTTCAAAAACAACTTCGATGTTTTTTTCCTTGGTAAATGTCAGGATTTCTTGTAAAATTTCGTTGTAGCTTTCTTGATAATATTGTCCGTAAACTGCAAATTTCATATGTTAAATATTAAGGTATTTGTCTATATAATCCAGACGTTCTTTTAGACTTTGTTTGTATATATCTTCGGAGTGATTAGACAAAATATTGTATTGATAACGCCTGAAACTTTGTAAAATTTCATTTACGTTTTCTGTATTTACTTTAATATATACTCGTACTGAACTATCGATTTCCGAAATAAACATTCCGAGTAGTTTATGACCATTACTTTCTATAATTTGGGCTATTTCAGAACTAGTGTATTGTGATATGTTTTTTTCTACAATAATAATTCCTCCTGGCTCTCTCAAAAAAGAAGTTTCACTAAAAATCTGAACAATATCAGAGAGGTGATAAAACCCCAAATATTTGTTGTCGTGACTTAACACAGGCATTATATCCGTTTGGTTTTGAGCAAATTTTTCTAAAACATCTAGCCAATTTGTGTCTTCTCTCACAAAAAAGCCTTCAAAAGTATATTTGTAATTTTCAATTTTATGGTCTGATTCAAAGGTTTCTACGTCTTCAGCAGAAATACTTCCTAGATAAATATCATTTTGAGTTATAGGGAAATGAGAAAACCTGTGCTCAAGAAAAAAATCTTGGAGTTCTGAAACCTTATTTTCTATTTCGAAAGGTCGTAAACGGGAATTAATGTATTTGTCCGTATTTATCATAAATACAAAATTACGAAAAAAGATTGAACACATTTAACTGTCTGACAGAAGGAATATAAAATTATTATTGTTTGTTGCCCTACTATCAAATCAATATAAAATAACATGATTTATGGCTAAATAATTGTACCTTTGTAGGTATACAACTCTTTAAAATTAAAATTATGTCAAAAGGATTTTTTAATGTTCCGAAGGCTGTAAACGAACCGGTAAAGTCGTATGCCAAAGGAACACCCGAAAGAGAAGCAGTTTTAAATGCTTATAAAGAAATGTGGAATGCTCAGGTTGATGTTCCGCTTTATATCGGAGGGAAGGAAATCAGAACAGGAAATACTAAAAATCTTTCTGCTCCACACGATCACAAACACATTGTCGGTAAATATCATTTAGCCGAAAAAAACCATATCGAAGAAGCTATCTCAAATGCTTTAGAAGCTCGTAATAAATGGGCAGAAATGTCTTGGGAGCATAGAGCATCTATCTTTTTGAAAGCTGCCGAACTTATAGCAGGGCCTTATAGAGCAAAAATTAATGCAGCTACTATGATTGCCCAATCTAAAACCGTTCATCAAGCAGAAATTGATGCGGCTTGCGAATTGATTGACTTTTTGCGTTTTAATGTAGAATATATGACGCAGATTTATAAAGACCAACCAATTTCAGATTCAACTACATGGAATAGGGTAGAGTACAGACCTCTCGAAGGGTTTGTGTATGCGATTACTCCGTTTAATTTCACTGCAATTTCGGCAAACTTACCTGCTTCTGCTGCTCTTATGGGAAATGTGGTAGTGTGGAAACCTGCTGCAACTCAAATTTTCTCAGCGAATGTAATTGTTGAAATATTCAAAAAAGCAGGAGTTCCTGACGGAGTTATCAATGTAGTGTACGGAAATTCTTCTATGATTAGTGATGTGATTTTAAATCATAGAGAGTTAGCAGGAGTTCACTTCACAGGTTCTACAGGAGTTTTTAATGATATTTGGAAAACTATCGGAAATAATATTTCAAACTATAAATCGTATCCGAGAATTGTTGGAGAAACCGGAGGAAAAGATTTTGTAATCGCACATCCTAGTGCAGATGTAAAACAACTTGTTACCGGATTAGTAAGAGGAGCATTCGAATTCCAAGGACAAAAATGTTCAGCTGCTTCGAGAGCTTACATACCGAAAAGTATTTGGAGTGAAGTAAAAGAGCTTATGTTGGCTGATTTGGCAACAATTAAAATGGGTTCACCTGAAAATCTAGAAAATTTTGTTACAGCTGTTATTTCTGAAGACTCTTTTGATAAATTGGCTGGATATATCGATAGAGCAAAACAAGATACAGATGCAGAAATTATTGCTGGAGGAAATTATGATAAATCAGTAGGTTATTTTATCGAACCAACAATAATTTTGACAACCAATCCGAAATACGTAACGATGGAAACAGAGCTTTTCGGACCTGTACTTACGATTTACGTATATGAAGATGCAAAATGGGAAGAGACCCTTGAATTAGTAGATTCTACTTCAGAATATGCGCTTACAGGAGCTGTGTTTTCTCAAGATCGTTATGCTATTGAAGTGGCTTCGCAAAAACTGCAGAATTGTGCTGGAAACTTCTATATCAATGACAAACCAACAGGTGCTGTAGTTGGTAATCAGCCATTTGGAGGAGCAAGAGGATCGGGTACCAACGACAAGGCGGGATCAGCTCTAAATCTAATGCGTTGGGTTTCGGTTAGAACCATTAAAGAAACGTTGGTTCCACCAACAGATTATAGATATCCATTTTTAGGATAAGAGTTAATTGTAATGAATGAAAAAAGGGAGCAATAATATTTATCGCTCCCTTTTTTATATAAATAGTGGTTGTTTAGTTTTTGATAAAACGCAATGTTTTAGATTGATTTTCCTTTTCTAGCTTTATAAGGTAAACCCCTTCGGAATATCCAGAAACATCTATGCTATAAGTACTAGTGTCAGAAACATTTCCTGAAAACATCACTTGACCTATGGTGTTATAAACGGTTACCTTGCCAGATAATTCATAGTTGTCAGGGAGTACCAAATTAAGTGTAGTACTAGTTGGATTAGGATATAAAGAAAGCATTCCTAAACCGAATTTATCTGTACTTGCTGGAGGTGAACACACATCAGAAGTGACCAAAGATGCTCTTCTGGTTGCGTTCTGAAGTGCAGTTCTCATTCTTGTTTTTTGATTAGGAGTAAAGGTATTTAAACAAGAGTCTGTGCCATAGTCCATATAGTTTTCAGGCATTGGAGTATAACCCGTACAAC
>Ga0209075_1003402_pt1 | contig 13299 bp, 14 predicted proteins | sample Stecom2011_FD_187523 | JGI IMG/M metagenome (GOLD analysis project Ga0209075, IMG submission 187523) | Agricultural soil microbial communities from Utah to study Nitrogen management - Steer compost 2011 (SPAdes) (version 2) | ecosystem: Environmental > Terrestrial > Soil > Agricultural land... | reverse complement strand
CTATTTTTTTAAGGTATGGAAAAAGTTAATTTCGCTTGTTTTTAAACCAAATGAACCACATAATATTAGTGAAGATGAACTTTTAATGATTGTGGATGAAGTTGAAGATTCAGGTGGTATTGATGAATCCAGTGGTACACTTATTCGTAGTGCTATTGAGTTTTCTGATTTAGAAGCAGCAGATATATATACACCAAGGATCGATGTGGTTGCAGTGTCAAAAGACGCAAGTCATGAAGAAATTTTTACAGTTTTTAAAGAATCAGGTTACTCAAGATTACCGGTTTATGAAGAAAATATTGACCATATTATTGGTGTCATTAATTATAAAGACTTCTTTATGGTGTTAAGTGAAGGCTTAGATATTAAAGAAATTATTAAAGATGTACCTTATACAACAAAAACTAAAAAGATTAAAGATTTATTATTAGAACTTCAAAAGACAAAATCCCACATGGCTGTTGTTTTAGATGACTACGGTGGTACATCAGGTATATTAACACTAGAAGACATATTAGAAGAGCTTGTTGGTGAAATTTGGGATGAGCATGATGATATCGTTGAAGCTGTTAAACAATTAGATGAACATCAATATTTAGTATTGGGTAATAGTAGTGTTGAAGATTTCTTAGAAATCATTGGCTCAAAAGAAGAACCAAATGTTTTAACAGTCAATGGTTGGATAGTTGAAAAAATTGGTACATTACCGGAAGAAGGAAGCACCTATACTTATGATCCATATATATTTAATATTGTCAAAATGGATGGTAAGCGTATTGATCTAGTTCAAATTACAATTAAAGAACCTGAACCTAATGAAGAAAAAAGTGAAAAAACATCTGAATAGTATAGTAAATTCAAACAAAGTTTGGTAAAATATGATTGCGTTGAATAAGACGAGTAATTAACATATTAATTTAAAAAGAGAATCACTAATTGGTGAAAGGTGATAATTAAAGTTAATGAACGCTATCTTAGGAGCAAAGTAATTTCGGCTTTAACGAAAACATATAGAGTGCACATGATACCATGTGAACTAAGGTGGTACCGCGAAAATTATTCGTCCTTAGAAGAGATTATTCTTTTAAGGACTTTATTATTTTGAAAGGAAATACATAAAATGAAATATATGACAAGTCAAGAAATTAGAAAAACATGGTTAAATTACTTTAAAGATAAAGGACATGCAATCGAACCATCAGCATCTTTAATACCGGTAGATGATCCGACATTATTATGGATTAATGCAGGGGTTGCACCATTAAAAAAATACTTTGATGGCCGTGAAACGCCAAAATCAAGGCGTATTACAAATATTCAAAAAAGTATTCGTACCAATGATATTGATAATGTTGGAAAAACCGCCAGACACCATACCTTTTTTGAGATGATGGGTAATTTTAGTGTTGGTGATTATTTTAAAAAAGAAGCGATTGAATTTGGCTTTGAACTACTAACTAGTCCAAAATATTTTAATATGCCATTAGATAAACTATATATGACTTACTATCCAACGGATTTAGAAACTAGAGATACTTGGTTAAAATTAGGTGTATCAGAAGATCACTTAATACCGGTTGAAGGTAATTTTTGGGAAATTGGTCCAGGGCCTTCAGGACCTGATACAGAAATATTTTTTGATCGTGGTCCCCAATATGACAAACGTGGTATTGAACTAATCCGTGATGATATTGAAAATGATCGCTATATTGAAATATGGAATATTGTTTTTTCTCAATATAATGCCGACCCTTCAGTTCCTAGATCAGCATATAAAGAATTACCTAGTAAAAACATTGATACTGGGGCAGGTTTAGAACGCTTTGCATGTGTCTTACAAGGGACAAAAACAAATTTTGAAACAGATTTACATTTGCCTATTATTCAAACAACTGAAAAATTAAGTGGTGTGACATATGAAGGTCAAATGGCTTTTAAAGTCATCTCAGATCATATAAAAACTTTGGTGTTTGCTATTTCTGATGGTGCAAACCTATCCAATGAAGGCCGTGGTTATGTTTTAAGAAGATTATTAAGGCGTGCTGTTAAATATGGTAAGGTATTAGGTTTTGAAAAACCATTCTTATATTTATTAGTTGATACTGTTGTCCTGATGATGAAAGATTTTTATCCGAATTTAGAACAAACAACAAAGATTGTAAAAAAGATTATTTTAAAAGAAGAAGAAAAATTCTTTTCAACCATTTTAGAAGGTGAAAAGCATTTAATGGCTTCCATTAAAGATGGTAAACTTGATGGTGAATCGGCATTTAAACTCTACGATACATATGGTTTTCCAATTGAACTGACATTAGAGTATGCAGAAGAACACAATGTTGAAGTGGACACTGATGGTTTTAATCAAGCTTTAGAAGCTCAAAAAGCACGTAGCCGTGCTGCTAGAAAAGTCACTGGTAGAATGATGGGTCAAGATGAAGCATTTTTAAATTTTAAAGACAACAGTGAATTTGTCGGTTACGATCAATTACAAGTTGAAAGTAAAGTCATTAGAGTCTTTGATAATGGTATTGTATTAGACCAAACACCATTTTATGCTCAAAGTGGTGGTCAAGTATGTGATAAAGGTACCATCAATGGCTTAGTGGTAGATGATGTAATTAAACTACCAAATGGTCAACACTTACACATCACTGAAACTGAACACTTTCATGAAGGTGATGAAGTCTTAGCCATAGTTGACCAAAATACACGTCAACTGACGATGAAAAACCATACTGCAACCCACCTATTACATCAAGCACTTAAAGATGTTTTAGGTGCGCATGTCAAACAACAAGGCTCATTTAATGGTCCAAATAAATTAACATTTGATATGAATCATTTTGAACCAATCAAAGATGAAGATATTTTAAGAGTTGAACGTATTGTACAACAAAAAATTAAAGATAGTATCGATGTAATCACTCATGTTTTACCAATCGAAGAAGCTAAAAAGTTAGGTGCTGCGATGCAATTTGGTGAAAAATATGGTGATATTGTCAGAGTCATTGATATAAATCAGTGGAGTATTGAGTTTTGTGGGGGAACACACGTAAAAAACACGAAAGATATTCAAAACTTTATGATTACTGCTGTAGAATCCATTGGTTCAGGTATTTATAGATTTGAAGCAATTACAAATGATGTTATGACTCAAATTGATGATATAGCACATAACGTCATTGAGAATACAAATCAACATATTAGTAAAATTGTTGCAATGGAAAAAAACTATAAACTACCATCAAAACCTAAATACTTAGGAAGTTATGAGGATATATTAAATTTAAGAGCATATAACCATCAAATGTCAGATATTTCAAAACAAGTTGAAAAAACATATGAAGCGATGTTGATTCAAAACATTTTAAAAGAAGCTGATCAATATATTCCAAAGACAATTGAGCCTGTAACATATCTTGTGACCAACAACATCCTTGCTTCCGCTTTAAAGCCATTAATTGATGTATTATATGATAAAATAAAAACAGACACAATTGTCTTAATTAATATACTAGAAGATAAAGCAAGTTATTTAGTTAAATCCAATACCAATGATGCTAAAAACATCGTACAAAGATTAAACAAAGTATCATTTGGTCGTGGTGGTGGACGCCCTGACTTTGCTCAAGGTGGTACTCAAATGGTCGATGAACTTTTAGCATATGTGAAAGGTCAAATAAAATGAAATATTTAGGTTTAGATCTTGGTGAGAAAACACTTGGTGTAGCACTATCTGAATCAGGCATTATTGCACATAACTTAACGACAATTCGTTTTAAGCCACTAGATTATTCAGATGCAGTCAACCAACTTAAACCACTCGTTGATCAATATAAAATAACTCAAATTGTTTTAGGCTTACCGAAACATATGAACAATGATGTTGGTATAAAGGGTCAAACTTCCATTGCATTTAAACGTTTAATTGAAGAAAAATTAAATGTTAATGTCATCTTATGGGATGAAAGATTATCTACGAAATCAGCATTAAAAATATTGTCCGATAAAAATAAAAAATATGGCAAGCAACGACAATTAAAAGATGAGGTCGCAGCACAAGTGATCTTACAAAACTATTTAGATGCTAAGAGGTAAATTTATGAAAAAAGATAATGAATTAATCATCATTACAGATGAAAAAGAAGAAAAAGCAACCATCTTATTTACATTTGAAGACCAAGGTCAAAACTATGTTGTCTTTGAGTTTGATGAAACTAAAGAAATTTCTGCTGCGAAGTTTTTAGAATCTAAAGAAGCAGGCATTGGACAACTATTAGATATTGAAACTGAAGCTGAATGGGATATCGTTGAAAAAATATATGAACAATACGAAAAAGATTTAGAAGATGAAGCATTGGACGATTAATGATTTAAAAGTACATGCAAAATTACACAATATTCCTATCATTCATGATGAAGCATTACTTTATATTCAAGACTATATAAAAACACATAACATCAAATCTATTTTAGAAATTGGAACTGCCTATGGATATAGTGCGGTTTCTTTCGCAAATAAGACAACTCATGTCGATACAATCGAGCGTGATCCTAACGCTATTTTAGAAGCAAGCTTATGGATAAAACGTTTAAATGCTAATGTCACACTACATGCTGCGGATGCATTAACTTATGAAGGCATTCAAAAAACATATGATTTAATCTTTATTGATGCAGCAAAATCCCAATATGAAACCTTGTTTAATAAATATAGTAAATACTTAAATGATGGTGGCACGATTATATGCGATAATATTCACTTTCACCATTTAACGATCGAAACAGCTAAAACAAGATCTACCAAAAGTTTACTTAAAAAAATAGCTGCATTCAAAACATTTTTACTTGAAAATGAAGCATTTGAAACTAAAATTTTAGATAATGGAGATGGACTTGCAGTGTCCAAAAAGCGCACATGATTGAACAATATTCAAAACATAACAAAAGCATTCAATATAAAATTGTTTTCAAACCAATTAAACATGTCTACTTTAGAAAAAAAGATGACTACATCATGATTACAGCCAATAAAAAAATGAGTAAAAACCAAGTGTTGTCTATTATAGACAACAACTTTGAAAAACTCATCTATATGCAAACTAAGAAAAATCGCCATGAAGCAGACCGCTATCAACTATGGGGACAAAAGTTGTCCAAAGATCAGTTTTATCAAGAAAGGGAAGCAAATCAAGCAAACTACGAACGTATATTAATTGATGAGACATACAAACAGATTAAAGCTTTTGAATCACGACTCATCACGGATTTAAAAAAGATGAATTTATCGTTAAAACCAACTAAGGTTAAACGATTAAAATCTAAATTTGGCTCTTGCCAAATTATCAAAAAAGAAATTACAATCAATGCCTTTTTAGCAAGATTAGAGCCCGTATTCTTATATTACGTTTTACTGCATGAATACTGTCATTTGATTGTACCGAATCATTCTAAGTCGTTTTATGATTTACTAGACCAGTTAATGCCACAACATAAAACCGTTCAAAAGATGCTTAGAAAATATGTTATTACGTTTTAACATATTATATATGATATAATATAAAAAGAAATTAAGGAGAAACTCTAATATGGCAAGTAAAAAAGTATATGAACTAACCCAAGCAGGTTTGGACCAATTAAAAGAAGAACTTATTTATTTAAAAGATGTAAAACGTGTAGAAAATTTAGAAGCTTTAAAAGAAGCGCGTGAACAAGGTGACTTATCTGAAAATGCTGATTACGATGCTGCGCGTAATGAACAAGCACGTATTGAAGCAAGAATCGCCGAAATTGAAATGATTTTAAAAAATGTTAAAGTGATTAAATCAAATGATGATTCAACCACAGTCAACATTGGTAAAAAAGTCTTGTTAAGGTTTATAGAAAGAAAAAAAGAAGTAGAGTATCAAGTTGTAGGTACAATTGAAGCAGATCCTAAGAACTTTAAAATTTCAATAGAGTCTCCACTCGGTAAAACCATTAAGGGTAAAGAAGTTGGCGATGTTGTTCAAATTAAATCTGCAACAAATAAACAATCTACCGTAAAGATACTAGCTATTAGTTAATGATTAAATTAAAGCATTTAATTCCAAATCAATACGCAGAATCTATTTACAACATTGATTATGACATGCTCATAAAGCAGGGGATAAAGACTCTGCTTTTTGACCTGGATAATACGATTATCGACTACAACCAAACAAAACTTAATGCAGAATCCATCACGTTTTTAAACAAACTTGAAAAAGACTTTAAAGTCATAATTATCTCTAATTCTATGAATAAACGTGTTAGTTATGCGATAGAAAAACAATTTAAATTTATTAGCTTTGCTAAAAAGCCACTTAAGTTTGGATTTAAGAAGGCACTTAAAATGACAGGTTCAACGATTCAAGAAACTGTCATGATCGGTGATCAATTACTAACTGATATCTATGGTGCAAACCGACTTGGATTGGCAACAATTTTAGTCGATCCAATTCAAAAGAAAACGGATAAGTGGCCAACAAGATTTAACCGAAAATTAGAAAAATACTTATTAAAAAAAATTGAACGAAAATATCCAAAAGCGTATCAAAAGGGGTTGAATATCTATGCCATCAAACACTACTAATTGTGTTGGTTGTGGTGTTAAGCTACAAACTAATCATCCAAATGAATTAGGTTATGTACCCAAATTAGACAACTTATTTTGTCAACAATGCTATCAATTGATGCACTATGGTAAAGCACAAGGTCATAGTCATCCAGATGACTTACCTGTCTTTCCTAAAAAATCATTGATTATTGTTGTAGCAAGCGTTTTATATTTAGATAGTATGTTAAACTCTGAAGTTAAACGCTTAGGAGACAATTACCAAGTTGTCTATGTCATTAACCAAATTGATTTATTACCGGATGCCACGTCTAAAAACTATTTATTAGGTAAAATACAAAAAAGTTTCAGAATTAACCGTGTAAGTTACAAAGATATCGTCTTGATGAGTGCAATCAATCCATTTGATATCGAACAATTAAAAAATTACTTAAAACAATGGAATTTACCTAACATTTATTTAATCGGCTTACAAAACAGCGGTAAAACAACCATATTTAAAGCATTAACAGGTAACGAAAGTGCGCTTAATTTACCTAAAGCGGCATTAACACAAACAATGTTACATGGTCAATTTGAAAACTTTAATGTCTATGACACACCAGGTTTATATCAAAGTGGATACTTACATGAATTCTTTGATTATGAAGACTATAAAATGATGTTACCTTTAAAACAATTTAAACCTAGAAATGGTGTTTTAAATACAAACCAAAGTTTAATTATTGGTGGCTTAGTCACATTAGATGTTATTAAAGGACAAACAAAATCTGCATTATATGTTGGAGAACAAGTAAAACACCATATTACAAAAACAGAAAATGTTGAAAACATTTTAAAAAACAAGCAGATTTTTCCATTAACTTTTGATACATTACAATCAAAAGATTATAAACTTACAGAATCAAAAAAATATCAATTTACATTAGCTGACTTTGGTATTTTACATGTAACAGGGCCTGTCACAATTAGACTTTCAACCCATCCTAATTTACATGTCACATTAACAGAAGGATTTTTTAGATGATTGAACAACTAAAACAAGATGTAGCAAATAAGTTTAAAGATCATCCCAAACGATATGAACATATTTTAGGGGTTGTAAAAACAGCAATCAGTTTAGCACTAAGATATGGTGTTGACTCCAATAAAGCTTACATTGCAGCAATCTTTCATGATTATACAAAATATGATACACTAACATTTCAAACAAGTGTCTTAAGTGATAATCTCATCAATAAATATGCTAATCAACCAGTTATGTATCATGCCTTAAGTGCTGCAGCAATACTTAAAAGTAAGTATGGTATCGATGATCCGGAAATACTTGATGCAATTTCCTACCATGTTTATGGTAGAGAAAATATGACAACCTTAGATAAAATTATTTTAGTTGCTGATAAAATAGAACCGTCTAGAACATATCCACTAGTGCATAGTTTAAGACAAACAGCTCAGCTAAGTTTAGAGCAAACCATTCAAAGTTATTTAACAGATTTGAAACAAAGATTAAACAATGATGGTAGTCAACTACCAAAGCATATCGATCAAATTATTTTAAAGTTAGGAGAATAAATTTTGCAAATATTACAAAAAACAATTGAATTATTAGAAAAGGTAAATGCTAAAGATATTTCAGTTTATGAATTTTCCAACACCAATCCTTTTTATGATTATTTTGTTGTATGTACTGTCAATGATCGCGCATCCAATAGTGCAATCGGCTATTTTAATAAAGCATTAAAATCTGAAATCAAACATATCGAAGGTAAAGGACAAACCGGTTGGTTACTCATTGACCTAGGTGATGTTATTGTCCACTTATTTAGTGAAGAACAACGTGAATTTTACGGTTTTGATAAAAGATTTTTAGAGTTAAAAAAGACGATTTAACATGGATTTTCAACACTTTTATGATGGCTTTCAAAGCAGTGTCGATTATGATCAACTATTACAACCAATCTTAAATTATATCGATAACAAAGATACAATTTTAGATGCTGGTTGTGGTCCAGGCCATATACTAAGTCACCTTATACAATCAGGTTATAATGCTTACGGATTAGACATAGATGAGCGGATGTTAGAACTAGCAAACAAAAACATGGATCACCCTCAAAGTTATATGCGTTTGTTTTTGCATGATCTAAGAAAGCCACTACATCATAGATTTGATAAAATATTATGTTTGTTAGATGTATTTCATTATTTTAAAGGCGTGTTAAGTGTTGCAAAAAATCTTTATCATGCTTTAAATGATGGTGGTATGCTCATATTAGATTTATATCGTAAACCAATAGATGCAAGCGAATCTGGTACATTTTTAGATTATACATATGATTGGCAAGTGCATACAAAAAATGCGCGAATTTACCACAACATTTCACTTAAAAATAAAGATGATGTCATAGATTATGAAGTCATACAGTATTATTATGATAAAAATTATTACATCAACGTTTTAAAAAGGGTCGGCTTTCAAGTAGAAACTTTTAAAGGTTTTGATGATCGTAAAATATATTTAGTGTGTAAAAAATAAAAGTTATATATATGACAATCCTCTACTATATAGTAGGAGGATTTTTTTGTATGAAAAAACATATTTTTATGACGATGATTGGTTTAGGTGTGATTTTATTTGTTTTATTAAGACCTACAAAGGATGAGCTACCTTATTATGAAGTTCAGCCCAACATTATCGATGTTACAATAACAGGCGCTGTACAAAAACCCGGCACATATCAAGTAGAACAGGGGATGAGTCTTGCGTATTTAGTGCACTTAGCCGGTGGGCTTTTAAATGATGCCAATATTGAACACTTAAGATTAGGTGATATCATGATAGAAGATAATTATCATATACCATTTTATAATGTTCAAATAGACCCGATCATTATTCGAATGGACTTAAATAAAGCATCCTATGAAGATTTAATTAAAATTCCTAATATTACTGAAAATAGAGCCTTAGAAATACTTTTATATAAAAAAGAATATGGTCAATTTAAAAGTGTAGAGGAATTGTTAAATGTTAAAGGTATTGGAGCAGCAACCTTTGAAAAGATTAGAGCTTACTTCTTTATTTAACCACTTTTATATCTATGGTATTGGCTTAATTTTATGGATACTTACCATCAATTTTCATGTTGTAGTCATCGTATTGATTATATTTTTATATCATGTTAGAAAGCATATTTTATGGCCTTTAATGATTTTTTTATATGTACTTTATACATTATGCTTTATCATCTATACACCCACTTTTAAAACGATCGATCAGACATATATCGTTTTAGAAGTAACGTCTTATGAAAGCTACTATCGTTATCGCATCAGCGATGGTTTATATACATATCATTTAAATTACCGTCAAAGTTTTGATGTTGGCAATAGACTGCATGTTGAAGGAAAGTTACACTTATACCGAAAACAAACCATGCCAGGTGGCTTTAATAGTTATCGGTACTGGCTTGGACAAGGCTTTCAAGGTCAAATTCGTGCGAGTAAGGTAATCTTAGAAAATGATAAGATAGGCATTCATTTTAACACCAAAGATATCTTAATTCTTGATTTATTTAAAGACTATAACTTCATTGATAGTAGTATGGTGGGTCATTTATTTAAGTTATCATCTTTACATTTATCATTTTTAGTTTATTTAATAATAAAACTGATGTATTATTTGGATATCAAAGACCAACAAAAATATATCATACTAAGTATGGCTTTAATGGTTATATATTTTATTGGGTTTGCAGTGATTGTTTTAAGGTTAACTATCAAGTATTTTATTAAATATTTAAACTTAAAACTCAAACTTCACATATCAAACTTCAATATAGAATGGCTTACATTTGTGTTATTGCTGTTAATCAATCCTTTTATCATATATAATCAAACGTTTTTAGTTATCTATGCATTAATATGGATATTACAACTTAAAACAATGAAGTCACCGATATTGGATATGATACTCATACCGATGATTATTAGTCCTTTTTTACTGCATTGGTATCAGGAAATAAGTTGGTTAAGTTTGGTAGTGGTTCCAATATTTGCAGTTGGATTACGCTATGTTTTTATACCAACTATTTTACTAGCAAGCATCTTACCAATGTTTAATCTACTACCGTATTTAACAAGCATCATATTAGATATTGAAGCGTTTATAAGTCTTTACGATGTCAAAGTATATTTTGTTCAACTAAAGGGCTTTATGTGGGTCATATACTTTGGATTATTAATATTTATCAGTGCGTCTAAAACATATAAGGTCTTTTATAAAAGGTTAGGTATGTATGTTGTCATCTGTATGATTTCATTTTTATATACATTTAAGCCCTTAACAGATCAAGTGATTTTCTTAGATGTTGGTCAAGGTGATAGTGCAGTGATATTTAAAGATAACCATGTTGTTGTAGTAGATGCTTATAAAAATGTAAGTAGCTTTTTAAAATATCATTATGTTTATCAAATAGATTATTTAATATTAACACATACAGATACTGATCACGTGTTAGAAGCAGCAACATTGATTGAAAACTTTGATGTGAAGTATGTTGTATTAAATGCTTATGACACATATAATATCAAACATCCTAATATGATTTATATTGGCGAGGATAATTTAAAAGTTGAAAATGATATAGGTATCGTTTTTTTTGGACCAATGATAGATTTTAATGATACAAATGATAATTCGATAGTCTTTAAAATCAATGTATTAGAAAAGGATTTTCTATTTACTGGTGATATTGGCGTTAAGGCAGAACAAAGGTATGTATCTGATTACGGTCATTTACTTAAATCGGATATATTAAAGTCACCACATCATGGCTCTAAAACATCAAGTAGTACATTATTCTTAAATACTGTTTTTCCCAAGATAGTTGTAGTGAGTGTGGGACCTTTTAATATATATCAGTTACCAGATGAAGAAATCATATCTAAATATGAAAAAAGTGGTCTATATATCCATCAAACAAAAGATTTGGGCGCGCTTTTATTTATTTATGATACGATGAAAAACTTTCCACCTTAAAAGGGTTTTAAGTGTTTTAAAAAGTGCTAAAAAATTGTATAATAGATACTAAGTGAGGTAGTCTATGGAATCCACATATTTATTAGTAGGTCAGTCATCCTTTTTAATTAACGAGCATATAAAAACATATGTAGAAAATTTTAAACTCAATCCATTTAATATTGTAAAGCTTGATGCATTAGAAACGGAAATTGAAGATATTTTACAAGAAATAAGAACAGTTTCTTTTTTTAGTGATTTAAAAATGATTGTTGTAGAACATGTCGAAAGCCTTACTAGATATGATGATCGTATATTAGAAGATTTATATCGCTATTTTAAAAAGCCTAGTGACGACATTATTTTAATACTTACAGCAAGCGACATACCCAAAGGTCACAGCTTAGGTACTTACTTAGAAAATCATACGTATATTGAAACTATTCAAGATTTAGATGAAAAGTCTTTAATTGCATATGTTCAAAATCTATTTGAACAAGATGCATATCAAATCGAAGAAAAAACGATCAGACTCATCATCGAGCGCTCAAGCAATAATTTATACTTAATCCACCAAGAAATTAATAAAATTAAGATGTATGCATTGGATGAAAAAATAGTTTATTATAATGATGTTGATTTATTAGTAACAAGAAACTTAGAAGACAATATTTTTTCTTTTTCAACTGCATTTTTAAATGGTAATTTACGATTAGCAATGCAAATTTATGATGATTTATTAACCAATCGTATGCCACCTTTAACTGTTTTAAATCACCTATTTAATAGTTTACAAATTGTTTTAAAAACAAAACTTTTAATGAATCAGGGCTTGAATCAAGCAACGATTGCATCCACACTCGGTGTTTCAAGTGGACGTACTTACCATTTAATGCGTACAGCAAAACAACATTCACTTACGCAAATTGAAACACTTATTAAAAATTTAGCTGCGTTAGATGTGGATATAAAAAGTGGTGTACAAGATGATCGATTAGGTATTGAATTATTATTATTAAGGAGGCTGGCATGACATTAGATTATGAACGTATATTAGTATTTGACTTTGAAACAACCGGTTTAAAACCTAAAGTGGATAAAGTCATAGAAGTAGGTGCGATCTTACTTGAAAAAAGAAACGATGGTTATGAAATTATTGAGGAAATTGATTATTTAATCAAACAAAAACAACCGATTACAGACTTTATTTCAAACTTAACTGGAATTACTAACCAGATGTTAGAACAAGAAGGTGTAGAAGAAGAGTTTGCCTTTAGAAAGTTAGATAGTTTGATTGATAAAAACACTTTATTAGTTGCTTATAACTTGGCTTTTGATATTGGATTTTTAAGCGCACTTTATAAAACATATGTTGCCCACAATTACTTAATAGAAAATGATATTTTGGATTGTATGGCTGTGTATAAAGATCGCTATAAATATCCACATAAACTCGAAAGTGCAGTGGAAACTCTAGGTTTATCTAATCCAAGTGCACACCGTGCAAGTGAAGATGCTAAAGCAACCTTTAAGGTATTAGAAAAATTAGCATTTATGCAAAACAACTTAAAACTATATGTGAATGTATTAGGTTATAATAAAAAATACGGTCTACCGGATAGAACGTACTTTAAAAATCATATTGAGCTTGTGGCTCAAGGGTTTAATGGTTTTAGAGAAATAG
>Ga0209075_1003400_pt1 | contig 13302 bp, 7 predicted proteins | sample Stecom2011_FD_187523 | JGI IMG/M metagenome (GOLD analysis project Ga0209075, IMG submission 187523) | Agricultural soil microbial communities from Utah to study Nitrogen management - Steer compost 2011 (SPAdes) (version 2) | ecosystem: Environmental > Terrestrial > Soil > Agricultural land... | reverse complement strand
GCTACGATAACACTTTGCTTAATTAAAGGAACATCATAAGTTAAAAAATAATAACTCAGCTAAAGTTCCATTAAAAGTAATCAAATAATTCTTAGAAAGATTTGTACTTTATTGAAGTCCTACCCACATTAATTCTAGACTTATCTATGGCTTTGTTTAATCGATCAATCACTTTAGCAGATTTTTCCATCGGTAAATATTGGCTTCCTAAAATATTTAATTCTCTTTTTAAAGCTTTTAAAGTTTCATAAGCTCTATAAGCGCTCAACATTTGATTCCCTGTAAGATTCATCTGCTTCATTAATGCTAAATGCTTTTTATTACTTGGTTTAAAATTACTTCTTACTGGGTCAGTATAACTATTCACTTCCCAGATAATATCTCTATCCACATGAATTCTCACTTCTGTGGTTCTTAAGCGTTTAAAAACGGAACTTTCCTTAGCCGCAAGTCTTTCATCAGCGTCCTTTCCTGGGTAATTAGCAAGTTCTTCAGCGTTATAATCTATGACAACTCGATTATTATTCCACTTTCCAACTCCTCCTCCCCTTACGATTAATTTCAAATCTTTAGACTTATCGTAAAGTGCCTCAAAAAACTCCAACACAGCGATAGAATCTTTTGAGGTAAATAATTGTTCACTTAATAATTCATATTGGTCTACATCAAATAAATCTTCTACGTTCAAATGTAGTTGAGAAGTATATAAAGGAATAGCATCTGTAACATTAATATGCAACATCACTTCGTCATACTGGTTATTTTTGTGAGAAACAGGAATGGCAATTAGTCGAACATCAATAAGCTCTTTGTCATCAGAAGCTGGAAAGGTAAATTCTTGAGTCAACACATCAAATCGGGTGGAGTCTTCAAAAAGGTATACTCCTTCTTTTTCTTTATAAGTCATCCATTGAGAACCGACTAAATCATACATTTCCTGTAATTTTCTTTCCCAGTTTTGCTTTTCAAAGAGAATATTTTCTTTTTCTTCAAGCAATTCTTTAATACGCGTTTCAATGGAACGAAGTGCATTATATGAAGAAACGACGTTTTCTTGTCTTCCGCCTCTTTCTTTTCTTTTGGAATCTGTTTTAAGTTTTCTTTTTTTCGTGGTTATTGTACTTTGTCGAATTGTGCTTAACTCACTTCCGAGTTTATCAATTTTCAGCTTTGTTTCATCTCTTTTATTTTCAAGGTTTTGAATTTGATAATCAATTCCTCTTTTACCACTTATTCTTTCCTCTAAATCTGCAATTTCTTTTTGAACACGATGAATTAAGGTATAATAGGTTAATCCACCACCAAAAGTAGAATCGGGTGTTAAAAATCTAGAATCTACAGATCCAAACAAAGGATAATACTTTCCTGATTTTGTAATCACCACTGTAGTTTGCTTTTCTGAGTTGTATCCCCAAACATCTAGATGAATATTCGTTTCCCGCCCCTGTCCAAAGCTTTCAAATTGATGAATTGTATGTCCCATGGGCAATACTTCTTGGGTTTTCTTTTTTGATTTTTCATTTGTCCCAATATAAGTTTCGTATGGGAACAAACCCACTGCTTTAGGCAAACCTTTATTCCATCTACCTCGTTCATCTTTCTCACGTTCCTCAAAAAGTCCAGATGTATTAGAACCATCACCTGCGGCAGTTAAAATATTAAGAAAAAAATCTGCTTCACCACCCAAAAACTCAAAAAGCAATTGAGATCGATAACTCACAAATTCATTGATTGCATAGTTATAAGCTTTTAAAATAGATCTTTTATCCTCATTAGTCAGAAATTTCATCCCATCCATCATGGCTACTTTATCTTTAAAAGTAAGGGTAGGATTAGAAAGCCTTTCAATGCGTTTATGAATTTTCACCTTGTCTTTTTCAAGGGATAACACTTTTTCAGGAAGTCGTCTGATCAAAAGCGATTCAAAAAATTGATAATCAGCTTCTTTACCATCTTTGACAAGTGTATTATTTCTGTGTGATTGCAAGGCAGTATTGAGTTCCCAAATTGCAACTTTATTGGCTAATTCTGCTAAAATCCCCTTGGGTGCACGTCGAATTTCATGGGTATAAATTTTTAACAATTCGGGATTATTGATAATTACTTGTTCTGTGGAGTCATAATTAATTTCTCCGTTAGGAAACTTTATCTCCTCTCCTGAAAAATGAATATATCTCCCGATATTATGCTCTAATATGGGACTTTTCCTCACTGTATGATAGATATACGCTTTATTTTGAGGCGTTAAAAAGTAAGACTCTTGCCCAAGTATTGGGAAAAAGTATAATCCTACAAAAAAGAAAATAATTACAATCTGTTTCATAAATACAAATATGAAAAAAATTTGATTACTTCGGTTTAAAATATTCCATTAACGTCATAAGCTCCTTTAATAATCTCGTTTTTTCATTAGCAAAGTGTACAAACATAGATTTTATCTAATGATTTTCAGCGACTTAAAAAACGCTTGTTACATTCAAAAAAGTAGATAAAAAAGTGTATAAGCACCTTGGATTTTTAAAGAAAAACCTTAAAAATTAAAATCGTGAATAATACACATTAAATAATTCAAGGTTAATCAGTACATTCGCAAAAGAAAATATGCAATGAAAAAGTTAGTTGTTTTCTTCATAAAGTCATTTGTTGGTCCTTTTCTGGCCACTTTTTTTATTTCCATATTTATGCTAATCATGCAGTTTTTATGGAAATACATTGATGATTTAATGGGAAAAGGACTAGAAATAATTGTTATTCTTGAGCTTTTATTTTATGTATCTGCAAGCCTACTGCCTTTAGCTCTTCCTCTTGCTATTCTTCTTTCTTCTATAATCGTGCTTGGTAATCTCGGAGAAAAACTGGAGCTAACTGCACTAAAAGCAAGTGGTTTATCAATTACAAAAATACTACGTCCACTCACTTTTATCATTATTTTGATTTCAATTGGAACCTTTTACTTTTCAAATTATGTGATTCCTGTTGCTAATTATAAATGGCATTCCATTATTTTCGACATCCAAGAGAAAAAAATGACTTCCTTCTTAAAACCAGGAGTATATTCACAAGAAATAGATGGTTTTAGCATCAAAATTAAAGAAGGGAAGGAAAACAAGTTTAAAAATATTATTATTCACGATAGGCGTAATAATCAAGAAGTTAAAACGATTGTCGCTGATTCAGGAGAGTTTTTTCAATCCGAAAACAATGAGTTTTTATTTTTCAAACTCTATGATGGAAATGTAGTTGAAGAACTTACAAATGCTCCAGATTTTCAAGAATCAGGAAGCGGAGGAATATTTCCAGGAAGAAAATCCAACTTTAAAACTGCAACTTATAAAATGGATATGAGTGGTTTTCAATTGCAACGAACCAAAGACGATTTATTTAAGGACGATTTCGAAATGTTAAATGTGTTTCAAATCAATCGAGTAGCAGATTCAATTAATGATATTTATCAAAAATTAAAGCAAACACTTTCGCACAACACCCAATCTAAGCATGCCTATTTTCAAGCCCTTTACTTCCACATAGAAGAAGGAATGGATTCTTTACAAAAAAGTATTTTAGAAGCTAAAAGAGTTCGCTCACTTCCCTCCGAAGAAATGATGAATAGTCTTAGTGAAGATACTTCTTCGTACAACAATCAAAATACTCCCATTGAGAAGATTGTACCCGTTTACGACTTCGAGTCGATGGATGATGAAACAAGAATAAAAGCCATCACTCACATGGAAGGTCAGTTAAGGAGTAATCTTCAAGCAATTGAAGGGCAAATACATTTAATCAAAAGTAGAGAAAGAGTTATGCGTCGTTATGAAATTGAGTTTCACCGAAAATTTTCACTTTCATTTTCAATCATTATTTTATTTTTCATTGGTGCTCCTTTAGGTGCTATTATTAAGCGAGGTGGTTTTGGTGCCCCTGTAGTAATAGCAGCTTTACTGTTTATGATTTATTACGTTTTAATTACAATTGGAGACGAAATGGCGAAAAATGATGTAATTTCGCCGTTGCTAGGTATGTGGGGTCCGAATATAATCCTTACTCCTTTCGCACTATTTTTAATGTTAATGGCAACTTATGATGGGAACATAGGTTTTTTAACACAAAAGTTTAAAAAGAAAAAGTAGAATGCTCAATGTTTTTCATTTTTCAAATAAACCAGCCTATCCATTAAAAGATGGAGGGTGTATTGCTATTTCGAGCATTTTAAACTCCTTACACCTCGATTCAAATGTAAATGTGCATCATTTTACTTTATCTACTTTTAAACACCTTTTTAATGAAGATGAGTACCCTGATTCATTACGTAGCTCAATGAAAATAGATAGCGTACACATCAAAACAAATACTCATATTCTTGCAGCGCTATATTATCTTTTAATCAACCAATCGTATAATGTGGTTCGTTTTTACGACAAAGAAGTTGAGAAACGTATTACGGACATCATTAACAAACATCATTTTGATGTCGTTCTTTTAGAAAGTATTTACCTTTTACCCTATTTACATATCTTCAAAGAGAAAGGATTAAAAGTGGTGCTCAGAACTCACAATGTAGAGCATCAAATATGGAGTTCGCTAGCTAAAAACACTAAGTTTCTTCCCAAAAAATGGTATTTTAACAAGTTAGCTCAACAGCTTAAAAAATATGAGCTAGAAAAATGTTTGGAGGTTGATGGAATTATTTCAATTACAAAAAATGATGCACGTTTTTTTGAAAAAATTAATCCTAATGTTAAAACGACCTCCATCCCACCAATAATTACTACAAAAACAGAAACAGCAAACTACGATTTATCGGACTTTTACTTTTTGGGAGCAATGGATTGGCAACCTAATGTGGAAGGTATACGATGGTTTATAGATGAAGTGATTCCACAAGGATTAAAAGACAGCAAATTCTATTTAGCTGGAAAAAGTTTGAATAAAGAAGAATTCCATCACCCTGGAGTGGTGAATCTTGGAGAAATAGAAAATGCTATGGATTTCATCGATGCACATGGAATCTGTTTAATTCCTCTTCATTCAGGAAGTGGTTTAAAAATCAAGCTATTAGAAAACATGGCTTTGGGCAAACCAATTATCACTACTTCAGAAGGCGTTAGAGGTGTGGAGGTACAACATGAAAATGAAGTGCTTATTGCTGACCATCCCGACGATTTTAGAAATCAAATGAAAAGGTTAAGTCAAAGTAAAGAGCTAAGACAAACCATAGGAAGCAACGCAAAACAATTCATTAATGAAAATTTCAATCAAGAAATATTAACAAAAAAACTCATTGAATTCATCCGAAACATATAGTAAAAAGAAATTGGTTGTGATTACCTCACGTTTCCCTTTTCCTCTTGAAAAGGGTGATAAATTACGTGCTTATCATCAGATAAAATACCTTGCTCTCTATTTCGAGATTCACTTGATTAGTATTTCAGATAAAAACATTCAAGAAGAGCATGTCAAAGAGTTACGTCCTTTTTGTAAAAGCATTCAGATTCACACTATAAGTTGGCTACAAATTATCGTGGGTGTTTTGTTGAAATTCATGCAAAACAAACCCCTTCAAGTAGGATATTTCCACCATTATTCCATTCAAAAGAAAATTAATACCTATTTAAAAAACTTAAAACCCGACCATATTTATTGCCAGTTGATTCGTACTTCAGAATACGTAAAAAACTATCATGATTGTCCAAAAACAATTGATTACATGGATGCGCTTTCGAAAGGAATAGAAAGAAGGGCTAAAAGCATGCGTTTTCTCAAGAAGTACATTTTTGAAATGGAACATAAGCGACTTTTGCTTTATGAGAACTCGATTTTTGAATACTTCGAATACCACACCATTATTTCTAATCAAGACAAAAATTATATTTTTCATAAAAACAGAGATAAAATCAAAGTCATTCCCAACGGAATAAGTAATGATTTCCTTGAATACAACGAGAATCCTGAGAAAGAATGCGACCTGATTTTTATTGGCAATATGTCTTATCCACCCAACGTAGGCGCTGCTCAATTTATCGTCAATGAAATTCTTCCTCTACTTTCACCTCAAACGAAAGTGAGAATTGTAGGAGCATCACCGTCAAAAGAAGTACAAAAACTAAGTTCCTCTCAAGTAGAAATTGTGGGTTATGTCGATGATATTCAAGCTGCCTACAAAAGTGCATCAGTATTTGTAGCTCCTATGTTTATTGGTACAGGCTTACAAAATAAGCTATTAGAATCCATGGCGCTCAGTATTCCGTGCATCACCACCAATTTAGCCAACAATGCATTAAGAGCAAAACCAGAGGAGGAAATATTAATTGCAAACGACGCCACTTCATTTGCAGAGCAGATTCAACGTCTACAGTCAGATCCAAAACTCTATCAAAAAATCAGTGAAAATGCGCGAGACTTTATTCTAGAAAACTACCAATGGGATTCAATCACAGCAGATCTCAAATCACTTATTAACAATTAATAGTATTCGCTTATATACTTTACTTTATTATCCGAGTTTTATATCGTATCTTTGCACAAAATATTCAAAAATTATGGGATATAAATTAAATTCAATAGAAGAAGCAATAGAAGATATAAAAGCGGGTAAGGTTGTCATTGTTGTGGATGATGAGGACAGAGAAAATGAGGGAGATTTTATTGCTGCCGCTGAGAAAGTTACACCAGAGATGATTAACTTCATGGCTACTCACGGAAGAGGTTTAATTTGTGCGCCACTCACAGAAGAAAGATGTGAAGAATTGGAATTAAATATGATGGTGGAAAACAACACTGTGCTTCACCACACTCAATTTACAGTTTCTGTTGACTTAATTGGATATGGTTGTACAACAGGAATTTCTGTACACGACCGAGCAAAAACAATACAGTCTTTAGTTAATCCAAACACAAAACCATCAGAGCTTGGTAGACCAGGTCATATTTTCCCTTTAAAGGCAATGAATGGTGGTGTTTTAAGAAGAACTGGACACACAGAAGCTGCTGTAGATTTAGCAAGATTAGCAGGATTACAGCCTGCGGGAATACTCGTTGAGATTTTAAATGAAGACGGAAGTATGGCAAGACTTCCACAACTAATAGAAGTAGCCAATAAACACAACCTGAAACTAATTTCAATTGAAGATTTAGTAAAATACAGAATAAGCAAAGAAACTTTAGTTGAACAAAAAGTTAGAGTTAAAATGCCTACAGAACATGGTGACTTTGATTTGGTTGCTTATGAAGATAAAACAAATGGAGAGGAGCATTTGGCTCTAATCAAAGGAGAATGGGATGAAAATGAGCCTGTATTAACGCGTGTACATAGCTCATGTATAACTGGAGATATTTTTGGTTCTTGCCGATGCGATTGTGGTCCTCAACTTCATGCTGCAATGAAAAAGGTGCAGGAAGAAGGGAAAGGAATTATTCTTTACATGAATCAAGAAGGACGTGGAATTGGAATGCTAAATAAACTTAAGGCATACAAACTGCAAGAAGAAGGATACGACACGGTTCAAGCCAACGAAAAACTAGGATTTAAAGCCGATCAAAGAGACTATGGAATTGGAGCTCAGATTTTACGTGACTTAAAAGTACGCAAAATGCGATTGATGACTAATAATCCTAAAAAACGAACAGCATTAATTGGTTACGGATTAGAAATTGTTGAGAATGTTCCCCTAGAAATTGAAAGTAATCAACATAATCGCTTTTATTTAGAAACTAAGCGAGATCGAATGGGACATGAAATAAAAGTAAAATAATTAGTCACTAAAATTCACATTCAATATTTTCGCTTTTCATCAATTGAAAAGACCAGATAGGTAACTATAACACAATTTGGTTCTCTATAAGGAAGACAAATGTGCACAAAGGTGATTTATGCTTTTAAGCCTTTATTAATTCTTTTTATCCTCCCTCTTTTCATCGCGCATTTTAAGCGCTTTTTTAGAAATGATTCGAGCAGCTACAATACCAACTATTACAGCAATGACAATGATTATCCGTTCAGGAGAATCCCAAATACTCTCTCTATTTTTCTCTACTTGAGTTATTCCAGTTGGATTTTGCGCCATTAGATTAATTATTGACACTAAAAAAAATAGGGTTGTAAAAATTAATCTTTTCATGAATTTATGATTGTTGTTTTGCAATGACATATACTACAAATATACGTTTTTTAATGTTTAGAAAAAAGTAGGCTAGACTCTTTATTATTTTGAAGTCGATTTGTCTTCAAGCTGGAAAGACATTTTAAAATAATTACCTGCTCAGTGTATTAGATTACTTTCTTGTCAAATACTTAGACATTCCATCACTGTATGCACGTTCAATCTTGTTATTTTCATTATTAAACAAAAGATAGGCCTCAATATTTAAACTCGGATGACGAGTTAACAATGCTAATGAACTATCTACACCCATTTCCATAAATGCAGTAGCGTAAGCATCTGCGGTGGCTACATCATCCGCTATTACCGTTGCACTCAATATATTTTTTCGCACTGGCAGTCCTGTTTTGCTGCTTAGGGTATGACTGTATTTCGCGCCATCTAATTCATAGAAATCTCTATAATTTCCCGATGTAGCCATTGCTTTTCCTGACAATTCAATGTAATTCTCCAAAGTTCTTTCACCTATTCCTTCTATGCCTGTATTACTCTCAACAGGTTCATCAATTCCAATGATCCACTTCGAACCTCGGTTGTTTAATCCCTTTGTTATTAATTCACCCCCAATTTCTACATAATAACTCTTTTGTCCTCTTTCATCCAATATTTTTGCTATTTCATCCACAGCTTGTCCTTTGGCAATCGCGTTAAATACCAATTGAAACCTTTCGTCTTTCTTAGATAAGATACCATTTTCATAAGTATATAATTTCTCCTCTTCAAAACCAACAAACTGTAGTACACTATCTATTTTTTCACGTTCAGGCTTTTTGTCTATATCAAATACAAATCCCCAGAGTTTTACAAGTGGAAAAACCGAAGGATCAAAAGCTCCATTTGTAATTCGATAGACTTCTTGACTTTTCTCAAAGCTGGTCTGAAAATACTTCGTATGATTCAAATTGATTGCAGTGTCTTTTGCATTAAACCTACTGATTAAAGAATTCGGAATATAGGTTGATAATTCAGCGTTAAAATCTTCAAAAAAAACCTCCAAATCTGATGGAGATATGCGTAAAGAATCTTCTGATGTTTTTACAACAAATGTGGTTCCAAGGGCATTCCCTACGATTGTATGCTGATTCTCATAACGCGCATTCTCTGTGTTTTTACTACTCAGATTTTCTGCATTTGAGGAAGGAATATTTTGAGATTCGGAAGAAAGACAGGACAATAACACCAATGATATTGCCGCTAAACAGCCTATCTTAATAATGTTTTTCCAAGTTTGCATTCTCTGTTCCATTTATCCACGACTGCTCTGTAATTGGATTCCCATTTTTACTATATGTGATTCCATTTCTAGTTTGAATACGAATATATATGTCTCCATGTCCTTCTTGTACTACAAATCTTCTGGTTACAATTTGTACAGGAATTCCATTATTATCTCTTCTGATATAATTTTCTTGGGTCACTCCTTCTGGATATTCATCCCCAATTGTATTTGCAATTAATGGAGAATAGGTGAGTTTGTTGCTCTCCAACTGATCAACTAGTTCTTGTGTACGTACTGCTCTATCCCTTAAATTTTCTAAATCTGCCTGTGTGTTATCATCAATACTAGCCGACAAACCTTTCACATCTTCATAATTATTTTGTGCTTTCTGAGCGCCTTCCATTTTAGTGATTTCCTCATCCTTTTTAATTCTTTCAAGTTGATTCATCGTAGCATGTCTTTGTCTACTTTCTTCTTGATTTCGCTCATGACTTGCTCTACTGAAAGCCTCTTCCTGATTTTTTATTGCCCTATCGACAGCTGCCAAATCTTTAGCCTGTTGGATTACTGACTCTTCACGCTGAATCATAATATTTTCAGCATCTGTTGTTATGTTTTGTGTTTCTTGATAATGCTTTTCTGCACGATGAGCAGCCTGTACTTCTTGACTTTTCTCTAAATCCTTCACGCGATTAACTATTAATTGACGTGTCTCATCCTTTCCTTGAATAGTAGCCTCATAATGGTTGCTAGCTGCCAGAAGTTGTCCGTCAATTTGCATCTGTGTATCATACGCTTCATCACTCTCAACTTCTTGTTTCCTCTTCAAAGCCGCATCTAGTGCATAAATATCATCCTCCAACTGTTTGTTGATTGCTAATTTTTCATCTTTTGCATCCGACACTCGAATTTCTGCTAACAAGGCGTCAGCTTCTAATTGACTGATTTTATCATATAAATCATTTGTTTCTTCAAATGTTCTTAACTCTCTACCTTTAATTATATCGTCCACACTTACCTCTAATTCTTGCTGTTTTATTCTACTCAAGGCGTAATGGTCTTCATTTTTCTTCTCTGTACTTAAAATCTCTTGACTTGTTGCTTCAACCCCATCCCTATGACGAGCTAACTCTGCTCTTGCCTGTACCTCTCTTCCTTTTTCAATTATATCTACTTGGTCTATAATCCCTTGATGATCTTCTTTGTATTGCGATAACATTTCTTCATAAGCAATTTCTATATACTCCACATCTCGATAAATTCGATTGACATCTCCAGTATGAAAATCATAAATTTGTTTTTGGTGTTTTTCAAGCCCTTCTGCCATTTCATCCACATATTGTGCAAACTCATGTTGTTTATCTTGCACTTCAAGATACAAATTGTTTCTTCTATCTCTAATGGATACAATTTCATTTTCATAAGCATGTCGTTCTAGCAAATCTTTTTCTGATAAATCTCTGGCTATCCCTTCATTCTTTCTCAAATGAGCTTGAACATTTTCTAGTTTCATCTGCTCTCTTTGGCGTGCACCAGCCTCCAACAAAGCAGCTCCTTCCATAATGGAAATGTTTTGTTTTTCACCTAAATACTCAACATTGCTATTGGTTTTGACATTCGCATTTTGTAAGGCTATAATCTCATTTATTTTATCTTGGGGATAGCGATCATAACTTCTTAAATTCAATGCTCTTTCATACAGTTCTCTTGCTTGGTCGAAGCTATCATCATCAAAATATTCGTCTGCTTTAGCTATAATTTTTTGATATAAAGCATTGTCTTCTTCTTCTGTTTTTTCTTTCGCTTTACGCTCTGATAATTGAGCCCGTTCAATCGCGTAAACATCGTTTGGTATTACATATACAGCTTGATCATAGCGTTTTTTCGCTTCAATATAATCCTCACTATTAAACAAGGCATCAGCTTCAGCAATATGCTTTTCATACAAAGCTCTTTTGGCTTGCTCTTCAGCTTCTTTTGTCTTTAAGTTGTCTAAAATTTGTTTAATCTCACTTACTCTGTCTTTCGCATAGGAATCATTTTCTTTCACTCCTAACGCAGCTTCATAATAAGTCAATGCTTCTTCAAAGCTTTTATTGGTAAACTTCTGATCTCCTTGTGAAATAAAGCTTAAATATTGTTGTTCTTCTGCACCTTCATTAGCATCTTCGATGGCTTGCTTTGCTTTTGCAATTTGACCTTTAGGGTATGCTTCATTTTCTTTAATCGCAAGCGCTTGATTGTATAAAGAAATACTGTTTTGGTATTGTTTATTGTCAAATGCTAAATCGGCTTTATTGATTAAATCTTTATACTGAGCTTCAATGGCTTGTTGATTGGCGATTTGATCAATAATATTTTGATATTCTTCAATTTTATCCTTTGGATATTGTTCATTTGGCTTTAAATCACTTGCTTCTTTTAAGTAATTAATCGCATTTTGGTAATTTTCACCTTGTGCTGCAATGTTAGCCAATTCAATTTTTTCTTGGTATTGAAGCTCCACATTTTGATTTTTCAATGCTTCTTGCTCTTCTTCGATTTGTCGTAATAAATTATCTATTTCTACAATTTTATTTTGAGGCAACGATGCTTGTGGACGCATTAATTGAGCTTCCCTAAACTTAGCTTTTGCTTCTTCTAAAGTAGGGATATGATTGTTATTAGACTTCGCAAGGGTTAACAAAGAATTTCCTTCTGATAAAAAAGCTTCGTAGCGTTCTTCTTCACTTTTCAATGCCTCGATTTTATTTTTTGCTTCTACCAACAAACGATTTGCTTCATTATCCATTGGCTTTTCTAATAAAGCGTCGTCAAAATGTTTAATTGCTGCGGCAAAATCCTCTGCAGTCATCGCTTCTTTTCCAGCTTCCATTGCAAGCGAATAACGTTCTTCTTTTTCATCTTGCTTTTCTAAACCTTCTAATTTCTGTTGCATATCAGCTATTCGGCTGTTGGCAATAGGGTCATTTTCTTTAATTTCCAATGCTTCTTGAAAAGCATTGAGTGCCTTTTGGAATTCTTCTGCTTTAGCGAAGTCCTCTCCTGCTTTCATTTTAGCTTGATAATTTGCCTCAACAAGTTCATTGGCTGCAGCTTCATTTATTTTTTGTTCGATAAACGTCAAATGAGCAGTAATTTCTTCATCTTCATTGATTGCCAGTGCTTCCTCAAATTTTGTTTTTGCATCAGTCCATTTTTCACTCGCCATATAAGTCTCCCCTTCACGTTTGAGCTGTTCAAATAGTTCGTCTTGCGATTGTGCTGCATTCCACGCTGCTTGACTTTCTTTTGCTTGATTTAACAACTCTTGAATATCTGAACGTTCATTATCTAGGTTTAAAGCTTCTTCATATTTCTGTATCACTTGTCCCCAGCTATTGGACATCTTTAAGTTTTCAGCCTGCGTCAACAACACCTCTATCTCTTCGTTAAGTCTTTCTTTATTGGCTAAAGTTTCCTGAATTGATTGAATCTCTGTAATTCTATCGTTTACATGTTGATTATCTGAAATAATAGATTTTGCTGCAATATATTTTGTTTTTGCATCTTCCCAGTTTTCATTTTGAAAAGCTTCATCAGCCTGAGCTACAAGTTCACTAAATTGACTTTGTTGTGCTTGGTTCTCTTGCTGTTCTTCCAATAATCGTTCAGCTTGACCTTTCCCTTCTATAGCTTCTGCATGTTGCACATCAAGTGCCAATACAGATGAATAATCAGAAATTGCACCCGCGTAATCTTTGTTTGACATTTTCTCTGAAGCTGAAGCCATAAGCTGTTCAATCTGCGATTGTTGCTCTGCATTAGCTAACTGAGCATTTAAAAGTTGTTGAGCATTTTCACGTAAAGCCTTCACCTCAGCGTCATCAATTAAGCCAAGTGCTTCATTATATTTTGAAATGGCTGTTTCGTAATTCTTAGCATCCA
>Ga0209075_1003399_pt1 | contig 13302 bp, 12 predicted proteins | sample Stecom2011_FD_187523 | JGI IMG/M metagenome (GOLD analysis project Ga0209075, IMG submission 187523) | Agricultural soil microbial communities from Utah to study Nitrogen management - Steer compost 2011 (SPAdes) (version 2) | ecosystem: Environmental > Terrestrial > Soil > Agricultural land... | reverse complement strand
CATTGTTACTCCACAAAATCCATTTTTAGGTGATCCGGAGCTGCCCAGATAGCTTCTCCCCTGATGACAACCTTTCCGTTACTTGCGAGTTCGTCCACGATAATCTGAACTCGTTCAGAAACTTCTTTTGCGCTCAACTCAGACTGGCCGGTTCTCAGCTTCTCCGCGATATCCGCTGTATTTACAATCACCAGAGATTCGCTCCTCTCCATACGTTCTTTGAGGTTAAAGTATGCGTAAGCCTGAACGCACAGGGTGATCACTAATCCCGCAATCAGTCCTTTTCCCCATGAAGGGATATTTTCAGCTTTCTCTGTCATCGTTCTGTCCAAAAATCAGTTTGCTTGGGAATAAGTCCAATACCAGCGGCTACCCTTTAGCCGGCCTTCTGCATGCTGGCGTTATGCGCTCTTTCGTCAGCAATTACTCTTTCAATGGCGTCAACCAAGCTGTACCCCTGATCCTGGTAGGCTTTGATCGCCATTTTTTCGGTGGCCATCGTGGTGTAGAGCAGCTGCTGGAATCGGCTGATGATCAGCCTGCCAATACCCACGCCGGCTTTGGACAGGAAGAAGATCTCAGAATAGAGCCCTTTTTGCGTATGTACGGTCTTCAGGAGCTCGTAACCTGCTTCTTTGAGCGGCAGACGTTTTTCTTTTGCGACACTGTCGATGGCTTGGGTTTCCTGAGACAGCAACCATTTGTTTGCGCTGTTTTCCGCAATCGCCCGGCCGGCCTCGTTCGTGTAAAGGTCGTTAATGCCCTGCGTGATGACCATGGCCGCCCCGTTGTACTTACGGAAGCGGCGATAACCGCCCTCAATGAACTTTGCCACCGGGCCGGAGGATAGTAGTGACCACGCCTCATCCACGATCAGCTGTTTGCGAGTTCTCATATCCCCCAGGTACATTTCTTGCTGAACCTTGTAAATTAGAAGCAGTAGAACCACCTGCTGAAGATGCTCCTTGCTCTTTAACTCTTCCAACTCCAAGACTACAAAGCGGTTATCAATATCGAGATTGTTCTTGCCGTTAAACCATTTTCCGTATTCACCGCGACTGGTGAAGGCAAACAGCTGGTACCCGATATCGGAGATCCGTTTTTCTTCACTGGCTTGACTGTCGAGATCTGCTCGGCCTTCTTGAATGAGCTTGGCGGCCAACTTATCAATCGTCAGATCGTTTCCATGTTCTTTCCACAGTTCCTGCATGATTCTGCGAAGCTGGGCTACCTGGAAATCATCCAGGCCTTCGTTCGGGGCTGCCATAGCCTCGATCAGGCCAACCAGCATGTCCGCTTCATCGTCGTAGTCTTTGATGAGATCGAACGGGTTGAGACAGATATTTGATTGTTCGTCGAAGACAACGAATTTTCCTTCCAGCTCCCCGCACAGCTTTTCGTAGGATCGGCCAACGTCGATCATCCAAACGCGACCACCAACACCTAGCACGTTACAAATGAGCTCGTTTGAGAGCACAGACTTACCGGCACCGGATTCAGCTGCAACTACCACGTTGTAATTGGTAGATGAGGCGAAGTTGTCGATGGTCATGATCTGTCCACTGCGAGACATCATCAGCATGAGCGGAGATCCGTGGCCTTTCCAGTCTCCGATAAAGGGCAAAAATCGAATGGCATGCCGGGTTGCCATGGTGGAGTAGCGACCCAACGAAACCATTGCTTCAGGATCAGCACCGAACGGTAGCGCATTAAGAAAAATCGGCAGATTGAAAAAACGATCTTCCATCATCGCCATTTTGATAGAACGGAAATACGTTTTGGCGTTGGATGCAGCGCTTACCAACTCATCTTCGCTGTCTTCAAACAGAGTCATCGTCAGATTAAACTCTACGCCTCGGTCATCGTCATCGAGCGCCTCGAACAGCGTGTTATAGGATTCATAGTGGGACTTCAGGCGCGGAATGAATTTGAGCATTGGACCGCTGGCCTGGTTGATTACCCACTGACGCCGAGATGTCATGCGCTGACGCAGACTTTCGGAATCTGGGAAATGGATGGTTGCGGACAGCATGAAGGTGCCTTTGAGCCCCCGCTGACCGGTTTTCACGTCGGCGATATAGTTCGCTGGGATGCCCAAGCTTGCATAGTCTGGCCAGTTCTTGACACTTAGGGTTTTGAGGTACTTCTTACCGAATCGAAGGTGGTCGGCAGATACTTCAATGTCAGTGGTTGAATCTATGTACTGATCCCGAACAAATAGACGAGGATCGTAGGTGTCTTTCAAAGCTGTGCTGTGCCACTCAGCCTTATCGCCCCAGTTAAAGATTGTCTGCATGAAGCGAACGTAAGTTGCGCCGGTCATGACTTCGGGCTGGAAATTGATTGATTCAAGCGAGCTTTTTATTGCTGAAGCGAGTTTTATTGTGCGGTTCATATCTTTGTCGGTCGGCGGATTACCGCACGGGATCTTACCGGTTAGAACCAGAACATGATCCCTGACAAGTGCGTTATTCTCGTAGGCAAGTGGCTCCTTTGTGCCTTCAATACAAAACTTCGCCCGCTCTTCTGCGAACCTGTAAATCGTTTTATTTGCAGTGTCCCGGTTAGCCATCATGTGATTTAGTACGTGATGGATGTCCGGAGAAGAAAATAAGTTCATCTGTAGGAATGAACCTTTGGGCCAATCCTGACTCAGAACGCCGGACAGCTGATCAAGCGTGGACTCATCTGCCCCTGAAAGAGGGGTCATTTTTAACGCGAATCCAAGAAAACCGTCTTCGAGATAGAACAGCTGATCTTCGGATGAGTAGCCAATCTCAGGCAACAGTTTGGTTATTTTACTGTGAGCCATGATGCTTGATCGACGAGACAGGATAGAGGTCATACTTTCTTTAACTCCAGATAAACAAGGGCGGCCAAAGCCGCCCTTAAAGAGAGCAGTGCTTACAGAGCGATGCCAGCACCCACTAGGCCTTGAATAATTGACGGGGAGTAGTACAGACCAATACCGGCAGCAGGCCCCATTACGAAGGCCATGATGTTCTGCTGACGAATGCCATAAACAACACCAACAATGATCATGATCAGGGAAATTATTCGACCAAGAGTACCTTGGACCCAGCCTTCGAGAAGATCCCAAATCTCCTCGAACTCACCACCTTCAGTGCCAGCCCAAGCGATCTCCGGCATCACCATGAACATCAACACCAAGAATGCTGCTGCCGCGTACGCCAGTGTGCGCTTGGCCTCAGCACTCATTCCTTCTACTGACTGTGTCATTGCTGACATATCAACTTCCTCTTCTCTATCTGCTTTGATTTATTCGCCAACTGGCGTGGGTTGCGACTCCGCTGGGCGGGCCGTGCGCGAAGATCGAACAACAGGAGTTTCTGATGAACGATCTTTTGCCTGGTTGCCGAACTGCCACTTACGCTCAACAATCTCGTTGTAAACGAGTTGCGGCGAATGCAGCGCTCCGGCGTTGTCTTCGTAGGAATTCACCCAAACTCTCATCACCTTTGCTTGGGTTCTGATTGGCGTTGGGCCTGTTAGTACATTCGGAGTTTGAACCCGGACGTTGTTCGGTCGGATTACCACTTCCTGAGCTACCGTCTGATTACTTCCGGCATTCACGTTCTGATGCCCCGGCTGCCCGTACTTGGGGTGCCCAGGTGCAATTTGACTGCCTGAACGGGGTTGCGGTGTTGTGTTTCTGGCAGCCTCTTCCCTGTAGTCCAGATCCGTTACCGGGCCAGCCGTGTCGTTTGTTAGCTCAAAAACTTCGCGAGCACTTTTGCAGGAGTAACCGGCTTCGGAGTAACCTTTACAACTGAACTCAGGGCTTCCGATGGTGGCAGCGCAACCGGTCATGATTGCGCACATTGCGAGAACTCCGAGCTGCTTCATCCCCGGCCCTCCAGAAATGCCTTGAACTGCTCAACAGATCGGAATGCGCCAACCTGACGCCCGCCAGTCTTCGAGATCGTTACCGGCACAGAACCGATGCCCATGGTGTTAGCCGCACGGCGAGCAAGAGCTTCTTCTTTATCGCGGCAGGTTTCGGTCACTTCCGGGTTCATGTTTCGAGACATAATGGTTTCATTCAGCTTGTCGGGTTCGACACAGCTGAGCTGGCTCACATAGGAATCGCTTCGGGGGCCCAGCAATGGGATGACGACGTTCACAAACACGTAACTATCGGTCAGTTCCGGCTGCATCTTCAGAACCTGGTGGCAGTAAGGGCATAAAGGATCGATGAAGACGACAACTTCTTCTTTTGTGCCGTCTTGTTCGCCAACCTGATACTTGAACATCTCTGACTGGACAATCTCATCGATCACTTCGGAGTTTTCCAGCTGCTGCTTGGCCCGATTTTCTGCCGCACTGAGCCCATAAAGCGCTTTTGCTTGATCAACAGACGCGACAATCTCCGTACCATTATCGCGATCGACAAAACGGCCCGGCATAACGAAACGTCCGTCGCCGCTCATCAGCACGGTTTGTCCGTCCTCAAGCTTGTGAATAAACAAGCCGCCTTTCACCGGAATCTCCACGGACTCTTTCGAGCTGGCGCTTGCAACAGCGCTCAGACCCATGGATGCTGCGATGGCAGCGACTAAAGCGATGTGTTTGAATTTGAATGTTTTCATGGACTCTATCCTAAATGGACTTTTCTTTAGTGAGTTCGCGAAAGATGGCCGTTTTCGGGGCTGTTTCATTGCAAGAAATCAATCTCGATACCCGAAGTCAGCACTAGGTCGATCTCACGGCCACTCTTGATTTCAAGTACCGGGAAAATCTGATCAGCAAGATCGATGTAGTAATCTGCGATTCTGTCCAGAGCTTCACCCACACCTCTCGCACCCGCTGATTGCAGTGCGTCTGACGACAAGTTCTGCTGGAACGGCTGAACACCACCGGTATCGCTTGTTACAATCGTCGGAACAGGCGTAGAGCCAAAGGCCCGAGACATTGCTGACAGAGTGCCTGCCAACAAAGATTGGGCAATGAGCTTGCCTTCGCGGTTAACCAACTTACCCCTAACACCGGCTGATCCGTCTTCGCCTACAGCAAATGATTTCAGGGGAACCTCAACAGCCACGCCGTCACTGTCGATGCAGGACAAAACTTCTGATCGCAAATAGGCTCGCTCACTGCTCATCTCGCCGTAGCCGCTGATCAAAGCAAAGCATTCAGAGAAGTCGCTGCTATAGAAGTTCGGCATGATTGTGTCGCGCTTGATCCGCAACAGCGCCGGGTGAGGTTCGGCTCTGGATTCCTGGTTCGTCGGAGCGTCAAGACCGGTCACCAAAACACCGCTGATGATTGACCCGGCTGGCAAGTATTGAGGCGACCGGCGGGAATCTTCCTCGGCGACGCTTCTATCCTTGATGTCAGACTCAATCGTGATGAGCTTAAAGGGCGCTTCCGCTTGCTGTTCAGAACCCTGCGGGTTTCGTGCCGCATCTACTCCGGTTGTTGGCTGAACTGGCGTTTGGAATGCATCCTCATCATCCCAGATGGCTTCCCCGCCGGGTGCGTCCTTCGCAGCGAGCTCATTTTCTCGCCATTCCTTCTTTGCTGCCTCAAGCATTGCGGCAATCTCAGCTTCCGACACGCTGCCGGATGGCTCGGATTTCGCGGTGTCAAGTTGGCGCTCAAGCCTCTCAATGGTGGAGCGCTGCTCTTGCATCATCCGGTTGAACTCTTTGCGCAGCTCTTCCGCTTCGGAAGCCTTTTTCACTTCCGCCTGAAGCTCTTCGTTGCGCGCCTCAGCCTGACGGATTCGGCGCTCCAGCGCCTCCATCCCGAACCGCTCTTCATTTACCCCGGTCAGGCTAACCGTGCTTGCGCGAATCCGCTCCTCTCGCTGAATTGGCTCTTTGAATAGGAAGTTCGACAGAAGCGCCACGGCAACCGCCAAACCAATCCCTGAGACCACATACCGCTTCTTCTTGGCATCAAGGCCAATCCAGTAGTTTTTAATGGATTCCATTACCGACCTCCTATTGCACTGGGTCGACGGGTGTTCTGTTTCGCCACCGGCTGGCGCTCGAATGCAACGAACATTTCTGTCTTTTGGCCCGGCTCAAGAACAGAGTTTGGCCATTCCGCTGCTGCAACCACGCCTTCGGCGGCGCAGTGGCTACCAATTACTTCCACGGGGCCGGTGCCGGTGTTTTGCGCAACCAGGATCTGGACAACCAGGTGATGACCTTCTACGACCTGAGCCATTTTGTATTCGACTTGATCGCCGCTATAGCAGGTATGTAAGTCGCGCCCAGGTGACGGATTTCGGAGCTTGTAGCCTTGCGGAAGATTCTCTTTGGCAAGTTCTCCAAACAGGTTGACCAAGGCTCGGGTGTAGTTGTCCTTCTTCTCCCATCGCTCGGCAGCCGCATTGCCCATAAAGTAGCCGCCAGCGGGAACGGAAGGGCCGTCTTCAGGCAGGCGGATTTCGTATTGACTGGGCGGCATGGAGCCTGGAACCAAGGTCAGGGATAACGCAAGGCGCGGATTATCGTAAGGAGAAACGAACAACGTCACTGGACGCTGCGAATTTGTCGCCACAAATACCACTGAACCATCAGATTTTATTTGCGCATCGGCCGCCGTCGTTTGGATTTTTGGATTCTCAAACGGCAGCAATATCCGGTTGGGGTGGCCCCGGCTGATCTGCAAAATTTCGTTAACACCGGGCTCAACTACAATGTAGCCTTCCCGCGTGTTCGGCTCAGGCTTAGCGGCACTTTCTCGTTCACCGCTTGAAGCCGACAGCATTTCAGCCTGTAGTTTTCGGATCTCTTCGTTTAACTGCCCGGAATTGACTGAAGGGCGTGCTTGAGACTGAGCTCTCGGCTGTTCAGTTGAGCGCGAGCTGGAGTTGGCCGGCGATGTTTTGCGAACAGGGTCTGTCACTGACAAGGGGATTCCCGGAAGATCCGCTGCGGCGATGAGAGGCTCTGCGTTGGTTGGTGCCGCACTCAGCAGTGACGCTGCAATAACGCTGGCTAGAATTGACCGCTTCATATAACTCTTTACCTCACATCACGCTCAGGCTTTCCTTCGTAAGTCCGGAAGGCTGTAATTTGTGGACGATAGTTCTGCACTTCGATCTCCATTTCGTAAGTGATCTCTTCTCGAAACCCCCTATCCCCACGGCCCTGAGTTTCACGTTGTCCGAAGATGACAACACGGTTCGTGTCGGGCCAGTACGCTGTTGAGCGCGGGAAGAAACTGATGGACAGATCGTTGCTCTTGATTCTCTGAATCTCAGACTCCAACTTTGACTTCACCTCACGGAAGGTCGTTGGGTGAATGACTTCACTCAGGGTGTCGAGATAAAAATCGGCGGTGCCGGCGTGGACGTTGCCCAGCATCCCGGCGAAAGTAAGCCCCATGGCCAATTTGTAGCTTTCGCTGGCGTGGCTATACCCAACTTCCAGCCGCTCAAACACTTCCGGAGGCGAGACGACCACAACGGGCTTTTTGTTGGCAACAATGCTGATCGCGATCAACAGTGATATCGCCAGGACGGGGAGAGCCAGCCTGTGAATCTGATTCTCCAGTCTCAGTTCAGACCAAGTTTGCTTTAGCTTTTTAAGTTCCATTCACTCGCTCACTGCTTACTTTGTGAAATGCTGGTCAAACCGGTTCGGGATGGTTCGGGTTTCTTTCAGAGGAAATCCAAACCAATAGCCGGTGTGCAGCATGAATGCCTTGGGTTTGGTGTTCTTCATTCGTCTAACAGCAGAAGAGACAACAATGCCGAGCAAAACACCCAGCCATGGGATGTCCGCCATAAAACCCGCCAAGAACAGCGTGAAAAACGTCATCACCTCATCTATCGTCCATTTCAGGACGATCCGAGGCTCATCAACGTATTTTGGGACTTTGATCGGTTCGCTCATATCTGACCTCCTGGACTCACACGATACCGAGAGCCCAGGAGGATTTGTTCGCGAAAGGTTCAGCTTTGCGGGGGTGTTTCTTTTAGATTTGCTTCTGGACGTTCGATGTCATAACGACAATCGTGATGGAAGCGGCAATACCCCAGAAGAAAATGGCGATCGGGTGAATGCTGATTGGAGAGGTGATGTAGAACAGCGGCAACATCAGCACCAGTGCCAGAGCATGACCGGCCGAGTGATACAACACAGGGCTGGCATAGCCATAGGAGACTTTCTTTATTGCCCTGACGCACATGCCATGGATCACCGCCGGTATCATGATGGGCAGTAGGTATGGGAACCAGAGCGCAAGCGTATGGAATCTCTGAATGGCTTGGTAAACCGTCAACCAAAGTATCTCAAGACGCCCTTCGATGTATGACCAGGTCTGTCCGCCAAGGTCTGTTAAGCCGGTGGAGTTCTCTTTCTCTTCCCGGTTTGGTACCAAGCGGTAGCTTGCCGCCACAGCCCCGGTATTCACGAAACTCTCGTCGAAGGTATCGTTTGATACGGTGACCAGTCTGTTCACCGACGGCATTCCCATCCATTCGGCCATCATTCTGCGCTCGCTCTCGATCTGCTTTTGCAGAAAGTCACTTGGCAGCATAACTCCGACCAGGATGATCTGGAGCACCCAGGCGACGAACCAAACCAGTATGCGAGTCTTTGTCATGCTTCAACCCCTTTCAGTTTTTGCTTAACCGGTAGATCGAGCATACGAAGATCATCGTCCTCCAACAGAAACTGCATAATGGCCCGGCTTTCTTCCTCTGAGACCCGATCCCTCACCTTGGTAACGGAAACGGACTTAACGCAATCGAGCCAATTTACCAACGGCCCATGCGACAGAAACGCCCATGGCCCACCCTGCGTCAGAGCTATCTCGTAGCATGCGCTATCCAGGGCATGCTTCTTGATATCCTTCAGGAGGTCTTCATAGAACATCCTCATTGTGATTCTTCGCTCGAACCACTGGTCACTCCCCGACCGATATGCCCGCCGCATCTCTTTGAGGAAGAAGTTCAGGTACGGCTCACCATCACGTTGCTGCACGCACATCAACGACGAAGCCCGAACGAGAATTCCATCAATGGCCGGGAATGCCATCTTGCATTCGGCGCGGAAGCTGCTTGCCTGAGCGCTTCGCACAGCCTTTGAGAACAGCTTTCTGGTTTTCTCCTGGTCAATCTCGTACATCACCCTTCTCTCTCTGTCATCCACACCTGATCATCCAGGGATACATCGATGTCGCTTGTGATAATCGGTAGGCGGCCTTTCCGAATCCGACCGCCAGAAAAAGAGGCGATATATTCAAGGTTAGGCAGATTCCCGAGCATTGCTGGCGAGAACAGCGGCATCTCGGTTTCGATCAAGCGCTCACCATAACCACCTGAGAAGCTCGTAGGGTTTGCGTTATCTATGGCATTAGTGTTCTGCGTGTGCATGATCTGCCGAATGATGGTTTCACCCATCGGGTTCGATATGAACTCTTGGGTTTGGTCGTCTTTGGTGCGCAGACCAATCAGGTTGTTCGCGTTACCTATCACCTGCCGGGCTTTTGATTCGTCACCCAATCTCGCAATAAAGTCTGGGTATGTCTGGCTGCAAATTGTGACCCTAAAACCAGCTCCCCTGCCTTTGTTCATGAGGGAAATCAGTGGTTTATTGATCACCTCCGCTGCCTCATCAACGATTACATTGACTGGGCGATTGCCCACCGGGTAGTTATAACGGTCACCAGCGACAGCCGTTAGGTCGGCCAGAAAGATCGATCCGATCGCGGAGCCGACTGTAGAATCACTCAAGCTATCTAGTCCGACGACGACAACCTGCCCGCTATTGATGATCCTGGAGGAATCCGTGATTGGCCGGATGTCGTGAATGTCCTCTTCGTCCGGTGACAATAGATCCCCCAGTTCGCCCGTGGTGAGCTGGTTCAGGATAGGTTCAAGGGAGGCAACCATCTTGCTCATGTGGCTACGGTCGTGTTCGAACATTTTGCATAAGCCGTCCAGTGACTGTTTCCGGTGCTTATCCTGGACATGGTTTCGATAAAAGCTCACAAGAATGCGGGTTTCTGCTTCCCCATCCTTGGCTTTCTGTAGCTTTGACGCCAAGGCTGTACGCCAGTTGGGCACACAGTCGTCAAAGTGATTGCTTAATGCCCTGGCCAACAGCTTGGCCGGGCCACCTTCGATGTACTGCCGCAGTCTCCGGAAGTTGGGGCGGGTACCGGTTTCGATCAAACCCTGGACAATGTTGTTGATGGCCATCCAGGAGAACTGAGCGAAGGGATCATTCTCCGAATCCGACGTAATCAATTCCTTCACCCGAGATGCAAGTTCTGTTGACCGGTTCCAGTTTTTCATGGGGTCAATACGAACGGATTGCTCGGGATAAGCTGGATTAAACGTCATGAAAGCTTCCGGCTTTCCTGCTATCTTGCAAGCGCGAAAAGCGTTTAAAGTCAACTCTTTATCGCCTTTTGGGTCTATGATAATTACGGCTTCATCTCGAAAAATAGCCTGCGCTACGATCAGGTCGAGCAGACGAGTTTTGCCGGCCCCGGTGGTTCCAAATACCACGGTATGAAGAGACAGATGTTCTACTGGTATTGATAGGTCTTGCTCGTCAGGCTCTACACCGTGAATCCACGATTTCCCCATCATCTTTTTGGCTTTTTCTTTGCCAAACTTTTTTTCAACCTGTTTATCGATATCTTCTTCCATGGATCGCTTGGTGATTTCGTACACTCGCTGGGCGTGTTTTTGCCCCCACTCAAATCCCTTCCCGATCCACATGTTTTCATTGAACTTGCCCTTGGGATCACTGACCTTCTTGTGGAGATCTTCTATGTCCATGAAGGCCAGTTCCTTGCCACATAGGTTGCGCTTTATCTTCATGTGCCTGACCGCCTGCACACTCTGATAGCCAGCCATCACCAGGGCGAACGCACTGACGTAGTAAAAGGGGCCGGAAGGCAATGAACCAAAATGGGCAATAGCGAAACACAGGCCGGCACTGGCGATCCAGGCCATCATAGAGTAGGCCTCATAGGGAGCCCGCCATGGCATTTCGTAGTCAGGATTTGACACCACTACACCTCGTTATCAGGAATAAATACATACGTTTCTTTGTCAACGGACTTCGTATTCACCTCGGCTCGGCGAATGACGGAAATGAGCGTCAGATAGGACTCAGATGCCTCACCAGATTCCTGATACCAGGACAAAAGCTCATTCTGGTGTACCCAGGATCCGCCATCGTCATCCAGTTTTTTGATGTTCGGAGCGGCTTTCTGATAGCTTTTCATGACCATCTCGACCAGCTGCGCATCCTTCTGCCGCCCCTCTGAGCGAGCGGCTGGCGCAGGAGGTGGTACATCTTTCTTTGCCGCTTTCTTTCGGGGCTTTGCCGCCGGCTTCTGCCCGCTCTTCGCCCGAGCCGCTGGTTTCTTTTCTGGCGGCTTTTTGGGTTCAGGCTTCGGCTCTTTCTCAGGGTCACCCTTCCCCTCGCTAACATCAGGCGTATTCGGTACCGCGCTTTCCGGCGTTGACCCTTCTGCTTCCTGGTCAACTCGTGGCGAAGACTGTTCCGGCTTGGGGCTTGCCTTTGCCGCAGGCGCTTGCTTGGGCTCCGCTTCACGCTGAGGGGTGGGTTCAGGCTTTTCAGTCGCCTCTGATCGTTCAGGCTTACTCTTATTGTCTGGTGCAGACAGCGACCCGAGTTCTGCGAGCTTTTGTGCGAGCTCACCGTTGATCACCAGTACGGATAGTGTTTTCTTGCCTACCTTCCGTTTCTGCACGGCTTTGGCCGAAAGCATCGAGTCCTTTTTCAGAAGGTCGGTAATCAGGGCCAGCTTCTCGGCCTTGTTCTCTCCATAGATCTCCATCCCGGCCGGATAGGGTAGGAGAATCTCATCACCGACAAACAATGCCGCCGAATCCGGCCGTGGAATAAAGCACTCCCGAAGGATCTCGCCTTTTTCTCCATAAGCATCCAACCAGGCATCGGGGGCCTCAGAGGGTTTGTGCGGCGCTTTGGCCGGAATCTCTTCAGGCTGGTTGTCGGATTCGGACTCGGTAGTGCCTGGTTGCTGGTCAGTAGGATCCTGAGGTGGTTCCTCGGCCGTTTCCAGCACAGGGATATCCACCCCTTGCTTGACCAATTTTTCCTTCAATGCACTGGGCTTTTTCTTGCGCTCTTCCTTGCTGGCTTTCTGAGCCTCTTCGAGCTCTTTCTTTCGAGCTGCAATCCCGCCCTCATCGACGGCCACGCTGACTTTTGCTGGCGCGATGTCATCAAAGAGCACGCCCTCGCCATTAACCTCCACAACGGTCAGAACGGTCAGGTCGACGCCGTGGCGCTCAAGAGGCTCCGGAGCCACCTTGCGGTAGTAGGTTTGGTTGCCCTCTGAGTCGTCGTGCATTTTGATCAGATCAAAGTCGGCAAGGGACTCTGCAATTGACGATTTGCTCTTTGGTATCCCCCTGGAGCCGTCCTTTTCCAGAAGATCCACGATGTCCTTAACGGCCTTATCCCAGTCGAGGAACACACCTTGCTTGGTTACCCAGAGTGGCTGGCCTTCCTGGTTTGCTCTCCACTGGTTGCTTTCGATAAGGCGCTTCATGGCATCGAGGAGATACTTCGGTACCGGTACCGCGACGGAGTCTTCGCCCTCGGCGATCTTCTGCCCTTTTACGTCTTCTGACACGCTGGCCTGATCGGCCTGCATAACGAGGTCATACATGACACGGGCGGAACCCTTAGGCTGGTGGCCTGAGATGGTTTCGTGGATTGCAGAGATGATTCTTGGGTCACCATCGTTCAGCCATGAGAACACATGGGCCGGCACCACTTTCATTGTCAGCAGGTGGCTGAACTTCTCATGAACCTTGTGTTCGCGGTTTTTCCGCCAGCCAACGAAATAACGATCGAGTTTGTTGCTGACCAGAAACTCATGGAGGGTTTGGGTGTAGACATCCCATTTCTTATGGCCCGAGATGTCCGTCACAGTGACATCGTAGGCTGACTTGCCTATGTCGTGGGTGATGCCTGCAATGAAGACTGCAAGCCGCCAGCGGGGCTCCAGCACTTTGCGCCGCTGTCCTGTTTCGTGCCCATCAATGATCTTGGCGTGGAACCGCTTGGTTGCGATCAACCCCACTTCCAGACCGTGCCGCAACATGCCGCCGGCACCTCGATGGTGATGGCTCTTTGACGCCGGCAAGAGGTGGACGTAGGCCGCAAAACCCTCCAGAAGCGGCGGCACCAACGCATTGTAGTCGGACTCCGGTAATGCCAGCTCATGCTTGATCTGTCGTAGCAGGCGCTCCTGAGTTGCCAGCAACTGCTTTGGCGTGGCATTTGGCAGCCCTTCGTGAAATGGCGG
>Ga0209075_1003398_pt1 | contig 13303 bp, 17 predicted proteins | sample Stecom2011_FD_187523 | JGI IMG/M metagenome (GOLD analysis project Ga0209075, IMG submission 187523) | Agricultural soil microbial communities from Utah to study Nitrogen management - Steer compost 2011 (SPAdes) (version 2) | ecosystem: Environmental > Terrestrial > Soil > Agricultural land... | reverse complement strand
TATTCTGTATATTTGTAGTTATATTTAAAGAACAAAATTACACATTTCATTTGAATTGAATACTAAATGAAATCATAAACAAATATTTTATGCCTTTATATAAACACATCAAAGCTGATTCAGAAACTGATGTTTTTGTTTGGAAAATCTCTGAAGACGAAGCCGAATTGAAAGGTGATGTAAACATGCAAGAAAAGCATCAGAAACGATATAAAAACATGCTTTCGGAATCGCACCGAAAAGGTTTTTTGAGTGTCAGAAAGTTGTTGCAAGCAGCTGGTTATACTGATTTTGACTTGAATTACGACAGTAACGGAAAACCGAGTTTAGCCGATGGAAAATATATTTCAATCACACATTCGTTTGAGTTTTCAGCCATTATTATTAGCACAAAAAATGTGGGTATTGATATTGAAAAACAACGCAAAAAAATTACTCGAATTGCTGATAAATTCATTGGTTCAGAATTTGATTATTTGGATAAAGACACGAATTATATTGAAAATTTAAGCATTGTGTGGGGCGCAAAAGAGTCGTTGTATAAAATGTGCAACTCTCGAAGTTTGAGCTTTAAACAAAATATGCACGTGCAGGAATTTAATCATCTGCATAAAGCCGGAAACGCATCGGTGGATTGTAAGGAACTGAATTTTAATCAAAAATTTCAATTCTATTTTGAGTCGTTTGATGGCTATACGATGGTATATGCTTTGGAGGAAATTTCGTCACTTCGAGAGCCTCAGTGACCAAATCGAGAGCCTCAGTGACCAGTTCGAGAGCCTCAGTGACCGATTTGAATTAAAAATTATGGATAAAGAAATTATACAAACCGAAATACAATACAAAGCCGTACGCAGCTCTGGTGCGGGTGGGCAAAACGTGAACAAAGTCTCAACGAAAATTCAATTGCAATTTTTTGTGGAACAAAGTAATGGATTGACCACTGACGAAAAATCAACATTAACCGAAAAATTAGCCAACCGTATTACCAAAGAAGGTTTTATTATGGTTGAATGCGGTGAAACCCGCAGCCAGCTTAAAAACAAAGAACTATGCACACAACGTTTGTTTATATTATTGGAAAATGCACTAAAAAAAGATAAAAAACGCATTAAAACCAAAATTCCGAAAGCCGTAATCAAAAAGCGTTTGGAAGACAAAAAACGCAATGCCGATAAAAAAGAGAACAGAAGGTTTAGGTTTTAAGTTTTAGATTAAATTATAATTTTTCTAATTTAATAATTACAGTATCTTTTTTGTCAGGGTTTACAAATTCAGCTTCAGAAGATTCGTAGTAACTCTCTGTGATGACTTTATTTTTATAACCCTCTTTCACAAATTCAACACTAAAATCATCATTACAACTTGCAATGCCACAATTAAATACAATAATGGTTGCAAAATATCCATTTGTTCTGGAGGTTGTCTCTCTATCCCCCTGTTGAGAAATCATTTTAGCTTTTACATCTGAAACTCTCAATCCTGTGTCCGAATCAACTATTACGCCATGAATACCCATTTCTTTATCACAAGAAATAAACACTATAGATAAACACAATAATTTAAAAATGATTTTCATAACAAATGAGAGTTTTATAATTTACAATTATACAAATTTTAGCTTTAAATAAAAAATGCATTTTCATTCAAAAGCTTAAGAACAAACGTTAATGCGTTTACAAGTACAACACGAAATGGCTGTTGCAGACATTCATAACAACGAACTATTATCAGAAGAAGAAAAGCAAAAAGCTTTAAAAGAAGAACTAAACAATTACAAACAAAAGAAAAAAGGGTGACAAGGTTCTGCTTTCTAATCATTCGTCTATCATCTTTTTTCTATTATCTTATCTCTTTCATCTCAAAAAAAACAATTATCTTTGCCCTGTCTCAAAGGGGTGCCTAATAACGGCTGAGATCATACCCGTATAACCTGATCCGGATAATGCCGGCGTAGGAAATTGAACATTTACTTTGTGAGTGCACACATAAAGTATGGTTCTTTGCGAACATTTTTATTAATCTAAACAAAATAATGACCCCTTTTATTTGTAAAAATTATTTTACGAATGAAATTCCATTTTTTGCTTGCTGGTTTTTGCTTGTCGCCTTTTGTGTCACAAGCTCAAACCACTACCGAAATTCAAAAAGATTCTATTGCTTCAGAAACTTTAGACGAAGTATTAGTACAAGCTGTTCGAGCAAACAGTAAAACTCCAGTTGCGTACAGCAACCTTAATAAAGAAGAACTGGCTAAACGCAATCTTGGGCAGGATATTCCGGTTTTAATGAACCTTATGCCTTCTGTGGTTACAACTACCGATGCCGGAAACGGCGTGGGCTACACCGGAATTCGTGTGCGTGGTAGCGATGGTACACGTATAAACGTAACCATTAACGGTATTCCCTACAACGATGCCGAATCACACGGAAGTTTTTGGGTGAATATGCCCGATTTTGTTTCAAGTGTGGAAAATCTGCAATTACAACGTGGTGTAGGAACTTCAACCAACGGTTCGGGTGCTTTTGGAGCGAGCTTAAACTTGCTGACCGATGCGTATTCGTACGAAGCCAATGGCGAAATTTCTAATTCTTTTGGTAGTTTTAATACCCGAAAACATACGGCTAAATTTTCGACCGGACTGGTCAACAATACGTTTGAACTAACCGGAAGACTGTCTAATTTATATTCGGATGGTTACATAAGTCGTGCTTCGTCCAAACTGAGTTCTTACTTTTTACAAGGAACTTTTGTTCACAACAGTACTTTGATTAAAGCTTTGGTTTTTGGCGGGAACGAAAAAACCTATCAGGCGTGGAACGGTATCGATGAAGAACAATTGAAAATCGACCGAAGATACAATCCTTCCGGAGCCTATTATGACGAAAATGGTCACTTACAGTTTTACGACAACGAAACCGATAATTATAAACAGGATCATTATCAAATCCATTGGAACGAAAAATGGTCGCCGTATTGGAATACCAATCTATCAGCTCATTACACCAAAGGTTTTGGGTATTTTGAAAACTATAAAACAGACGAAAACTTGTTTGATGATTACGGAATTGCACCAATAGAAATCGATGGCGAAATCAAAGAAGAATCAGATGTAATCAGACGAAAATATTTAGACAATTATTTTTATGGAATTACTTTTTCAGCACAATACATCAAAGATGATTTGGAGTTATTGTTTGGTGGAGCTGTCAATACCTACAACAACGATCATTTTGGAGAAGTTTTATGGATTAGAACACAGCCACAAACTGCATTTCCACAAGAATTTTATCGAAATAATTCTAAAAAGAACGATATTAACGGCTATGTAAAAGCAAGTTATACTTTTAACGATCAATGGATTTTATTTGGCGATGTGCAACTTAGAAATGTGTCATACAAAGCCAATGGAGACGATACCGGAATAGTTGATGATACCTTTAATTTCTTTAACCCAAAAGCGGGGTTGACTTATAAAATAGATCGGAATAACCAAGCTTATTTTTCTTTTGCACGCGCACATCGTGAACCCAACCGAACCGATTACGAAAGCGGCAACCCTAAACCAGAACAACTCAATGATTTTGAATTAGGCTACAGATTTGGCTCCGAAAAATTATCCGTAAATATCAACGGATATTATATGTTGTACAAAGATCAGTTGGTGCTAACAGGTGCACTCAGCGATGTTGGTGCAGGCATCAGAGAAAACAGTGGAAACAGTTACCGTTTGGGAATTGAAATAGATGGTACTTGGAAGTTTTTACCCGAATGGCAAATCAATCCAAGTGTGACGTTTAGTTCAAATAAAAATGTGGATTACAAAGCACAAATTGATGGAGAAATGGTAAATTTGGGCAACACTAATATTTCTTTTTCGCCCAATGTAATCATTGGAAACGCTTTGACTTATAGTCCAAAAAACAATCTTAACATCTCGTTGTTGACCAAGTTTGTAGGCGAACAGTATATGGGGAATACCGATTCGGACTATTCAAAATTAGATTCCTATTTAACCAATGATGTCAATATTGTTTACGAAATGCCTTTGAAAAAATGGTTTAAAAGCATTTCATTCAATTTATTGGCAAATAATATTTTTAATGTAAAATATATTTCCAACGGATATTATTATACTTTTGACGACAATTGGTCAAACCCTGGAAACATTCTAACCGAGGAACGCGCAGGTTATTATCCTCAAGCGCAATTTAATTTTTTAGCAGGTGTTTCGTTGAAGTTTTAACTATCTATAACTTTTTAAAAAAAACAACTTTGGCAAAGTTCTAAACTTTGCCAAAGTTTAAAAAGTTAAAAGTTTAAAAAAAGTTGAAAGTTGAAAGTTTAAGCTATTTAATTATAAATCGTAATACTATTCCCTTCCTGAGCAACTCGGTATTCTTTAAGCGGATATTGAGCTTCGGTAGTAGCCAATCCCAAATAAAGGTTGTAAACTAATTCGTCACTGCAATCACACTTAGCCTCTATTCCCTCTAAGGTTAATTTAGAACAACTACTCACACCGTGATTGGCACAAGTAGCTTCAAAAGCGCGGATGCCTGTTCCTGTGTTGATGACCAGCAAACCATTGATTCCATAGCCTGCTACATACACCACATTTCCCGGGTATTGCAGTTTATTATACAAAGGCAAATTGGTATTAAGTGTAAGGTTTACAGCATAGTCCGGTAAAAAAGGATTTTGGTGGTACCATTCATCTTTTTCACAAGCCGTTATCAAAAACAGAAAACCTATCAAAGACAAAAAATATTTTTTCATTATAAAAGAGTTTGAAAAACAAATTTAATTATTTAACTTTGACATTAGTAACAAAGAGATTAATATTAACAAAATAAACGTATTAGAAAACGAAATCCCGTGTGTATGGGATTTTTTCTATTTTATAAAACGAATTGAAAAAATGAATAAAGTATCTTATTATACCGCAGAAGGACTGAAAAAATTAAGGGACGAGGTTGATTATTTAAAGAATGTTGACCGCCCAAAAGCGTCACAGGCAATTGCAGATGCACGCGATAAAGGGGATTTATCTGAAAATGCAGAATACGATGCCGCTAAGGAAGCGCAAGGCTTGCTTGAAATGAAAATAGCCAAGATGGAAGAAGTTCTGGCAAATGCCCGTTTGATTGACGAATCGCAGTTAGATGTTACCAAAGTATTGGTACTTTCAACCGTTCGGATAAAAAACCAAACCAATGGTATGGAACTGACCTATAAATTAGTTGCCGAGAGTGAAGCCGATTTAAAATCCGGGAAAATATCTGTGACTTCACCTATCGGGAAAGGCTTATTAGGAAAATCGGTTGGAGAAACCGCAGAAATAAACGTGCCTAACGGAACATTGAAATTTGAAATTTTAGAAATCACCCGAGATTAAAAAACACCTTGTTATGAGCATTTTCACAAAGATTATCAACGGAGAATTACCTGCTTATAAAGTAGCTGAAAACGACGATTTTATCGCTTTTTTAGACATCAATCCTAATGCTAAAGGGCACACACTTTGTGTACCAAAAAAAGAAATCGACAAGGTTTTTGATATGGACGAAGCACATTATACTGCTTTAATGCAGTTTTCGTATAAAGTAGCCAAAGCCCTTGAACAAACGATCCCGTGCAAACGCATAGGAATGTCGGTAGTTGGATTAGAAGTGCCACACGTGCACGTCCATCTAATCCCGCTTCAGGAAATGGAAGATATTCGTTTCCAGCGAAAGACATCGCTTACGAAAGAAGAATTTGAAGAAACAGCGAGAAAAATAGCTGAAAATATGTAACAAAAAACCGTTTCAAATGAAACGGTTTTTTTATTTAATAAGGTTTTTGTGCAAACTGAATGGTCACAAATTCACTATCAATATAACCAGCTCTACGCGCCTGAACTTTTACTTCACCAATAGTTGATTGTGAGTATTTATTGCCCAGAATTTCTTTTCCGTCAACATAAAAAGTAGCATCTTGAATTTGAGTTGTACCGCTCATTGCTTCAAAAATAGCTTCACTACCCAAAAGTCTGAATGCACCATTGTGTGTAATTGTTAACTGTGTTTCAATATTAGGATTAGGGTTAGGCACCGGATCTTCTAATACTGGATCGTCTTCTGAACAAGAAACCATCCCGAAGGAAGTAAAGGAAACTATCGCTATAAAGAGCAAAATCTTTTTCATATTTCAAATGTTAAAGCTGTATTAATAAATAAAAAATAAAAGTAAAAATTATTTTCTAATAAACAAATTTATTTTCTCATAATAATTTTTATTCTGTTTGCAGCAATATAAGAAGCTATGATTCCCAGCACAATAAGAGTTATAAAAACCAGCAATCCGTTTTCCCACTTAAAGATCACAGGATACGGTAAATCCTCCAAAACCATTACCCACTCATAATGTTGTTGCAAAAGAGTAATCACAATTCCCAGAAACAAACCTAAAACTGCGCCACCAACAGAAAGTATCAAACCTTGATATAAGAAGATCTGTTTTAAATTTGCACTGGTAAACCCCAAATCAGACAAGGTTTTGATATGGTCTTTCTTCTCCAGAATGGTCATAATCAAACTTCCGGTAAGTGAAAAAAGGGTTACTATTATAATAAGTGTAAAGATCAGATAAACAGCCAAACTTTCTGTTTTTAGCATTTTATAAAGTCCTTCATTTAACTGCGCACGGTTTTTAATAATAATATGGTCTCCAAAAATAGTTTTTAAGGATGCGTTAACCGCTGTTTCATCTCTACTATTATTTAATTTGAATTCAATCTTTGAAATCTGGTCGTTTTCAAAACCCAATAGCTCTTTTCCTACATTAAAATCGGTATAAACATATTTAAAATCGGTGTCGTTGTTGTACAAACTGTAAGTTCCGGTCTGAAATAAAGGAAGTTTAATGTACGCATTTTCGGGCATTGTGATCACACCAGTTCCGGGTTTCATTGCCAATACTTCGAGAATCTTATCGTTGGAATACATTCCAGACGAAAGCTCCATAACCAATCCGTTTCCAAGAACAGCGTCGTTTGAATGTTCTCTCAGCCACGCTCCATATACGATATGATCTAAAATAGGAATCGTTTTAACATAATTACTGTCCACTGCTTTGATATTTGCCACAATTTGTTTGTCGCCATACGTAAAAACAACTCGGTCTTCAATGATTTTTGAAAAAGCAACTATTCCACTAAGCTCTTGTAAATCTTTCTGTTGCGAAGCGTTAATAGCAATTTTTTTTCCCGATTTTGGAAGTAGTACCAAATCGGGATCAATGGCATTGCTGAAAGACAGCGTATGGTGCTCCAGCCCACTAAAAACTGATAGTACCACAAACAACGCCATACTGCTGACCACAATTCCAATGGTTGAAATACGAGCAATAATGTTAATGGCTTTCGTTTTACTTTTGCTGAAAGCGTAGCGTTTTGCTATGTAAAAAACCGTATTCACAGCTACTTATTTTTTCTTTCTGCGCGCCAGTAAATCGCGGTTTTCCATAGGGTTTTCTTCTCCTTTGAGGGCATTGTCAATCTTTTCTATATAATCTAATGAATCATCTACACGAAACATCAGATTAGGAACTTTTCGCAACTGATTTTTCACACGCTGAGCCAGGTCGTGTTTGATCAGCGGCGCATTGGATTGAATGGCTTTTAGCAATTCCCCACCTTTTTCACTCGGAAAAATGCTTAAATATACTCTTGCAACCGATAAATCCGTAGTTACAGTAACTTTGGATACGGAAATGATTAAGTTGGAAATATTATTTTTACGCACTTCGCCTTGCAGGATATCTACTAATTCTTCCTGCAACAATGCACCCATTTTTTTCTGTCTGTTTGTTTCCATTCAGCAAAAATACTAAAAAGGTGCGGATAATATTTATCTTTGCAAAAACAAATAGTTACAAGATGCGGAAAATAGAACATATTGGTATTGCTGTAAAAAGTCTAGAAGCCTCCAATGCTTTATTTGAAAAACTATTGGGCGTACCCAAATATAAAGAAGAAGCGGTGGAAAGCGAAGGCGTAAAAACGTCTTTTTTTATGAATGGCCCTAATAAAATTGAATTGTTGGAAGCTACTCGTCCCGACTCCCCTATTGCTAAATTTATCGAGAAAAAAGGGGAAGGCATCCATCACATCGCTTTTGATGTGGAAGATATTGTTTCGGAAATAGCCCGATTAAAAAAGGAAGGTTTTACTGTTTTAAACGAAATTCCCAAGAAAGGCGCTGATAATAAATTAGTTGCTTTTTTACATCCCAAAGGAACCAACGGCGTTCTGGTAGAACTTTGTCAGGAAATAAAATAATTATAGAAAAAATCCAACAACTACTTGCATAAACTGAAAAAAGGCAGTAATATTGCACTCGTCAAAAACATCTGACAGCGGTCCTATAACTCAGCTGGTTAGAGTAGCTGACTCATAATCAGCAAGTCCCTGGTTCGAGCCCAGGTGGGACCACATAAAGCACTCATTACGAGTGCTTTTGTTGTTTTTGCACCTCGCCTAATCTTTTAATTTGTTTATTATTTTGCAATAAAATGCACGATTTTTTCTGCTGAATTGAAACCGTTGCAAGGGAATTGCTTCAAATTGAAAAAAAATACGATTTCATACTATAGACCGATACCATAAGGAACCCCTACCTAAATCTACCTTTTAAGACCAATAAAAAAGATATCCCTACTCCCCTTTTCTATACTGTACTAAAAAAGTAGTTCCTTTTCCGATTTCCGATTTCAAAACCCGGATGCTTCCTTTATGATATTTCTCTACGATGCGTTGAGTTAACGACAAACCCAATCCCCATCCGCGTTTTTTGGTTGAAAATCCGGGTTCAAAAACCTTTCGGAACTGGTTTTTAGGAATACCTTTTCCTGTGTCTGTCACTAAAATCTGCAGCGTATTTTCCATATTTTTTATCTCAACACGCACTTTGCCCTTTCCTTTAATAGCGTCTATGGCGTTTTTTATTAAGTTTTCAATCGTCCAACTGTGCAGAGTAGGATTAATAAGCAGACTCACACTATCTGTATTGGTTTCAAATTCGAAATCAATCTGTTTCGAACTGCGTGATTGTAAATAATCAAACGACTTTTTAGTTTCTTCAACCACATTGAGAATTTCTAAATTTGGTGCTGAACCAATTTTTGAAAAACGGTCGGCAATTGTTTGTAATCGATCTACATCTTTCTGAACTTCATCTACAATATTTCCATCTACATTGTCTAATTTCATCAATTCAATCCACCCCATCAAAGACGAAAGCGGTGTTCCGATCTGATGCGCCGTTTCTTTTGCCATTCCCGCCCAAAGTTTGTTTTCTGAAGATATTCGGCTGGTTCTGAAATAACTATAAACCAACAAACCAAACAAACTCAATATCGCAATCAACGCCAAAGGATAGTATTTAAGTTTGGTAACCAAAGACGAATTTCCGTAATAAACATATTGATTTCCATCGGGATGATTTATTTCTAAGGGATTGTTTTGCCGCTTAAAATCCAATAAGATTTTCTTTTGCAGCACGGTATCTTTAGAAGCTTCTTTTGACAAATTGGCAAATTCCCTGATATTATCCGCATCATTAGTTAAAATCACCGGAATGGTCGTGTTTTTACTAATGATATTAAAAGGAAATTCAACATCTTCTCCTGTGGGAGTTTCATTAATAATTTTATTAGCCTCTGCCCATATTTCCATTTTCACACGTTCTTCTTCCTTAAAAGTCTGAAAAAGCAGATAAGTATTCCAAAGAATTAATCCCAAAATAAAAAACGAGAAAAGTCCGATAAACCATCGGGTGTAAATACTTTTTGTAGCAATTGACATAGTTCTTAGCTTCTTTATGCAACACAATATACTGCTAAAAACGGGATTTTCAAGATTATATTTTATTATTTCAAGGAATTTTCAGAACCCTTTTTTCGGTTAGGATTTTTTTTGTAAGTTAGCAAAAAGTAAAAACTTTTATGTTAAGTATTGATCCTAAAGAACTCACGCCTGTTCAAACGCAGGCTTATTTACAAGGTGCGATAGGTCCGCGACCGATTGCATTCGCAAGCACTACAGATATAAACGGCAACGCCAACCTGTCACCGTTTAGTTTTTTTAACCTGTTCAGTTCCAATCCGCCGATTTTGATTTTTTCACCGGCACGACGTGTGAGAAACAACACGGTAAAACACACGCTTTTAAATTGCGAAGCTACCAAAGAAGTGGTAATTAACATTGCTAATTATGAAATGGTACAACAACTTTCTTTATCGTCCACAGAATACGGCGACGGCGTAGATGAATTTATCAAATCGGGCTTTACCAAACTTAATTCTGATGTTGTAAAACCGTTTCGTGTAGCCGAAAGTCCGGTACAATTAGAATGTAAAGTCAATGATATTATTTCATTGGGAGATCAAGGCGGTGCCGGAAACCTTATCATTTGTGAGGTAGTAAAAATCCACATTTCAAAGGAGGTTTTAGACGAAAAAGGTACAATAGATCAACACAAAATCGACTTGATTGCACGAATGGGCGGTAATTGGTACACACGCGCAACTCCCGGTATGTTTGAAGTTGAAAAACCGTTGACAACTTTAGGAATTGGCGTAGATATGATACCTGATCAAGCAAAAAAAAGTGGTATATTTGCAGGAAATGATTTAGGGATTTTGGGGAATGTAGAACACTTACCTGAACAAACAGAAATTAATGCTTTTTTGGAAGATAACCCCGAAATCAAAGACTGGAAAGAACAAAATAACAGTGAATTAATTTATAAAAAAGCTAAAGATTTTCTTCATCAAAACGATGTTTCATCGGCTTGGAAAGCGATCTTGGCTGCAAAAATGTAGCAAATGGAAATTTTAGGAAGAATCAAACTAATCGGACAAGTGCAAGATGTAAGTCCGACATTCAGAAAAAGAGAATTGGTGGTAACAACAGAAGAGCAATATCCACAACATATCCTGATTGAATTTACACAAGACAAATGTGAATTACTGAACCAGTTTCAGTTAGGCGAACCGGTTCGCGTAGGAATCAACCTACGTGGTAGAGAATGGGTAAATCCTCAGGGAGAAACCCGTTATTTCAACTCTATTCAGGGCTGGCGTATCGATCGTCCGCAACCACAACAAGGTTATGGAGCTCCGCAGCAAGGATACGGAATGCCGCAACAAGGTTATGGAACACCACCTCCACAGCAGCAAGGCTTTAACCAACAACAAGGTCAGGGACAACCGAACCCTTTTGACAATCAGCAAGGAAGTGGAATGGCAAACAACAGTGGCTTCCCTCCTGCTCCAAATTTTGATCAAAACAATAACGATGATTTAGAAGAAGATCTTCCCTTCTAAATAATCCAAAATAATTTGATATTTTTGAATCCTGATGACAAAACATCAGGATTTTTTTATGTACAAACTTTCCTATCAACTTTATTTCCCTCCGGTTGAAACAGCACACTCTTCCGGTATCGTAGCATTTGGCGGCGATTTATCCACAGAACGATTGATTTTAGCTTATCAAAATGGGATTTTTCCTTGGTTTGAAGACGGCGAAGAAATCACGTGGTTTGCTCCTGAATATCGTATGGTCTTATTTTTAAATGAATTAAAAATCAGCAAATCGATGCGGAATGTTTTGAACAGAAATATCTTTAACGTTACATTCAACACGGCTTTTGAAGAAGTTATCGCTCATTGCCAAAATGCAAAACGCAAAGATCAAGCAGGCACCTGGATTACCGATGAAATGATGAACGCTTATATAAAACTTCATCAATTGGGGTTTGCAAAGTCGGTAGAAGTCTGGCATCAAGATGAATTGGTTGGTGGTTTGTACGGAATTGATTTGGGGCATATATTCTGTGGCGAAAGTATGTTTTCCAAAATGCCTAATGCGTCAAAAACAGGTTTTATCCATTTGGCACAAAAACTAAAAAAGGAAAATTATCAGCTCTTAGACGCTCAGGTTTATAATGAACATCTGGAATCGTTGGGTTGCCAAGAGATTCCAAGAGCGTTGTTTATGCAAATTTTAAAAAAAGAAGTACAAATAATTTATAAAGACGCGTCTTTAGGGGAATAACAACCACACGAAGTAAGGTGATCATTGACCATTCCTGTCGCCTGCATATGTGCATACATCACCGTAGATCCCAAAAACTTAAATCCTCTTTTTTTCAAGTCTTTGGACAAAGCGTCCGAGATTTCGGTTGCTGCCGGCACTTCTTTAATGCTCTCAAACGCATTGACAATCGGTTGATGATGAACAAAACTCCAGATGTATTTTGAAAATGTTCCAAATTCTTTTTGAATTTCCATAAACCGCTGCGCATTATTTACAGTTGCCAAAACCTTTAATCGGTTTCTCACAATACCTGAATCCTGCAACAATTCTTCCACCTTTTCATCAGAATAAACAGCAATTTTCTTGTAATCAAATTCATCAAAAGCTTTGCGGAAATTTTCCCGTTTTCTTAAAATCGTAATCCAGCTCAATCCCGCCTGAAAGGATTCCAAAACCAGAAATTCAAAAATAGTTGCATCGTCATAAACGGGTTTTCCCCATTCTTCGTCGTGGTATTTGATGTATAATTCATCATTAGTAACCCAATCACATCTTTTCATAAACAATTAATTTAAAAGTGGTCGGAAGGAATTTTATAATTCGGATCCTCGTAAATATTTACCTGAATAATTGCCGAAGCGTTTTCCAATAACTTACGGCTGTCTTCACTAAGGTGTGTCAAAATAATCTTTTTGTTTTGTTCTGCATATTTCTTTGTCAATCCGTCCACCGCTTCAATCCCGCTCATATCAGAAATTCTACTTTCTTTAAAGGAAATAACAATAGTTTCTGGGTCATTGGCAAGATCAAATTTTTCATTAAAATGCGTAACAGAGCCAAAAAACAAAGGTCCGTAAATCTCATAATGTTTCACGCCGTTTTCATCAATATATTTTCGGGCACGAATGCGTTTGGCACTTTCCCAGGCAAAAACCAAGGCGGAAATAATGATTCCGATCAAAACAGCTACTGCCAGATTATGAAAAACAATTGTGATTCCGGCAACCAAAAGTGCTACAAATATATCACTTTTGGGCATTTTGGTTATTTTACGAAAAAATCCCCAACTAAACGTAGTAATAGCAACCATCATCATTACTCCTACCAAAGCCGCCATTGGAATTTGCTCAATAACCGGAGCGGCGACTAAAATAATAAACAAAATAGCCAAAGCACTTACAACTGCCGAAATGCGTTGCCTTGCTCCTGCATTCAAA
>Ga0209075_1003397_pt1 | contig 13304 bp, 22 predicted proteins | sample Stecom2011_FD_187523 | JGI IMG/M metagenome (GOLD analysis project Ga0209075, IMG submission 187523) | Agricultural soil microbial communities from Utah to study Nitrogen management - Steer compost 2011 (SPAdes) (version 2) | ecosystem: Environmental > Terrestrial > Soil > Agricultural land... | reverse complement strand
AACAAGTCATTCAAGCCGATGCTACGCGCGGCGGCTTAACTCCAGCGTTATGGCTTCAGATATAGCTCAAGCGCCTTTGGCATTCAAGCCCGACTGAGCTAAAATTCGCCTGCTTTCGAGTAGAGCAGTTTGAAACATATGGACAGAAAAGTATGAAGGAGCATACATGCAAAATCTATTCAATGGTTGGGCACCGCCTATGACTTGGGGTCCTTGGATTGATGTTGATCATCTTTTCGGTGGTGCGACGATTAAGCTTAAGTTCAAGACCCAATCCAACGTAAAGTCGAGCTTCACAGTGGAAGTCGAATATTGGAATGGCCAGTGGCAAGTTGACACCGTTGCAATACCGGGAAGTGGAGAACATACACTATCCGTAGGAAATTGTGCCTGCTCTGTTAGAGCTCGACTAAAAAGTCATTCAGTTGGACAAAACGTAAGCATTGAGAGGGTGCAGCACCAATGAGGCACCTGTTGCTTTATACTGTCTTAGCTCTCTCGCCTGTGAGTTTGGCCGGGAATCTGACCTTTCAGAAAGTGACAGATACTGCCAGTCTGAGCGGAGCCGACATAGTTAATTCAGAATTAGTTAAAAATGAGTCTGGCTACTCTGTCCGCGTTTATTTTAGCGAATTAGGTAGAGGTAAGCTGGCAGATGTACTGGATCAAGATGATACTGAGATTAACTTAGTTACAGGAAAGCGCATTTTGCTCACGGTAGAAATGCCAAGGCAAATGAAGCCTCCCGAGTACTTCACAATTTCCTTCGAAACCCAGGCTGAGGCTGAAGAACTGGTAAAACTCCTGAAAGCTGAGTGATCTCACTGCCTTTCCCATCATTTGTAGGTTCAAGCATAACAACCAAATCAAGCCGACGCAGCAAGCTGCGCGGCTTATTTGAGCGTTAGCTATCCAACCTGAAACCGCATCTTGATGTTATAACGCTATGCTCGCTCAAGGAGGAAACCTTTATGAGCGACTTATCCAAACGTTCCACAATTTACTTTGAGCCGGAGCTGCATCAGGCGCTTCGTGTAAAAGCGGCATGTACTCATCGTTCCATTTCTGAAATTGTCAACGATGCGCTTCGGCAAGTTCTGCGCGAAGATCAGGAAGATTTGGCGGCTTTTGAAGAACCCGCTGACGAGCCAACACTGTCGTACGAAGAGCTTCTGAATGACCTGAAGGCCCATGGCCAGTTATAAGCTCTCATTCAAGCAATCTGTAGTCAAAGATCTGCGACGCATCCCGAAGGACGACGTCGCAGGAATTTTGAAGAGAATAGACATGCTGGCCGAAAATCCTCGCCCACCTGGGAGTGAAAAGCTTTCGGGCCAGGAGCGCTATCGTGTACGCCAGGGCGTTTATCGAATCATCTATGAAATTGTGGATGACGCGCTTTTGGTTACAGTGGTTAAGGTCGGGCACTGCCGCGAAGTCTACCAAAGTAGCTAACCAGGCGCGCCAGCCGCCGTTTACCTTCGCGTTAACCCTTCCGAGTTGCAAGGTCAGGGCGTTGGCTCAAAGCTAATGCGAAGTTCCCTTGCCGCTCTCAAAGCAATGGGGGCTGCTGGCTGCGTTGTACTTGGAGATCCTGGTCACTATGGCCGCTTCGGTTTCAAGGTCATTGATGGTCTGGTTTATCCCGGCGTACCCGCAGAATACTTTCAGGCTTTATCCTTTGACGGAAAATTTCCGCATGGCGAGGTAGCGTACCACGAAGCCTTCTCTGCCCAGGGTTAACAATGCAAGGCGCGGCGACGGCTTTTTCATTGTGGCTCTGCCTTCACTACAAGGTCGCGCGTGCTTACGGCGTTCTACTGTCTGAAAAGTCCATTTTTGGCTTGCATCCAATTGATTTTAAAAGTGTTCGAAAGGGTTTTTAGACAGACCCTAGGGCTCTGGAGCCACTACGAATAATGCATAACCAGCCGCTGTTGCCGGACAATTTTCCACCGCAGCCTGGTTCCAAAATTGCCGCAAAACTTCACGTTAGAACTCATGGTTCAAGTCGCTGTAATGACCCAGCACTTCCGGCTTAGACCACCTACTAAAGCTCCCAGCCGAAACGCCCGCGTGTGAGGTGTTGTACGCGCTCTTTCAGGGCACTTAACTCACCGCTGGGTACGGCGATGTTCAGGTGTACCTCTTGATCGTAAGTCACGTTTAAAACAACAGCCTCCAACGGTTTCAGGCATTGCCTTACTCGCTCTTCATCGGCAAAGGGGATACGGATCGTCACTTCACTGGTGGGGGTGATGTCCCGCCATTCGGCACGGTCCAGCGCCTGGGAAACCGCGCTGCTATAGGCTCGAACTAATCCCCCGGCACCGAGTTTGATGCCGCCAAATATCCGCACAGTCACCGCCAGGCAATCGCCGGCGCCCCGTTGGGTCAGAACGTGGAGCATGGGCTTGCCGGCTGTACCCGCGGGTTCGCCGTCATCATTAAACGCCTGGCTGCGGGGTTGGTCTGCGGGCCCGAGCAGGTAGGCCCAGCAATAGTGCGATGCACCAGGCTGCGCGGTGCGCAATTGCTCGACGTGCGCCAGGGCTTGCTCCCGGGTCTGAACGGGGAACAGATAAGTGTGGAACAGGCTGCGCTTTTCTTCGAGCGTCCATTGGCAGGGTGAAGCGAGGGCTCGATAAGGTGTTGCGATAGGTAATTGGCTCATGCCGCATTTTTTACAGGAAGGGAGGCGTATCTGCAAGACGGAGCGGATCTGCGAACGGGTCGCGAGAGCACGGCCTGCTATTGGGTGAGTTCCCAAGCGTTGCGCTGACTCATGGCGGGGTTTCTTGCATTTATGCGCCTCTCAAGGCTCAGCCTTGACCCGAAACAAAGCTGGAGAGTACGGTGATTAAATGGCTCCAGCATCCTGCGTGGAGCCTCCCTGCCCAAAAGGAGGCGACCGATGAAGATTCGTGCACTGGTAGTTGAAGAAAAAGATGCTCCATTTAAGGTGGAGGAGCTCGAGCTTGCAGAACCAGGACGTGACGAAGCGCTGATACGCATTGTGGCTAGCGGAGTTTGTCATACTGATGCCATTACGCGGGCTGGCGATATGCCAATGCCATTTCCCAGCGTGCTCGGCCATGAAGGCTCGGGCGTTGTCGAAGCGGTGGGTCCCGGTGTGACCACCTTGGCACCCGGAGACAAGGTTATTATTGGCTGGCCCTCATGCGGGGAGTGTCGGAACTGTCTGGATGGGCATCCGCGCTATTGCCTGCAGACCGGCGATGCCCTGGTATCCGGGCGGCGCTTTAAGGGGGAGCTCAAGGGTACATCCGCCTATTCCCGCAATGGTAAACCCATCAACGGCCACTTCTTTGGTCAATCCTCTTTTGCCACACACTCCATCGTCTCTGCCGATGCGGTGGTGAAGGTTCCCGATAATGTCCCGCTGGAGTTGCTTGGCCCGCTGGCCTGTGGCCTGGCCACGGGGGCCGGCGCGGTGCTCAATGAAGCACGGCCCAAGTTGGGAGATTCGATTCTTGTCACTGGCGTGGGAGCCGTTGGCTTGGCTGCGATCATGGCAGCGCGCAACTCCGGTGTGACCAGAATTATCGCCGCTGATGTACACGACAGTCGCTTGACTTTAGCTCGCGAATTTGGGGCCACTCACACCATCAACTCCCGCAATAGCGACCTGGTGGAAGAGGTTAGGAAAATCACCGGCTCCACGGTCGATTTTGCTTTTGATTGCACCGGTGTCATTGCGGTTATTGAAACCTTGGCAAAAACCGTGGGAATGCTCGGCACCTTGGTGTTGGTGGGCGGCGCGCCCGCAGGTGCCACTTTTACGCTGGACCATCTCACGACTTTGTGGGGCAAGCGGGTCATTGGCGTGCTCGGCGGTGGTGGACGATCCGGCCAATTAATTCCCGCGCTGGTCGATCTCTATCAACAGGGGCGCTTCCCGTTTGATCGTCTGGTGAAGTACTACGACTTTGAGCAGATCGAGCAGGCGCTCAAGGACTCCGCCAGTGGGGAAGTCATCAAACCTATTCTGCGCATGTCGTAGCGAAAGCGTTGATGAGGGTCCTCAGGTATCAGGCTGAGCAATAAAGACGGAAGTGGTCATGCCTGATACCTGATCTTGGTCGAAGTCTTTTAACCCTTCGGTGCCGGGCAAGTGTAACAAGCGCAATGGGCTTATTCGGTCCAAATCCAAAGGTCTCCGGCTGTCATGGCAAAGTGGCTGACATGTGCTCTATCTGAGGTTGGTCAAAAAACTTTGAGATAAGAGAAACGAGCCAAAATAAAAGGGCTAGAATTTCAAATGAGCAGTTGGGCAAAAGTTTCCCGAGAGTTCATCTGATGGGCCCGTTGGGCTATTCGAACTCAGATTGAGTCCTGGAACACTTGGCGCGATTGCTTAATTTGGTCTTCCCATAGGACTTGGTGAAGAGCAAGGCTTTTTCTTCATTGCAATGACATTCATAAAAAGGAGTCTTTGTATGAAAAAGTTTGCGTTGTTGGGCATGGGACTGGCCCTTGTGACGAGCGGTGCGTTAGCCGGTTGCCCCTCAGAGCTATACGGCAAGTGGATGGTCAGCCACGTGTCCCTGAAACTGGATTCCGAACTTCAAAAAGAAGATTTTCCTTTGATGTGGACCTTCACCCAAGACGGCAAGGCCACTATTGATATGCCACCATTTTTAAATAGCACCAATGACTTCGAGTGCAGTGGCAGCAATATTCTAATCAAGAAAAACGTGCCTACGACACTGAATATCATACGCATTGACGGTAAAAGTCTGGTTTGGAAAGAAGAAGGCGATAGCAAATATTTTTACTTCTCCAAAAACTGATTCACGCATTCATGACATCAATTTAGCCCTTCTGGAAACCGCTATTGCTGCCAGGGCAGTATTGCTGGGTGATGCTTGGCGAAATAGTATCCTGATGAACTTGAGGCCCTGCACCAGACCCCCATTCCGATTAATTAAGACAAGGCGTTAGGCTATTGTGATAGGGAGTTCGCATTTTGTTGAGGTTTTTTCGAAGAAAAGATAAGCCCACCGATGATCAGGGGTTGCTTGGGTATCTCTTTGTCCCCGAAGCGGCTGAGGGAGTGCTGAGAAAGGCATCGAAGGGCGCTGTCTTGAAGTTTAGGAATGAACTGCCGTCGTGGGTGACTATTTGGCGTGAGATAAAGGACGTACACATCGAAAAATGGCCTGGTGTCTTGTGGAAAGTGCAGGCTTTGGATGAAGAGACTGCGGTTGTTGCCGAAATAGGGATAAGAACCCAAAAGATACGCATTCTTGAGAAGGTTCCACTGAGTCATCTTTTCGGGGATTATGGGGAGGGGGTGGTCAAGGTGGTGAATGCTGCTTTCTCTCTTAACCCTGAAACGGTTCGAAAACTATCCGAGAATTTTACTCAAGCTGCAGAAAGTCTTTATTCCAAAGGCTGGAATATTTTTGAAAATACCTTCAAAGATGAGCCTCTATACTATGGATATGACAATACAGGGGCTGTGATGTTGAGGACGGAGCAAGGTGTCTCTCCCATCCATCATGGTTTCGACATTATTTATCGCTCGGTTTTTAGACGGGCAGAGGAGCTTACTGAAGGTCAGGCAGTTGGCGTCAATGAAAACCTGGATCCATATCTAAAGGAAGAATGGGGCCGGGCTGCTTTTGCGCTCATGCATGCGGCAATGGCCCTTGCTTATCAAGACAAATTTACAAAAGAGGAAATCAAGGTTTTGTCACAGGCATGGGAGGCAACCTACGGAGAGTTGCCTTTAACCGCCTAACAAATCCATTAACCCTCGCTTCTTTGGAGTTGGGCGCAAAAGCTGATGGTTTTTGCGCCAGTATGGAAACGTCATATTGCCCATGAAAAAAATACTATCAATTCTCATTCTGGCTCCTGTTCTTTTAGTGCTGTGCGCTCAAATTGATGATGGTTTGAGTGATGAAGCCCTTGACTTGATTGGCAGGGTGGAGGCTGGCGTAGAAAGCGAATCCTATCTTTATTTGACTGGGATAATTGCCGGAGAAGATGAAAGCCCAGTGCTTGTTGGCAAGAGTTTGCTGGAGGAGTATCGAAAGCGTGAGGCCGATGAATCTTATAAGGTTGAGCCGTACCCGGATTCAAAGAAATTAGCGCTACCTGAAGGAGAGGCATTTTGTCGCGCTTCGACAGATGAGTGCATTGGGTACCTTTTCTCCGGCAAGATCGACGCTGGCAAGCTATTAAAAGATCACGGAGTGTTGGTTTCACGCTCCAACAGATTTTTTGAGTTTGATGAGTATCGAACCTTAACGAAGCCGACCGTTAGCGAGCTGTATCCTCCCTATGAGTACATCATGGCTGCTGAGCGTATCAAGGTTATCGGCGCAATCTCAGCCTATAAAAACGGTGACACGGAAACGGCGATCGAATCCTTGTTAAACCAGCTTGCAAAGTTAAGAAAGTCCATGGAGTTGCAGGACAACCTAATAGGCAAGTTTGTTTTCCTGGTGAAGCTTTCTGAAGTCATCGATGTTTTGAGCGTAATCCTATCCAACGAGGGCCTGGAAGCAGAAATGATTCCTGGCTTGAGTGACTCAGAAAAGAGCTTCTACACAGTCGCGGCAAGAGAGTTCGGGATGTCTTACAACACCTTTAAGAGCCTGGATCGGCATCCGCAGTTCTTTGAAATGGGGGGTGACTTCCCAGGGTGGATAACGCGAATGCTGTATAAGCCAAATATGTCAATCAATGCGGTAGCTCCACGCTATACCAGGTTGGAGCGTCTGGCCCGGCTGTCGCCTTCTGAGTTTGCAAGGGAGGTGGAAGTTGAGGATAAGGCGCGGCCTTCAACTTCCAAGGTCAGGAACTATATAGGTGGCGTGTTAATCAGTTACGCGCCCGAGCTTGAGAAGTATGTGGCCGAGTTTCACGATTTTGATGCCAAGTTGGCGCTTTTTAATCAGGTTCACCATTTAAAACTGGCGCCTGGCTCTATGGAAAACCCCTATTACGGTAATGAAACGCCTAAAGAGGCTGATGGCAAGCTGTGCTTTAGGGGGCCACTGGAGAGTCAGAGATCTTTGCGGTGTTTGAGAGTAAAAATATAGAAGCCGCATCAATTGGGGCACCCGTCAGATCGCGCCTATTCCGCCTACGCGGGCGTTAGAAGCCCACCCGACAGGGAGATGTCTTATGACAACGGTCAGACCATTCCTCATGTTCCAGGACGGCAACGCCCAAGCCGCGCTGGATTTCTACTTTGCTACCTTCCCTGACTCTCGCATGGTGCAAATCGAGCGCTACACCCAAGACGAGCCGGCTCCGGCCGGCACGATCAAAGTGGCGACCTTCACGCTTTGTGGCCGTGAGTTCATGTGCTCCGACAGCCCGATCAAGCATAACTTTTCGTTTACGCCAGCTAACTCCATTTTCGTGGAGTTTGACTCAGCATCAGAGTTAGAGCGGGTGTTTATCCTCCTCTCGGCACGGGGGCAAGTCCTGATGCCATTGGATAACTACGGCTTCAGCCAACGGTTCGGCTGGGTCACTGATCAGTTTGGAGTGTCCTGGCAGCTAAACCTTGCAGCGCAAGCTCAAGGTTGACGGGTGGAAAAAACAGATTGTGAAGGGGTTATTGTTCAACTTCTTCCTGCTGGAAGTGAATCTGGGCGACGGGTCCGAAATTTCGAAGGTGTTTGGGGCACAATGGCGCGTAACCAAGCGTACAGCTATTCCCTTTAGCACGTTGTTGGTGTTCCCTTGAGCACGTGGTTGGGTACTTAACTACTCGTTCAAAACGACAGGCTTTTACTCGCATCAATTGCTAGTTACGTTGAGCGTTAGCAGCCATGGAGGAAAACGATGAGCCTGGCAAACATGTCTGATGCCGAGATCTTCGCCATAGCCAATCCGATCATGGACAATCTGATGGAGGCCTCGACGGTGATTGATCATGAGCGGCATATCCGCGACTTCACCGACAGGATGAAGAGCATCGTGACTAAGCAATATCTGCAGCAGGTTTGCGAACAGTATCAGCAGGAGAAGGGCTTTTTTGCCAAGCGGGAGCCGGTGGCGGTTTTTCGTCGCCCGGGAGCTGTAGCCATTGTCTGGAAGCAATGGTTTACCAAGGCACCTGGAGAGTTCGTGGCCGAAATGCTTCTTGTGGAGCGGGACGGAAAGTATCTCGTCGACCATGTTATGGTGTTCTAATCGACGACTGCTAGAGATTGAGAGCCAGAAGAATAAGCATGCTCAAAGGCTGCCCATACTGTAGTAAAGCACTACCTTTCTTTTCTGTTGTCAGGCAGCGCTTGAGAATGGATGAGGATAAGGCATTATCCTGCCCAAGCTGTGGTTCGGTCGTTTCCAGCACTGGGGATGTGGGGCTGTTTGCAGCCCTGGGTATCGGCAGCGGGTTTGGGTACCTGCTCGGTAAAGTTCTTTATATGTTCCTTGGCTCCAACTGGTTGGCTTGGAGCATCGCTCTGGGTGCTGGTCTGGCCGCGACGCTCCTGCTGGCCTATTTCACCGCGCCCATTCGGAGATCATAACGGGCACTCTCTGCTCGCAAATCAATCAGCACAAAGCGGCGGACCCACGGCATTTGTATCCATGGATCCGGCTGCTTGTTCTCAAGCCCGCTTGCGTTGATTTTGCGCCACCGACCAACGATCGATGATATGCCGGTTCATACGGCGCCGCGGAACCTCCTGACTGGGCAGGGCATAGTGGCTGATGGTAATTCCTTTCTTGCGCATTTTGCTGCGGTCGCCGACCAGCAGCGGGTGCCATGAGGGCAGGGGCTTACCTTCGTGAAGGAGCCGGTAGGAACAGGTTTTCGGTAACCAATGGTAATGGGGTACGTTTTCCGGTGTTAGCCGATGGCAGCTAGGAACTTTCTTCAGCCGTTGCGGGTAGTCCCTGCAGCGGGCATTTTCGATATCCAGTAGCTCGCAGGCTACGCCATAGACGGTGACCGTATTCGATTCCACCTGGCGTAACAGGCAGCATTGGCCGCAACCGTCACACAAGGCTTCCCACTCTTTTTTATTCAGCTCTCCGAGAGACAACCGCTCCCAAAAACGCTCTCGCAATTTTCTTTTACCTCCAAATAAAGAAACTTTGCGCCTAACGGACGCGAAAATACGAAAAAATGGTGCAATCTTGTTCTTCGGGGGCGTGATTGTGCCAGAAGCGGAAAGAACTTGCAGGGAACCCCTCGAAGCCTGTCGGCAGACTCATAGGGACTGGGGCGAAAGGAAAGGATTGATGTGGGGTGGTCAGAGCAGCCCCAGAGGGGGGCAGTGAGCAAGTCCTGTTGCGCCTTCGTGTTTTGGTTCGCAGCGCAACTGGTAGGCTTGGGCCATACTGGCCGGCATTTTTGAGCCGATGCTGGCAGGCATTTTCAATTGCCTGGAGGTGGCGATGCCTGCCACTCACAAACTTTTGTCACTATCAAGAGGGAACTAGAGATGAAGAGCTTTGCGAAATTCCATGCAATGATTACCCCTAAACTTATTATTGCGGGTTTCTGGATTGGAGTGTTTGTTCTGACAGTAAGTTATTTAGTAAACCTAGATACCTTGATGGGGAGGTTAACTAGTTCAGGATGACTCCGCGTCATCAGCCCAGCGGGCCGCAGCCTGCTGGTCGCTGGGCCGACCTTCTACCCAACGGCTGCCGGTTGAAGTCTGTTCCTTTTTCCAGAATGGTGCACGGGTTTTCAGGTAGTCCATGATGAAGGCGCAGGCGTTGAAGGCCTCTTCCCGGTGAGCACTGGCGGCGGCGACGAACACGATGGGCTCGCCTGGCTCCAGCTGTCCGACGCGGTGTAGGATGTGCACGGCCAGCAGCGGCCAGCGTTGGCTGGCTTCCTCGGCGATGCGTTCAAGGGACTTTTCGGTCATGCCGGGAAAGTGTTCCAGGAACAGGCCCTGTACGCTGTGTTGCAGGTTGAAATCACGCACATAGCCGGTAAAGCATACCACTGCGCCAATGGCCTGGTTGCCAGCGTGAACGCTGTTGGTGAGTTGGCCCGGATCAAAAGGGGCTTCCTGTACCTGGACGGTAATCAAGGCTAGCCTCCGGTCACCATGGGGAAAAAGGCCACTTCATCACCGGCGCGAACCGCAGTGTCCAGGGAGCACATTTCCTGATTGCGGGCGCACATCAGGGAAGGGTCTTCCAGAGTGGTCCAGGGCGTGCCCCGCTGTATGAGGTGTGCGCGCACATCCTCAAGGCTTTGCCAGCCCTCCTGCCAATCAAGTTGCAGCTTGTCGGTTTGCAGCTCTTCCTTGTAACGGGCAAAGAACAAGACGGTGATCATTGCAGTCTCCTTTCAGGCCAGCGTGGTGCGTGGGTGATCAGCCGGGCTCTTCAGCAGGTCTGGTTCGTTAAAATTGCTCAGCCTCGGGTCATCGGGCGGACATTCCAGCGCGACAGGTTCCAGCTCCCGCAAAGCCCGCTGGATACTACGCTGCCCCGCCTGCCACTGCTCCTGTAAAAAGGGGAGCAGGCTGACCGGCAGTAGGCTGAACAGAGGTTGCCAGTAGCCGCCTTGGCGAGCCATCACGGGCCGGGGACCGGCGTGCCGGTGCAGTTGCTCCAACAGCTGATGATCCACTTTGGGAGCATCACAGGGTAATACCAGCAAGTAAGGGTGGCGTGCAACCTTCAGGGCCTCAATTATACCGATGAGGGGGCCAGGGAAGTCATGGGTCGGGTCACTGACCAGTTGATCCGCCAGGGTACGGTACCGATCCTGGTTGCGGTTGCAGGAGATGATCAAGTCATCCGTCAGAGGGCGGGCAACGCCCTGGACGTGTTCAATCAGCGCGTGATCACCCCAGCGGATCCAGCCCTTGTCCCGCCCGCCCATGCGCTGGCCACGCCCGCCGGCCAACAACAGGATGCTACAGTTCGCCAAGCGTTTGGGATGGTGTGTGGGAGACATATTCAGCGCTACCTGTTCAAATGTGTTCTTTTGTCAGATGCTTGTTGTCTCTGCCTGACGGAAAGAATAGCGTGTCATAAAGAGAACCCACTGTAGTTGGAGGCTGGCAGAGAGCTTCCTTCACGTACAATACTGCTGGACTGATACATACTCTATGCTTCGGGCTAGGAGTTACAAACTTCGGGGCGAAGTAGGCATTGCTTCGGTTCAGGCCCATGCTCAGGACCATTATTCGGGCGGGGGAGGTGCAGTGGCTGAAATCGAATACATACGGGAGTCAGGGGGATGACCACGACCTGGGTCGACGGCTTTGGTCGCACGATAGACTATGTGCGAATATCAGTGACGGATCGCTGTGATTTCCGTTGTATCTATTGCATGTCCGAGGAGATGACCTTCTTGCCGCGCCAGCGGATCCTGACGCTGGAAGAGATTTTTCGTTGCGCCCAGCTCTTCGTAGCCAATGGCGTCAAAAAGATTCGCCTCACCGGTGGTGAGCCCCTGGTGCGAAAGGGCATTGTCGGGCTGTGTGAAAAGATCAGTGCCTTGCCAGGCTTGCGTGAGCTGGTGATGACGACCAATGGTTCGCAACTGACCCGTTATGCCAAGCCCTTGGCACAGGCCGGGGTCAAGCGTCTGAACATCAGCCTGGACACCCTGTGTCCGGAACGCTTCCGTGCCTTGACTCGGGTAGGGGACCTGCACCAGGTGCTGGCCGGGATTGATGCGGCACTGGAAGCGGGTTTTGAGGCGGTCAAGATCAATAGCGTGATCCTCAATGGCCACAATGAGGACGAAGTGCTCAGGCTGACGGAATTTGCCGTTAGCAAGGGGCTGGATATTAGCTTTATCGAAGAGATGCCCCTGGGCCACGTTGGGCGCAGCCGGGCCCGGTCCCTGTTTCGTAGTGACCAGGTGCGAGCCCTGTTGGAGCAGCAGTATCAGCTGTTACCCAGCAGCGAAAGCAGCGGAGGGCCAGCGCGCTACATGCATCTGCAAGACTACCCGCAGACTCGCATCGGATTTATCTCCCCCCACAGTAATAACTTCTGCAGCACCTGCAACCGGGTACGCCTGACTGCGGAAGGCCGGCTGCTGCTCTGCCTGGGGAATGAGGATGACCTGGATATGCGAGCCCTGTTAAGGCGCCATCCACTGGATGACGAGCCTTTACTCGAGGCTGTTAAAAAGGCCCTGAAATACAAGCCCGAACGCCATAACTTTAGCGCCGATGGCGAAGTGCAGATTGTGCGCTTTATGAATGCCAGCGGTGGTTGATTGTGTAGGACCGCGGCTGCCTGTTCATCGCAGCCCCATAAGCATCTAGGAAAAATAATGAGCCATACGAGCAAGGTTTTTATCCCCCTGAATGTTGCCGTGCTGACCGTCAGCGACACCCGTACCCTGGAGACCGACACTTCGGGGCAGTACCTGGTGGATCAACTGGATACCGCAGGGCACCGGGTTGTAGAGCGCAAAATATTAAAGGACAACCTCTATCAGGTTCGGGCCCAGGTAGCCCAATGGATTGCCGATGACAACATCCAGGTAGTGCTGACTACGGGGGGGACAGGCTTTACCGACCGTGACAGTACGCCTGAAGCGGTAGCCTGCCTACTGGACCGTTCTGTCGACGGGTTTGGTGAACTGTTCCGACAGCTTTCCTACGAGGATATTGGCACCTCTACAATCCAGTCACGGGCTCTTGCCGGCCTAGCCAACCGCACCCTGGTCTGTTGCCTGCCGGGCTCCACCGGCGCCTGTCGCACTGCCTGGGAAGGAATTTTGCAAAAACAGCTGGATGCCCGGCAGGGGCCGTGCAACATGGTCGCCCATCTGGTGCCGGTATTGCAGGGTTAAACAGGAGTTTTGGCCTTGCTCTCTTATTGACGACCCGGAGAGCAAGGTTCGCTTTCATTTTCTGATATCATGGGCAGAGGTTTGGGTGAGTAACTTACCTATTCAATCCAATACCATATGCCTTATGGAATTAAGTCAGCAGGGATAGCCAATGAAAGACGAAGCCTACGTCGCTCCTATTTCTTCCGATTCATCAGCAGCCAGTTCAGTAGCTCCCCCCAGTTTTTTTAGCCGGTGTTGGCATGGAGAGGTCAAACTGTGGCAGGCATTCTGGCTTGCTCATGTCCTGGGCTATGTTGCGGTGCTGTTTGCGGGCCTTGCCATCGGTTATCTGGTGCTGGTGTTTTTCGGTGCCCGGTTACCGGGATTCTTCTATGCCGCAGTCATAGGTTGTTAAGGAAACAGGCCAATATGCAATCCCCATCGGTCTCTTTGAGGATGGCGAGCAGTGGAACCTCACTGAACAGATATTCATCGATCAAAAGCCTTCGTTCTATTCATTGACACAAAAGACCAAAGA
>Ga0209075_1003395_pt1 | contig 13308 bp, 9 predicted proteins | sample Stecom2011_FD_187523 | JGI IMG/M metagenome (GOLD analysis project Ga0209075, IMG submission 187523) | Agricultural soil microbial communities from Utah to study Nitrogen management - Steer compost 2011 (SPAdes) (version 2) | ecosystem: Environmental > Terrestrial > Soil > Agricultural land... | reverse complement strand
TGATCTCCTGGTGCCGCCGAGACGGGGACGTCTTTGATCACCGCGCCAAAACCCTGCGTGCCGGGGCGGTCACCCGCTACGTAGGGAAGCCTGCGCAACATCGGGGTGACCTCTGGATATGCCGGTCCTTCTGGCAGTGCCGTCCCTTTCGCCATCGAGGCAATGAGCTTTCTCAATTCCTGAGTAACGGCGGCCAGACTCCAGGGACCAAATACCGTGGACGCGCCTTCGTATTGCTGGCTGGCGTATTCTTCCCGAGTGGTCAGGTAGTGGTTGTAACCATTCGACAGGCCAGCGATGACCACCGTGTTGACACCCACCGGCGCCAGCTCTTTCAGTACCATCGCCCGTATACGCCGGGCCGAGGTGGTAGTCAGTTCCCACGGCAGGCCCACCAACGCAAGATTACCGATACGGAACACCTGAAATGGCTGCACCGCCGGTTCGAGATTGAGGGTCAGGCCGAACAGCTTACCCAGTGTTCCGGACAATCCATCGAATACTTCACCAGCATTCGTGAACATCAGTACCGGCTTTTCAGCGTGGCAGCCCAACCCCAGCCCCGGCAGCTGCTGCGCTTTGCACATCAACAATTCACTGAGAATACTGAAAGGAAAAGTAGCGCTGGCGACATCAATCGTGCCGTTGGACGCTGTGGATGGCAAGGTGCTGCACGCAAGCCCTTCCCGGCTAAGGGGACCAGGCCCATCTTCAGCACCAGCGGGGAAAGACAGGCCGAGCGCTGCATTGCAGGTTTGCTTCACCGCTGTATCCAATTCAGGAGGATGCTGCAGGCTCGCCAGTACCTGCGGGTCTGTGACTGTCACTTCGTTCATCTGGACATGCATCAACCGGTAGTCCACACCACCTGTAAGCGGCTGACCTGACTGCCAAAGCTCCAAGGCTCTGGCCAGCTGCTTGGTGCCGGAGATTGCATTGGAGTCCATCGGCGTTTCACCGCCCCCACGGCGGGGGTCAGGGTGAGGAAATTCGTTGATGAAAATATTGGGGGAAACATCACCTTCATCGGCCTGGGCAAAGGCGGCCACAAAACTGTCGGCGGCCGGATCGCCCCTGTATTCCGTGGCCATGATTTCTTCAAAGCCCAAGGAGGCGAAGCCCTTCATATCGGAGCTGACATAAGGCACCTCGGGCCCCATCACCGTCGGATGCACACCAAACCAATTGATCACCCCAACCGAGTTGCCATTAGCGCGGCGCAAATTCAGCTGCACCATGGTTTTGTTTACATTAACCTCTTCGCCCTTTACGTTCAGGTACTGCCGCCGTTCCTGCTCGGGATTCATGGCATAGGCAGGCCGTGATCGGTTGATGCTGGTATTGAGCAGCTCGCCCTCAGCAATGGAAATAGGCGCGGGTTCTGGATTGGCTTCAATGTTGCGGTGGGCACGGGAGATGGCATCTGCAATCCCATTCACTATGGTGTTGTAAACCAGCGAATCGAAACCCAAGTGCAGCGAGTTCCCGGCTTCATGATGGGCATAGCCGGCAGGGCCATTGTGGGTGTGGGTGGCGGAAAGCATGAGGTTGTCGGCGGTATATATGCTCGCCAACTCCGGTCTCGCCGCCAAGGCATTGAGCACCCCAACCCGAATGCTTCCCCACATCAAGCCAATATCGGCCGACACGAACATTATCCGCTTGCCATTGCAGGGTGATTCCACCGCAAAAGCCCGAGCATATTGCCTTTGGTGCAGGCCATGCATAACCTGGCCTGTGTCCTCCCAGCCAGCACCGCTTTTCAGGGCCACGGGGCCGGTAATATCCGACAGGCCACTGCCAAAGCGGAACGCTCGATTATCACTACAAGGGGTGCTGCGGGATTCTGCAGGGACGACAACCGGATCTGGTTGACCTGGCGAGTGTGCGGAAGGCGCATCAAGGCCTGCACCAACCTCCCGTAACGGGCTTTCCATGACACACTGTGCCAGCTCAGGGTTCGCGAAGACGTCTGCCGCTGCTGAACAGGGCATCATAACCGAAGCGAAGGCCAGCCCGAATACTGCGTAAAACCTTATCTTGGCGGTGTGGATCACAACTGATTCCTGTCAATGGACAACGACCATGTTGATCCGCTCAAAATGACCATCTTTGTTCCAATTAATACCGGATTACCTCGTCGGCACAGCATAGCGCCAGATTACTGCAAGGCATTGACTGTGGTGACTCAGGCACCAAAAAAGTGGACTTGACATAGAGCAATTGGAAAATTGCGAAACTGCTTGCTGCGACGTACTCTAGCCCGCTTTTTGTGTATGGATGCACCATGGGAATCAAGAACGAAAGATTACGCTGGCAACTGGCTTCAGGTGTTTTACGCGCATTTCATCTGGAGCGCTTGGCAAGCCGGTATAGCCGAAGAACCGTGATGGCCGGCTTCAACCTTGTGAATGGTGGGGTGAGCATTGCCCTGGTATCATTTATTGCACTGGTTACCCAGGAAGCCTTTATCTTCCCTTCGTTAGGCGCTACTGCTTTTATTCTGTTTTATGTACCCATGGCGCAACCCGCCTCCCCCAGAAACACCCTGTGCGGACATTTAATTGGCGCTCTGATGGGGCTCCTGGCGCTGTATTTGTTCGGTTTACAGGATGCGCCTTCGGCCTTCGTTAGCCATGTGGATTTACCGCGGGTTGGTGCCGCAGCCGTGTCTCTCGGCTTAACCAGCTGCCTGATGGTTTTGCTGAAAGTCGCCCACCCGCCGGCAGGCGCCACGGCACTAATTGTGTCTTTGGGGCTTATGCCCAACCCTTCCCAGCTACCTGTATTAATGGCAGGTGTACTTGTGTTACTAATTCATGCATTTCTGATGAACCGCCTCTCAGGCATTCCTTACCCTCTCTGGTCGTCCGGCACAAGCGCGCCAGCACTATCTTTGAGCCCCGAACGGCCATAATACGGCGACCGCGCGCCAGCGTTCACTCACACAAAAACCAGCACCGAAACCCCTGGGTGACGATTTTTTGGCTCAAAAAGTAACCAATTAGCGCCATATTTTACACCATTTAACACGCTTGCTCGATAGGATTGCATCATCCAAATTCCCCCGGAGATGCAAAATGCCTTTCATTACAAGCACGCGATTGAGCCTCTTTACCATCGCTCTTAGTACGCTGCTGACAGCCTGTGGCGGCGGCGATTCATCTGCCCCGTTGTCTCAATCACCCGATGTGCCAGTGACCACACCTGGCGGTAGCCTTTCACCTGAAGAAGCCACTGAAACAAAATTTTGGGTAGAGGGATATGCAGTCAAAGGCGCTATTGATGGCGGCCGCGTCTCTATTTGGCATTACGAGCAGGGAACAATGGGGCGCGACTGGGTACAAATAAGCGAAACTACCCGAACAAACGAGCTCGGCGGATTCCGGATTTCGGTGCCTGAAATCTATGCTTCTCAGCCTCTGAAGGTGGTTTTACAGTCCGATACACAAACTCTCATGCGGTGTGATGTGCAGCCAACCTGCACTACCCCATTAGACAAAACCGTTGCCTTTGGCAGCTGGTTCCAGCCTGGCAACAATCTGGAATTGAAGTCACTTGTAGTTCCTTCAAATGCCAGCCAAGGTGTTGCTTTAACACCACTGGTTACCCTGGCATTCGAAAAGTTCATCAAGTCGAAAGATATCAGTGCCTCCAGGTTCACGGAAATCCTCCACTCTCAGGAAGAGCGTTTTGGCCTTGCAAATGGCGCCCTGTCCATAAGGCCTATCGATCTCGCAGCACCTGATTTGAAGAGCGTCCAAGCTGCAGAGTTGAAAACAGCTTTGCTGAACACTGCCTTTTTAAGCCTGGTAGACGGCCAGGACTGGAATACGCTGGGTGATGTTCTCCATACAGCCAATGAAATCTCTGGAGCAAATGGCGACTTACCGCTGAACGCAGATAGCAATCCGGAATTGAACGTTGCGCTATTGGTGGGAGCAGGCCTTTTGCAGGCTGAACGCCTGAGCGACTATCTGCAAGATGCAGGTGTTCCGAAGGGCGTGCTGGCGGAAACGATTGTCAGCCTCGAAGAAACCTTGGCTTCCATAATGCCAGCTCCAGAACCGCAGCCGCAGCCAGAGCCTGATCCTCTGCCAGAACCAACACCTGAGCCAGAGCCGCAGCCAGAACCAGAGCCTCTGCCAGAGCCGACACCTGAACCAGAGCCGCAGCCAGAACCCGAGCCTGCTCCTCAGCCAGAACCAACACCTGAGCCAGAACCAGAACCAGCTCCAACTCCAGACCCAGAGCCAACCCCTGAGCCGGAGCCTGTGATTGGTAATGCCAAGATGAGCTGGAATGCACCGGGAACCCGCGTGAACGGAGAGTCACTGGCCATGGGTGAAATTGACAGCTACATCGTCAAGTACGGTACTGAACAAAACGTTGAAGATCGGACCCACGAGATCGTTGTAGAAGACGGCCAAGCGATGGAGTATCAAGTCGCAGGTCTTACCGAAGGCACCTGGTACTTCGCAATCAAAACCGTAGATACCAACGGCCTTGAAAGCGACTGGTCTGTTTCTGTAAGCAAAACGATTTCCCGGTAATCCCGGGAAATAAATCTAACGCCGCAACTGCATCCTGGTTGCGGCTATTTTGCTGCGCCAGAAACACATGCCCCTCCGCAACTTGCCATAGCTGTTCCAAAAGCTGACTCGCGCTGGTTCGGCGCAGTGAGGGAGTGTGGTGCATTACAGGAGATTGAAAAGCGCCTGAACCCTTTCTACGGACTTCAGATAAAGCCGCAAAAGCCTGCGATCAAGGTTTTCCAGATCAATTTTCATGTGCACCGCCCGCTCTACCCGGCATGCAAGTGCGATAAGTTTTCCAAGCTCGTTCTCACCAAACACAACGGCGGCGTAAAGATCATCAGAAAGGTGCAGCTCGCTCAGGAACGCGCTCTTGTCCACACCAAAAAGTGCGTCTGATCCCGATAGCAGTCCCGCAAGAAACGCTCTGTCTGCGGGAATTCCTGAAACAGAGCGCCTGGCAAGCTCCTGACATACAAACGCCCGAGCCAATACAATTCGGGACGTCTGCCGGCTTGTCGCATTAATTGTACCGATAAGCGCTACCCATCGTTTAAGCTTCTCCAGCCCCAGCCTGACAACAACATCTTTTACTGTCGTAATTTTTTTGTGATGACCGATAAAGAGGACTGTTCACTACACGAATCAAACTGACCGCCATCTCGGGGTCCGCAGAAACGGTGGCTGTAATTTCATTGATATCTGGCTCCGCGGCATACAGCTGGAGTATTAGTTTTACCAGATGCACCGCAGCCGGGGGCAACCGCAGCCCGTATATAATAATTGGCCGGGCGTGAAAGTAGCCCTGAAAGAGATCAAAGCCCCTATCGAGAAATGTTCGATAGGTCGCTTCATCTTCAATACGCTCAGCAAGCCAGAGAACATCGTGTTTTTACAGCGCCTCGCGCTGAGCCATGATTTCTGCTGCGCTGTAACTTGCAACATCAACCTTGATAAACGATGCAAGCTCAAGCAACGGGTCCCAGCTTTCCTTGAATTCGAAATCGTCCAGTGCAAACCGGTAACCTTCTGCCCGCCATTTCCTGACCGAATCAACAAGCTCCGGCGTGGGCTGAATACGCTCAACCAGCTCAATGACCACACGATCAGAAGAAATTGGCAGAAAGCGCTGCGATACAGCAGCTCTACCGCAAACAATTCACCGGATTGATTGTAGATTGGCTGGGAGGCAAGCAAGGTTGCTTGTTGAGTTTCTTTCATCGATTGGCTTTCGGTTATGGTTTCTGGCGCACCCGTATAACAGTGTCCTCAATTAAGACACACTAGCACTCATACAATCCAGCACCTTTGATACGACGCAAAAACCTGTGTTTGCCAGCAGAACATTGCGCACTACCTGACCAGGTTTTTGAAGCGGATTAGGTGATTTTAGTTTGCCGGAAGGCCGTTGGCGTATCGACCAGGCGGCTAGACGCCTCCGCGATGCGAAGATGGTTGATGTAATCACTGAAGTTGCGATACCCGAGTTTCTGATTAATCAGGCGGCGTACTCTGTACTCGGGAATACCCAAGGCATTTGCCAACTGTTTCAACGTCAGCTTTTCGTTCTTGTAGAACCCTCCTTTCATGAGTTCTTCCAGCTTGAGCGCATCATCACAGTCCACTTGCCGCGGGGCATCAACTGAACCTGAAGCACAAGCTAGCGGCTCCGGTTGTTGCTCGCTTTCAGTTACCTGCTCGTTGGGTGTCAATTCCAGCAACACATCGCGGAAGGAGATAATACAGAACAGGATTGCCAGCGATGCCAGGCCAACAATCATGCCCCTGGTCGCTTCAGGGTAAATACCGAAATTCAGGCTGATGGTTGCGGTACCCACTGCGCTCCCCAGAATCAGCAGCAACGCCAAACGAAGTTTTCTGCGCGCTTCAACCAGATCGTTGCGCCAATGGCGAACCACATAGATAACACCATGCAGCACAACCACATACTCAAACCACTGCCCTAATTTCAGCCCCAGAAAAATACCCAAATCAGACCAGTGGCCACCCGCTATGAAGGGGCTGGAGAAAGCAGGGGCAGCAAAGCTGTACAGCGCCATTGCGCCCCACACGCTGATTAATCGTGGGCGCGACGCAAAGACAAGCTGGCAAAGTACCCAGAACAGCGCGGGCAGTGCAGTTTGAAGATCAGAGGTTAGCCAGCGCCAGTGAGCCGGAGCGAGCGGGTCCATAAGGTATGCAACTGATGCGAGGATGATCAGAAGAAAGACCTTTCCTACCCGCAAGTGTCGGAAGTCTCGCCAGGAAATCAGGAACAGAGCAGCCAGAGAACCAAAACCGAACCCAGTGAGCGCGAGCAAAGCGAACCCCTCGATTGTTGATGTTATTATTTTTTATCAAGTATAGGAGGAATTCAGGGGATTATGCGTCGACTGGTTTGCAGCCTTGAAAACGGTGACTGTAGAGGGAGGAACCGCCCGCTCGTCAATGATGACGAACAGGCGGCTATCAACTATTGAGGCAATGTCGCAATCCACTGCTGATTGCTACCACCATGGTGCTGCCAAATCACCAAAGCCTGGCCTGCTGCATCCATAGCGTAATGGCTGCTTTGTTTCAGCCGGAAGGATTTATCGGCATGCTGCTCGAACTGCTGAGCCGCACTGGCACTGCAAGCGGCGAGCACCAGCGGTGTGTTGTTGGTGGTCTGGGCCAGGTTGGGATAGCCGTTGTTCCAGGGCGCACCATTGTTATCCAGGCAGAATGCATCGTCGCCTTCCTGGTTGGAGATCGTTCCCTGTGCGAGATCGAACAACCACCGCTGATCCCGGGCCAGAGGCTGGCAGGCGTAATGATCTACCCAGGCACCACTGGTTACGCCATCGTCGTTCCCCGGAATATCCATGCAGGTGTTGGTACCACGGTTATAGATAGTGACGTAGTTTGGCAACGGATTCACAAACTGGCGATTCGTGTTGCCGCGAGCCCGTTCCCACATCTGCAGATAGGCTTCTGCGGAGTTCATAACAGACTCATATACGCGGCTGGGCGCGCGCTCACGAATATCCTGAATGTGATCAGCAACCAGGCCGTAATGTGCCATGCCATCAGAGTTGAGATCGAAACTGCGATTGCCGGTAACCTGTTTGTTTACCGTAAATCCGAACTCCGTAGTGAACGGATACTCAAGTGGCGATACCCCAACACTTGCGCGGGGGCCAGGCTGGTTGCCAATTCCGCTCATGTCGGTAGAGAAGGTTACACCCGGCAGATAATCCGTGGCCTCAACCTTGTCCAGAAACCCGGAAATCGCGCCGCCAATCGTGTCCGCATCGCTGTTATAGGGCGCCAGAATGCCGCCAAGTTCAGCAATCCGAACCGCATTCGGATGCACAGTCCCGTTCGTACCGGCATGCATGTGGCTGTGGCCGGAAATCAGCCCGGAGTACTGTCGCGCCTCGGCAATATCGAGCACGGCTTCGTGGCTATGCTGGGACATATGATCCACCTCGATGACCATGCCCATATCCATCAGCCGGTTCACCAGATAGATGCCAAGGTCGGTCAGCCCACGATTGTTGCACTGATCGGTGGTTTCATCGTAGTTGGTAGAGCCACTCACCCCCAGCAAGCCCTCAAGCCCGAACAGCCCCAAGTCGTTGATCATCATCTGACCTTCTGTTTCCTCAGCACAGGCACTGGTGGAGAAATACCGGCCGGTCGACAGGTTGTTGCCCACATTGATCAACCCGCCTTCAATTCTGGCGCCACCAAACTGGTTATCAAACCGGTGAATGGGGTAGACCACACGAACACCCAAATCGTGATATTTTTGCAGTTGAGCATCCACATAGGCTTGGGAACAGGTTTGATCTTTTAAGCCACAATTAAAGAGTTCAGATGCCTCGATGCCCAAAACAATCGCCATTTTGCCATCAGCGATAACCTGCCTGGCTTGTTCGGGGGAGCTTACCAACCGGAAGAATCCCTTGCCCGGGCCGCCAGCCTGAGCATCCACATAGGCCTGCATCTCGTGCAGGCGGAGAATCTGAAGATCGATGCTCTCCATGGTATTGCAGCTGTTGGTGCCGCCCCAGCTCTGTGGCAACAGGGTAGATTGAATATTACAAAGAACTTCGTTTTCCACCAGATGGGTCACCATCATGCGCTGCCCACCCAGGAAGGCCCGCTCGATCCAGCGATAGTAGTACCCGGTATGAGACAAACTCTGGTGGTTAGGCCAGAAAGGAAAGTCTGGCCAGCCGGCGGTGTCGTAGCGGAAGTTGATATCGTTGAAGCCCATCAGGTTGCCGATCACATCCAGCGAGCCATTGGGGCCGTGAACATCGGAGCTGTCTGCCAGCGCTTTGGTTACACCAAAGGGATGAAAAGGATCACCGCCCATCATCGTGCCACCCATGAATTCGTAGGAGGTGATGTGGGTGTGGGCATCAATGGAGCCGCGAACCGGTGCGTTAACACTTCCTTTAAGCTGATCCCGATCTCCCGCAATATTCAACTCAGCCTCAGGGAAATCTGCACAGTTTTCCGCGGGTACAAGGCGAAACCAGTCTTCACTGTTCCTGTTCCAGGGGTTCAGCAAATCAATAAAATAGATGCCCCGACTATTCCAGTTATGCCGTAGCTGGCGCTTCAGATACAGGCTGGTGAACTTGAACTGCTGCTCTCCAGCCTCCACACGTTGGTCGATACGCCAATTGGCATGCTGGGCGGGATCGGTTCCCGCTGTGATTTCAGCCGGGAGCCTTGTATCCAGAAAGCGACCGGCCTGGTCGCGCATCAGATAGGTACCAAACCCGCTGGGCTTGAAGTAAAAACTGGCTGCTTGCCCGGCATTCTCTGCCCTGAAGTCGAAGCTCCAGCCATTATTAATGGTGCCATTGGTCTTATAGCGGCGCATAAACCGGTCATTGTGTAATGATTGAACTGCATAACAACCCTGCGCAAGCCCAAACACTGCATCTGAATTTTCCTCAGATGCATGGGCTGTTGAACCAAGTAAGGTGGCGGCTCCGAAGAGCGCCAAGATGAATCGGGCCATGATCCTGTCCTTTTATTGTGTGTTATATCGGATTGACTGGGTGGATCCGTCACAAACAATAGGAGCAGGACCTGGCTGGCGCCACAGCAAGAGGTTTGCATAACATGAAAGAGCTGTGCAGTTTCTTGAATGCGTGTCAGTACGGGCCAGGTGGCAGGTTATGACATTCACCACCAACACTTGCGTCAAAATCGAAGGAACTTGGTTCTAACCCGCCTGACACGGGTACAATTTACCTACTATTCGCTGAGGAGAATCGATATGGCTTCCGCTCCATGGAATGACCTGCTGCTGCTGGATAAACAACTGGATGAAACCGAGCGTCAGGTTCGGGACAGCATTCGCAGCTTTTGCGACCAACGCCTTATGCCCGGCATTCTTGAAGCAAACCGCCATGAAAAGTTCGACCGCAGCATTTTCAATCAGATGGGCGAACTGGGCATGCTTGGCGCTACCCTGCCCGAGGAATACGGCGGCCCTGGCCTGAACCACGTTAGCTACGGCCTGATCGCCCGCGAGGTAGAGCGTGTTGATTCTGCCTACCGCTCTGCACTGAGCGTTCAGTCCTCACTGGTAATCCACCCGATTCATGCGTTCGGGCAAGAAGCGCTCAAGCAACGCCTTCTGCCCAAACTGGCCTCAGGCGAGTTGGTCGGCTGCTTCGGCCTGACCGAGCCAAACCACGGATCTGACCCGGGCAGCATGGAAACCCGCGCCAAGAAAACAGACGGTGGCTACCTGCTGAGCGGTTCCAAAACCTGGATCACAAACTCACCTATCGCTGATGTTTTCGTAGTCTGGGCCAAGCTGGACGGCAAGGTGAGCGGATTTGTTATCGAGCGCGACGGTGCCAAAGGCCTCGACACCCCGAAGATCGAAGGCAAGTTCTCACTGCGTGCATCCGACACTGGTTCAATCTTTATGGATGAGGTGTTTGTACCGGAGGAAAACAAGCTGGAGGTAGAAGGCCTGAAAGGCCCGTTCAGTTGCCTGAACAAAGCCCGCTTTGGTATCAGCTGGGGCTCGTTGGGCGCTGCCGAGTTCTGCTGGCATGCAGCCCGCAGTTACACCCTTGAGCGAACGCAGTTCGGTCGACCACTGGCCGCCAACCAGTTGATCCAGAAAAAGCTGGTGGACATGCAAACCGAAATCACTCTGGGCCTTCAGGGGGCATTGCAACTGGGCCGAATGATGGATGCCGGTGATGCCACGCCCGATGCAATTTCCCTGCTAAAACGCAACAACTGCGGCAAGGCCCTGGACATTGCACGGGTTGCCCGCGACATGCATGGTGGGAACGGTATATCAGACGAATACCACGTGATCCGCCATGTTATGAATCTGGAGGCGGTGAACACCTATGAAGGCACCCACGATGTTCACGCCCTGATTCTGGGCCGCGGCCAGACAGACATAGCAGCGTTTAGCTAGCATCACACTCTGCTAGCCCTTCGCCACACCAAACAGGCGGTCCGTGAATTTTACGTACCAAGCGGCCGCCTGCACCTGAACAATGTATGCCAGTGCAATCAATAAGGCGGCATCCGCGCCCTCCTCGCCAAATACACCCATGGCGATCGCCAGCGCTATGGACAGGTTCCGCATGACCGTGCCGTACACCAGCGCAATGGCATCACCCCGTGGGAACAGCGCCTTGCCAACAAGCGTACTGATAACAAAATTCAGTGCGTATATAAGTAACAGAGGTATCAGGTACGCCAGCAGCGACCCGGGGTTGTTCAGAATATCCTGCGATTTGAGCGCCATGGAAACAAACACCACCCCAAGAACACCAAGAGTGGAGAAGGGTGGAAACTTGGGTTTGATGTTCTTCTGAAACTCTTCCTGGCCATGCTTTGATATGAGCGCCCGCTGGGTGAAATAACCCAATGCCAATGGCAAAAACACAATCAGCGCGATCTGCATGAACACCTGTGAAACCGGAATCTCAATCACCGCGCCTAGCAGGCCTTTGAGATAGAGCGGCGCAAGCAGGGAGCCGGCAATCAGGCCCACTACCGTCATCCGCACCGCAGCAGGCACGTTGCCTTTGGCGAAGCCTGTCCAGGATATGGTCATGCCGGAGGTTGGAAGCAAGGACGTTAATAGGAGCGCCAGCCTGGCGAAAGGCTCATCCGGGAAGAAGAGCAAACCTGCGCCATAACCTATAGCAGGAACCAGAACAAAGTTGAGCAGCTGAGTTACCCACATCAACTTGCCACCCCCGGGCTGCAACAACTGGCGCAGATTCATGGTGACCATCATGGGGTAAACCATCAGGAAGGTGAGCGGGAGTATCGCCCAGCGCAACGGGCTTGGCTCCACAATCTGCCCGGTAAGAAAGCCGGCAATCATGGCGAGCGGAATACTCCAAACCAGATGCTTCTGCATCCAGAATAGTAATGGCCACATAGGTCTTCCTCCCCCGAACACAGGTTAACTATTACGAAGCGCCAGTGCCCAGGCACGCATGGCTTCGTTGGCTGGTGCCTGCGGGGCATCCATAAAGCTCACCACAAAATGATCCCCCATATCGGCAATGCCAATGGAGCGGGGTCTTACCGCCAACACAAAGGGGTTCGGAAGTGCACGGCCAAAGCAGAACACCACGTTTATTGCGGCTTGAATATCAGGCGCGACGTCACCTTCGATCTCACGGCTGTGGGCCAGGTGATCAAACATGGTGATATAGGAGACTCTGGGAGCCTCTTCTATGCAGCGTTTAAAGTAATCCGCAATCTGCTCGGCAGATTCATATTGAGTTTCAGACTTTTTGATATCCAAAACGGTGATGGGGTACTTTTCCTGAAAGTTCAGTTGCTTCATGCCGGCCTCTATAGTTTGTCAGCGAAATGCGGATGTCGACCGCATTACTGAGCGACCCTGGCTTGATCTACGCTCAAGGTCTCCCAGCCTTTTCAACAAGGCTAGGCCAGAAACACACAAAGCACAGCGACAAAGTCACCAAGCAAGCTACGCAGTTTGTGAGCACCCCCCGGCACTAGCCAGTGCCGGACTATCCGCCAGCAGCAATTCCCTGACCGGCACAGACTCATCCGCAAACCGGTCCGGCTGAACAACCAGGTTTTGCGCGATGATTCGTTTACTCAACATGAACTCCTGTGGGCGATTTACACAGTCTGCAGCAATCAACCTCCCTTCTTTAAAATAGAAAGCCGCAAAGCTTCGACCGGTGAACCTGTCGCCGCGAATAACCAGCTGGTCATACCCCTGGCTCAGACCGGCAATCTGCAGTTTCAGGTTGTACTGGTCGGACCAGAACCAGGGCAGAAATTCTGAGGCCCTGCTTTTGCCACAAACAGACGCAGCAGCAATTTTGGCCTGTTCCGTAGCATTAGGAACAGACTCCAGGCGGATTCGGCAACCGTAGAGCTTGTTGAACTGATTGGCGCAATCCCCCGCAGCAACAATGTTCTGATCGCTGGTGCGGCAACCTTCGTCCACCACTATGCCGTTGTTCACATCGAGGCCGGCCATCTCAGCGAGTTCCGTATTCGGCAACACTCCGTTTAATGGATTCAGCATCGGCCATATCGCGCAAATAATGTATTCCGCCCAGATCACTGCCGGGCAGTTCTACCTTCCGGACTCGCGCGCCAGTGCACAGCGCCAGCATGTGATAGCTCAGCTGTTCACCCTCACCATTGCTCTCTCCATCACCCCTTCCATCACCCCCAACCAAAGTCAGTGTCTGCTGATCCCGGTTGATGCCCATTCAAAATGCAGCCT
>Ga0209075_1003394_pt1 | contig 13308 bp, 14 predicted proteins | sample Stecom2011_FD_187523 | JGI IMG/M metagenome (GOLD analysis project Ga0209075, IMG submission 187523) | Agricultural soil microbial communities from Utah to study Nitrogen management - Steer compost 2011 (SPAdes) (version 2) | ecosystem: Environmental > Terrestrial > Soil > Agricultural land... | reverse complement strand
AAATGGCATTTTAGTTCTATCGTTACAGATTTAGTGGAGAATCCATTTTATTCAGAAAATTGATAGGAGTTTAATTCTAAATTCCCGTATGTCTATGTCTTAATGAAAAGTGATGTCATAGCTCTTGGTTAAAACTGCTTCAAAAGTTCTTTTTCGAAATCTCAATTGATTTCACCTCTATGCTCTTGCTGGATACTCACAACTGTCTTGCTCTTGCTCAATACTCAATACTGTTTTGGGGCAGTCTCAATAGTTGGGGAGGGATTAATCCTCACTTATAGAGCGAGCAAGTGATGGATTTAATCACTTTTGTGCTTAAAATTTTAATGACACAGTTTGATCTAATTATTGAAAAAAGCCGTTAAAACGGCTAAGCTTACGATGTCTTAAATTATTGAATGCGGGATGAATCCCGCATCAATAGATATTATAAGGTTTTTAGGAACCCGATGGTCTTGCTTAAAACTGCTTCAAAAGTTCTTTTTCGAAATCTCAATTGATTTCACCTCTATGCTCTTGCTAGATACTCACAACTGTCTTGCTCTTGCTGGATACTCAATACTGTTTTGGTCTTGAGGGACAAAACATTTTTTCACAAGAGTAAATCGCTGTATGCTTTTTACTCTTGCTCAAAACTGTTTTGTGGAAACCGGTGAACAATTGTCGAACTCTTTAGAAGACGATTTTCGTAAGCTTCATAATGTTTGGATCGAATGTAAAAAAGAAAATGGAATAAGTGAAAGTGGCTAGTATAAATATTGTATTAAACGTCTATTTATCATTGAAATTGAAGAAATTTGCAAGAAAAACCACAACTTGAAAAATACTAGAGAAAGAAGAAAGCTAATCGATGTCCGCGACTACAATAGAACGGCTGGAGACGTGAGCAGGTTAACCAGAGATCTAAAACAAAGTCTAAAACCTATTATTTTTGAATGCAATACACTAGAAGAACTGTATTTTGAAGCATTGAAGAGGATAAAACCGTTTAATAAGTACATTCGAAACAATACAAAATCTATTGAGAATGGAATATCAAAAGTGTTAAATCATTTTGGATTTTATGATCGTGAGGTTAAAGTTTCCAAGTATACCGACAATGGTGAAGAGATAGTATCTAACCGAGAAAAAAATGTATATCAAGATTTTCAAAGATGGATTCTAGGTTATGATAAGATTCCAAAAGAACCACTCAATATTTTAAAATCTAATGTCGAAAGACATCTGAGAGAAGTAAACGAATTAATTAAACATTATGAAGGTCTTCCTGAGATTAGAAATTTGATAGACAGTCGTTCATTTCAGAATAACCATAGAGAAAAAACAATTCAGGACTTCTATGCACGAGCACTTAAAGAAAGGCAAGCTATACTCGATTACTATCTTGACGGTGTATACGAGCGTGCATTGGAAAAATCCCAAGCAAAGATTCTTGGGTTTGGTTTTTTGGATCCTTTTGACTTCTGGAATGACTATCCTTATGAAACAGGGCGTGGAAGATTTGGTAGTAATATAGATTACCGAAATATCAACTGCGTTTCACATCGAATAACTGAGGTATTCATAGATGAGATTGGAAGATTCATGACTCTTTATAGGAATGACAAACCAAAATTCTATAAACAGATTTTCAAGAGAAAATCTGTTGAAAATTATTTTCAAAGCATTTTTTATCACCTCGATTTATTGCCAGTTTCTGATGAAAGACACCAGATATTCAATGAACTTAAAAAACTGTTCAATAAGAAAAATTGGTTAGCATTTTATGCTTTAGCTTTACCACAGGTTGAAGGGTTGTTTTCAGAGATGGTATTAAGTCTTAATCCTAGATCCACAGCAATACGAAAAGCTTTACCAGATAAAGTCAGAGTTGTCCGACCTGATTATTATTTAAGTAGTTCTTATTTCGATTATTTTGAATATGAATTGCCAAATCAAAGAAATACGTTCATGCATACGGGAAAATCAGATGATTTTGAAATGAAATCGTATGACATGCTTACGGATTTAGAACATATATTAACTGCATTTGCCTCACTAGAAAATCCATTCGTTAACTTAAATCGAATATTAAGGATCAAAGACCCTTCTTACTTTTCGAATTATTCAGCGTTTGTCGAATTCTATACTGTTCTAGAAAATCTACATGCGGATCATAGAAATAATGAGGACATTAAAAACAAGATTAAAGAATTCATAAATAATTTCATTATCAAAAACTCTGCGATTGACTCCATAATCGTGGGTTCTTCTGAAGCAATGACTGGTCTCGTGGATGAATTTTGGGAGAAATGTGTGAATAGATTATCAAAGTTTGGGTTGCCGAATGAAATTGCAAGTATTAATGAGCCCAAAATAAGGAGTTTAATGAAGATAAATGATTTTAATGAAAATACTGAAAGTATCTTTTTATATGAATCTCAAGATCTGGAGAAAATAATCGAATTGAATAGTTTTTTTCAGGGTTCATTAAAGCACCTATTCAACGGGGAAATACCAGATACACATAAAGATGATTTCGATAAATACAACCAATCTAAAAGTAAAATAAAAGTAATATTAAACCTACAGAAACAGCTTCAGAATCAAAGCTTAAAATGACTGGGAATAAATGTGTAATTGAGATCGTGGAACTGATCCTGAATAAATAGATCTACCTAAGTCAGTAATTCCAAATTCTACTTTGATATTGTTGAGGTTTATTTTGTACGCTGTTGAATATGATTGATGTTTAGGGCTAGGAAAATCAGAGGTGAACTTGTTATTAAATCTAGGTTTGAAATAATTGATGAGAGATGCTTCAATAAGTTTATACTTTTCATCACCTTTTATGGATGTGCTTTTCCGAAACAAGCGCAATGCTTCCTCCATTGGAATTGATTGACGAGGTAAGATACTTGAATGATATCGAAACTCACATAACATAAACCAGATTGAACTGTTTGGGGTAAGATCCAAAGTCTCAGCATAGATTCTCTGAACTGTTTCATGATTAAAAATTCTATTTACTGCATTCCGTGGGTTTTTATCACTGAAAGCCTTTCCGATGTATAAAATTTCATAATCCAATTCATCCAATAAATCTGGATTTTGCTTATTTAGTTCATCAAGTAGAAATGATGCTTTCCCATTAAATATCGTTCTATTACCAAATTTCAACTCAATGAATTTTGAGTTTTCGTATAGACGACCATTTAGTTCATTCTTCTTATCCTCACTTTTGAGTTTGATATCAAATGATTTTACACCGTTTTCAAAAAAAATATCGAATGGAATATTGAAATAGCCATTACTGAGTCCTATTCGATCTTCATTGATTTTAATCTTCGGTTTTTTTAAAACGCAATATAAGTGGAAAGGTTCGGTAGATAGTTTGTCTAAAAATTCTTTACCAGCATCTTTTAAATAAATGTCGTTTTGCTCAAAAAGAATATAATTTTTGAGTTCGAATAGTAAATCAGTTTGACTCATATCAATTCTAGATTTGTTTTGTTATTTACAATGTCCAACCTTGCTTTTTCAATCAATTTGATATTACCAAACAAGAATGTCATTCCGTACCAGAATGCTACAATAGCGAGAATGACTATTACTAACAATGGAATGATATAAAAAGCACTCAATTTCCAGACTAGTAATGATGTAAAGCCAACATGAATGAAAACACATGACCATTTAACCATACTCTTCATGGTTTCTTCCAATTCATCTTCGGTCATCTCAATTTTGTCAGTCAAATCCTCGTGATCAATAAGTCCCAATTCAACCGGAATACCAAAGATCTGAACAAAGAACTGCTTGATCTCAACTATAAATTTCATGTCTTCCCTTGTTTTTGGTTCGTTCAATACTCCTAAGACTTTTGATTTTATCCTTCCAAATAAAAGTTTTTTCAATAGAAGAAATAAACCCCAATAAAAGAATGCCTTCACAACAAACTGTAACCCTAAAAAGGTGTAGATGTAAAACTTTTCATTCATTTTCCAAAAATCACGAACAAACTCATATTCGTCAGTGAACTGAAAAAGATAGAAAGCAGATGTTGTAATCATTGATAAGGTTATCAATTGATAAAGCCAATCAGATGGGAGGGATTTTAATAGTTTTTTCATAGATCAAATTTTAATTCCCCACAAAGAAAAGATAGAAGAACGTAAAAATCTTACGTTCTAGCATTTTATCATTTCATGATAAATATTATTGTTAATAACTACCAAATAAATTAGGGTATAAAAGCAATGTAAATTACTATTTTTATGCCTTAAAGATTTGATCAAGTTATGAATCGGATAAAAGAAGTGCTGAATGAGAGAGGTGCTAAACAAACATGGTTGGCGGAAAAATTAGGCAAAAGCTTCAACATTGTGAATGACTATTGCAATAATAAGCGACAACCTAGATTAGAAGTGCTGTTTGAAATTGCGCGCATTTTAGATGTGAACGTAAAAGAATTAATTGTTGACGAAGAAGAAAAATAGATATGGCAAAAACGAAGGAAGAAAGTTTAGAGCAGAAACTCTGGAAAACAGCAGACAAACTCCGTAAAAACATAGATGCTGCTGAATACAAGCATGTAGTATTGGGGTTGATTTTCCTGAAATACATTTCCGATTCATTTGAAGAGCTTTATACTAAACTAAAGGAAGGAAAAGGCGAATACGCAGGCGCTGATCCCGAAGATCCGGATGAATACGGTGCAGAAAATGTCTTTTTTGTTCCGGAAACTGCTCGTTGGTCGTATATTCAAAGTAGAGCGAAGTTGCCATCTATCGGAAAAGATATTGATGACGCTATGGATGCCATTGAGGCGAAGAACGCTGTACTCAAAGGGATTCTTCCCAAAGTCTATGGACGACAAAATTTAGATACGCAAAGTCTGGGGGGATTAATCGATACCATTGCAACTATCACTATTGGAAATGCGGAGGCAAAAAGTAAAGATGTTCTTGGGCGAGTGTATGAGTATTTTCTTGGTCAATTTGCTTTGGCAGAAGGTCAAAAAGGAGGACAATTCTACACGCCTGACAGTATTGTAAAACTCTTGGTTGAAATGCTTGAACCCTATCAGGGGCGAGTGTATGATCCTTGTTGTGGATCTGGAGGAATGTTTGTGATGTCGGAGAAGTTTATTGAAAGTCACCAAGGAAGACTGGACGACATTTCTGTTTACGGACAGGAAAGCAATCAAACCACGTATCGTTTGTGTAGAATGAACTTAGCCATTCGTGGCATTGACGGATCAAACATCAAATGGAATACGGAAGGTTCATTTTTGAATGATGCACACAAGGATTTAAAAGCGGATTATATCATTGCCAATCCTCCATTCAACGTCAGTGACTGGAGTGGTGAGTTATTGCAAGATGATGCACGTTGGCAGTACGGTACACCTCCAAAAGGGAATGCTAACTTTGGTTGGGTTCAACACTTTTTGTATCACTTAGCCCCTCAAGGGCGCGCAGGTTTTGTTTTAGCGAATGGTTCATTGAGTTCGAATACAGGAGGTGAAGGCGAAATTCGTCAGCGATTGGTGGAAGCTGATTTGGTTGAATGTATTGTGATGCTCCCGAAAGCATTGTTCTTTAACACGGGAATCCCTGCTTGCTTGTGGTTCTTACGCAGAGGTAAGAAACAACGAAACGGTGAAGTGCTGTTTATTGATGCTTCTGAATTGGGTTACATGATCGACCGAAAGAATCGTGTATTTGCTGATGAGGATGTCGCTCAAGTAGCGGACACCTATCACAATTGGCTGTCTTCGACAAGCTCAGACACCCAATATGAGGATATAAAAGGTTTTTGCAAGTCTGCCTCAATTGAAGATATTCAAAAGCACAAGTTTGTGTTAACTCCAGGACGTTATGTTGGAATTCCTGATGAAGAAGATGACGGGGTTCCGTTTGAAGAAAAGATCGAAAAGTTGACATCTGACCTAAAAACTCAAATGCATACCGCTCAGGAACTTGATCAGGAAATAAAAACCCAACTGGCTAAAATTGGAATTGAGTTATGAGTTTGAATTTTTCTCTTTTAATTTCCCGAATTAGTGAAACCAACGTTCAATTTCAGCAGGAAGCAGTTAAGTCCATTGACAAACTGTTAACTGTAAGAAATTGGTTGATTGGCGCATACATTGTAGAGTACGAACAAAATGGTGCGGATAAAGCCGAATACGGTAGTAAATTGGAAGAAAAATTGGCAGAAAGAATTGATCAAAAAGGACTTTCAGCCCGAAATCTGAAGTTATTCAAACAATTTTACAATACGTACCCACAAATTGTGCAGACACTGTCTGCATTATCTGTGTTACCAAAGGAAACAGTGCAGACACTGTCTGCATCATTAACCAATAAGAACAAAAGTCAACAGGATGTTGACCGATTAATTATCAATATTTTTGGGGTATGAGTGAGTGGACTACATATCAATTGGGAGAAATCACTGAGTGGTATTCTGGGGGAACTCCATCCAAGCAAAAAGAAGAATATTGGAATGGTGAAATTCCATGGATTAGTGCAAGATCATTAAAAGGTACAAGGGTTTCAGATTCCGACTTAAAGATTACACAAGAAGGATTGGATAACGGTTCAAGATTGGCTTTAAAAAATGACCTTTTGCTTCTCGTTCGTGGAAGTGGATTGTTTAATTCAATTCCTATTTCAATTGTTGAGAAACCTGTTGCTTTTAATCAGGACATTAAAGCAATTAGAATAAAAAAGGAATTTGATTTTATTTCTCCTTGGTTTCTTCTGTACTGGTTTTACGGTAACACAAGAATTTTAAACGGTATCATGGAGGAGACCGGAATTGGTGCGGGCAAATTCGACCTTCCACTTTTAAAGGATTTAACAATTGAAATTCCTCCTCAAAAAGAGCTTGAAGAACTTACAAAAACCTTCAAATCTATTGATGATAAATTAATTCTGCTTCAAGAACAAAACCAAACATTAGAAGAACTAGCACAAACCCTTTTTAATAGGTGGTTTGTGGATTTTGAATTCCCTAATGAAAATGGAGAGCCCTATAAAAGCGCTGGCGGTAAAATGATTGAAAGTGAATTGGGTGAGATTCCAGAGGGGTGGCAAGTTGGCTGTTTGGGTGATGAATTTACAATACTTATGGGGCAATCACCGGCAGGTTCATCTTACAATGAAAACAAAGTTGGGAAGGTTTTTTACCAAGGTAGAACGGATTTTGGGTTTAGATTCCCTACGAATAGACTGTACACTACTGAACCTAAGCGGATTGCAAGTAAATTTGATGTGCTAGTTAGTGTTCGTGCACCAGTTGGTGATGTAAATATGGCGAATGAAGAATGCTGTATTGGTCGAGGCTTAGGAGCCGTAAAATCAAACTTAAAATCGTATTGTTTTAATAAAATCAAAAGCCTGAAGAAAAGTTTTGATGTTTTTGAAAACGAAGGAACTGTTTTCGGTTCTTTATCAAAGAATGATTTTAATGATCTTGAAATAATAATACCAGATAAACAAATAGCAGAACAGTATGATCAAGTTACTTTTAAAATGGATTTAAAAATTCTTGAGAATACAAACGAAATCCAATTACTCACCCAATTACGTGATACCTTATTACCAAAATTGATGAGTGGGGAGTTAACAATAAACCAAGAAGCCTTAAAAAATGTTTGACGAACTGAATAAATATCAAAATACCGGACACTTCTTTTTTGAAAAAGGCAGTATGCTTTCTCAGGTTACTAAAGAAGTACCCAATCTACCGGGAGTATATTACATTCTAAGATTGGCTAGAGGCAAAATTGATTTGGTTTATATCGGGAAGTCAGGAACCATTGAACAAAATGGAACTTTCAAAAACCAACTCCTCCGAAAAAGGTTGAATACTTGTGTTGAGCTGGGTCGAAATGATAAACAGGAAAAAGATATACAGCAACAAGAATTTTTTGAGCAAAAAATAGACGAAGAAAACATTGACGCGCTGGACATTTATTGGTTTGTCACTTTTGATGAAAACCATCAAGATTTACCCGGATATGTAGAAGGGGCATTGATACAGAGATATTTTGACACGTTTGGAGAATTACCTCCTTGGAATAAGAGTTATTGAAAAAAGAGATAATAGTTTAATTTTGCACCTGATAATACATTGAATATGAGTGAAGAAAACATAAGTGATATAGAAGAGGTTGATAACGAAGAGTTTGATGTCGAAGAGGAAAAAGGTTTAAGTGAAGAGCTTACTGATATTAATGAACCTTTTGATCCAAAAGACATAGACATTCAAGCGGTCCAAACAACTATGGACACGTTAATTAAGCGCTTGCAGCATGAAGAAATTGACTTGAATCCAGAATTTCAACGTGCAGCAAACCTGTGGAAACCCCAATTCATGAGCCGATTGATTGAATCTTTGTTGATTAGGTTTCCTTTACCTGCATTTTATTTTGATGCAACGGATGATGATAAATGGCAGGTTGTAGATGGTCTTCAAAGATTATCTACCATCAAGAAATTCGTCATCGATAAAAAAATGAAACTTCAAAAATTGGAATTTCTACATCATTTTGAAGGATGTACTTATGAAGAGCTCCCAAGAAATATGCAAAGACGAATTGATGAAGCTCAAGTAACCATGTATTTAATTAAGCCGGGAACTCCAATCAATGTAAAATTCAGTTTATTCTATAGAATTAATACTGGAGGGCTTCAACTTAAACCGCAAGAAATTCGTCATGCATTAAGTCAAGGACTTAATGATGGTCAGGCTTCCAAATTCTTGAAAGAGATTACAGATACAGATCTATTTAGGGAAGTTGGACGAGTATCAGGTAAACGAATGCTTGATAGAGAATTAGTCCTTAGATATGTAGCCCTAAAAATGAAAAGTTATATGGATTACAAGCCACCAATGATTAGTTTTCTTAACTATTCAATGGAAGAGTTAGGAAATTCGAATCAGGACACATTGAGTCATCTAAAAGATGATATTTTGCAGGCCTTCGCAATTGCGAAGGAAATTTTTGGTGAGGATGCATTCCGTAAATCTCTTGTTGAAGGAGGTAAGTCAAAGGTGATCAATCGAGCGTTGTTTGAAGCTGTATCAGTAACTTTTTCAAACTTAACCGATCAGCAGTCAACAAATTTAATTAACAACAAAGAAGCATTTCTGCAAGATTTCAAAAATCTATTTTCTGATAGCGAATTTTATGCTTCAATTACATACTCAACAGCTGAAACTACTAGTGTACAAACTAGGTTTAACAAAATAAGTAATGTTGTAGAAAAACATAGTATATGATCTCAAACCTGTATATTAAAAACTTCAAAATCTTGAAAGACGTAGATCTTTCTTTGAGTAACTTGAATGTAATCTCTGGAAAGAATAGTGTTGGTAAATCATCTCTAATTCAAGCATTACTACTTCTACGTCAGTCATTTGAAAAGGGAACATTAATAGATTCTGGTTTACTTCTTCAAGGCGATTTTGTGAAAATTGGTAAAGGTAGAGATGCTTTTACAAGAGATGCTGAAGAAGAATATATGCAATTCGCTATCCATTGGTTAGATGGCAGTGAATTAAATCTTTCTTACACATATAGGCAAAAGTCTGATTTACAAGAGATTAGAACTGTTTTTCCAAAAGATGTTTCCATAGATAGTCTTAAAAAGCAATCTATATTTAATAATAATTTCACTTACTTATCTGCTGATAGAATTACACCTGAAGACACTTATCCTGTTTCAGATTATCACGTTAACACTTTAAACACTTTAGGAATTAGAGGTGAATATACTCCTCATTTTTTAACCGAATTTGAACATTTTATCATTGATGAAAAAAGTATTCTGCACTCTTCAACTGCATCAAATACACTTTTGGTACAGGTCAGCGCATGGATGTGTGAAATTTCTGATGGAATAAAGATTGGGACTAAAATGATTGAAGAGATTAACGGAGTAAGTTTAACATATGAATTTCTGACTGAGAACGGTTATACCGACAAGTTTTCACCGAGAAATGTTGGTTTCGGTTTAACCTATACACTACCTGTTGTAACGGCATTGCTATCCGCTAAAAAAGGAGATATACTTCTTATTGAAAACCCAGAAGCTCATTTGCACCCAGCAGGACAGTCAGCTATGGGGAAATTAATTTCATTGGTTGCACAAACTGGAGTGCAATTATTCATAGAAACGCATAGTGACCATATATTAAATGGTATTCGTTCTTCAGTTGCTAAAGGAAATATTGATAATGACAATGTTGCTTTGTTCTATTTTTCCAAAGATGAAGAGTTGAAAAAACACGAAGTTGAAATTGCAACACCTTACTTGGATGAAAAAGGGAGAATTGATGAATGGCCAAAAGGGTTCTTTGATGAGTGGGATAATCAATTAGATGACCTTTTGAATAGTTGACAATGGAGTATTTTGTGCTTAATGAACACTCTTTTAACCTAGATGGTGATGCTTCCTTTGTAAACGGATGTTTAGTCACCATGTTTGACGTCTATAGGGAAGCTGTAAATAGAGACTTTCGGCAAATTCGAGTTACGGAGAATATTGATTCGAATTGGTATGAGATGGATCTAGGCAATCAATTTACTATTAGGAATTGGATCGAAAATCAAACTGAAAAGGATTATAAAACAAGGCTTAAATCTCTTATTAGTTCTACAACTACTCCGATTTTCAGAATCAACGATTTAGACGTTAAAAACAAATATTCTTTCTCAGAATTCACCTATGAGGGTGCAGATGTACCAGTATTGGGAGCAACATTTCTATTAAATCAATTATCCTTGAGCATTAACTCCAATCAAATTTGGTGTTCAAGTACATTCTCTCTTCATTGTCTAGAACTTCTTGAAGAAGAATTTTGTGAGTCAACTGTAGAAGTCAAAAATGTTACAACGTTAGATCACTGGCTAGAACATTACGAGGCAATTAAAAATTATAGGACTTCCTTAGCTAAGAATAAAGACGAAAGGAAGATACTAATCGATAGGTTTGAAGATATTATATTTACTCCTCAAGCTTATAAGCAAGTAATGAATTCTGACCATGAGTTTTTTGTAGATATTTGGACAAATCTGCAGTCCGTTGAAGATGTCATAAACAAAGTGAAACAAGAAAAGGGTTCATTAAATTATCAGAAACTAATTGAAGATTGCTCATCTCTGAGAATTTCGGATGAAAGTGACTCAGTTAAACAAAGCCCCAAACTGTCTAATCATAGGAAGTTTATGCATGATGGTGTTAGGCATTTTTTCGGACATCATATTAAGAAATTTAACGGTGCTAAAAGGTTACATTTCATAGTATTGGACAATAAGGTAGTAGTAGGCTATGCTGGTAAACACTTACCAACTAAGAAGTTTGGCTAGTCCGTACTTTTGTAAGTATTCGTTTTACTCAAACTATCTTCCCTATATCAGATATTTCAATTTATCGGCTTTTAATCAGATATTCTTGTTTATCTGCTTTTAAACAGATATATTTGCTCCAAATACAAATGTATGATAGCCGTTATTACTGGAGATATTATCAATTCTCGTTCAGTTGATCCATTACAATGGATGGTACAACTCAAAGAGGTGTTAAGCAGTGTAGGTACTGAGCCAAAAGACTGGGAAATTTACAGAGGAGATAGTTTTCAGCTTAAAGTTCAACCTGACCAAGCGCTTTATGTTGCCCTATTGTTGAAAGCTACCATCAAACATTTCAAAGATTTAGATGTTCGTATGGCTATTGGAATTGGCGAAGTGGATTATGAAGGTGCAAAAATCACAGAATCCAACGGTTCAGCTTTTATACGTTCTGGGGAATGTTTTGAAACCTTGAAAAAAGAAACATTAGCTATCAGTACCGGAAAAGAAGTGTTTGATCGCAATACGAATTTGATGCTTTCCTTGGCAACACTCACCATCAACACATGGACACCTGTCTCTTCGGAAATAATCAAAACTGCTTTACTTCATCCGGAGAAAAATCAAAAAGAACTCGCACAACTACTAAATAAAAAAAGTCAGGGAACGATTAGTGAAGGTTTAAAAAGAGGTGGATTTGATGAAATCCAACGCCTTATGAATTATTACAAAGATGAAATTTCCAAAATATGATAGTACTCACATTAAAACTTATTTTAGCGCATATTCTGGGAGATTTTATTTTTCAACCAGATAGTTGGGTAAAAGACAAAAGAAAGCGCAAACACAAATCTCCAAAATTGTATTGGCATTTAGGGGTTCATGCAATGGCTTTATTGCTTGCGCTTCAATTTGACTTTCACTATTGGCTCGGCATATTGCTTATAGTCATTTCACACTTTGTTATTGATTTAGGCAAGTTACACGCCAATGAAAAATTAAACGGACGTTGGTTGTTTTTTATCGATCAGGCATTGCACCTTATTGTCATTGCCAGTGTTGTCTATTATTACCACCCTTTCAATACCTCTTTATCAGACATCTACAGCCCACAAAATCTACTATTAATTGTCTTTTTACTATTGGTGACTTTCGTAACATCCATTTGCATGAAAGTACTCATCTCGAAATGGAAACCAAAAGAAGATAACGAAGATGCTTTGAAAAATGCCGGTTCATATATCGGTATGTTAGAACGCTTATTCATATTTGGTTTTATTGTCATTAACTATTGGGAAGGAATTGGTTTCTTATTGGCTGCAAAATCTGTTTTTCGTTTTGGAGATTTATCGCGTGCAGAAGACAGAAACCTCACCGAATACATTTTAATTGGAACTTTATTGAGTTTCGGGTTGGCAATTTTAATTGCTATGGGCTACAATTATTTACTTGAAATTGTCAACGCATTATGACCAAAATCACTGAAAACGATATAGAAATCTGGGCGATAGAGGAATTGGAAAACCTCGGTTGGAAATATATCCATGGGGCAACAATTGCACCAGATGGAGAATCACCCGAACGCAATTCCTTTTCGGATATCGTATTAGAACAACGCCTTCGGGAAGCAGTTCAACGATTAAATACTACTATCCCTTTTGAAGCGCAAGAAGAAGCCATAAAAAAAGTACTGCGTATTCATTCACCCGAAATAATGGCAAACAATCAGGAGTTTCATCATTACTTAACCAATGGTGTCCCTGTAGAATATCGAAAAGACGGTCAACAACGTGGTGATTTAGTGCAATTGATCGATTTTGATCATCCGTCTAGCAATGATTTATTGGTGGTGAATCAGTTTACCATTATTGAAAACAATCAAAATAAACGTCCGGATCTGATCTTGTTTGTCAATGGTTTGCCTCTTGTATTGTTGGAGTTGAAAAATGCCGTAGATGAAA
>Ga0209075_1003393_pt1 | contig 13309 bp, 17 predicted proteins | sample Stecom2011_FD_187523 | JGI IMG/M metagenome (GOLD analysis project Ga0209075, IMG submission 187523) | Agricultural soil microbial communities from Utah to study Nitrogen management - Steer compost 2011 (SPAdes) (version 2) | ecosystem: Environmental > Terrestrial > Soil > Agricultural land... | reverse complement strand
CATAACGCCACCTTCTTTGGCATTCACCTGGGCTACTATCCCGTCACAAGGCGCAGTCAGCTCGTTCTCCATTTTCATGGCCTCAAAAACCAAAAGAGCCTGACCTTTGCGAACAACATCTCCCTCGGTAACCAAAACCTTCAGCACACTACCCGGCATCGGTGCAGAAACCGATTTGCCACCATTCACCTGCTTCTTGGATTTGATTTTGTCCGGAGAAACCGGCGTCTTCATTTTGGGTGCAGTTTCCAAATTTCGCTTCGCCTGCGACTTAGCCGCCTTGACCTCTGCCACTTCCACCTCGTACTGTTTGTCGTTTACGGTAATCAAATACTTCTTCATAGAATATATGGTATTAAATGTTCTAAAAATCTAATACTGCAAAATTACTTTAATTGAACAAATCAACCACATATTTAATGAGTATTAACAAATCACTTGTTTTTCAACAGGAAAACAGTTACTATCCTAATTACCAATTTATTACAAGGCCAAAAAGACTAAAAACCAATACACGTACGCACCAAAAGTGTTGTATAGCATAAAAGCCTCAGCCCATCTGCTGTTATACGGCAGCTTTTTAACGCATATCACCAGCAAAAACAGGCACTTAAACCCACTTTCACTTTAAACTTTTTCACATCATTAAAGAAATTATTCTTTATATAAAGCCTCAATAGGGATTTTTTTCTTTAAATACACCGACCATAGGCCGGCCCACAAGGCAACCCAGGACCTATACCAGCGGGGTTTCAACCCCGCTGACCTTTGTGCCCCCGCGGGGCACGCCTTACAGGATTTATCATAACCCAGGGTTTCAACCCTGGGATCCTGGGCCATGATTGGGAAACAGCGGTGTGCCCCTAAGGGGCACGGACAGAAAAGGGGACTGAAGTCCCCTCGAGGCTGCGCCTCGATAGCTGATCAGAGCAATCTCCTTCTTTGACGGGCCACAAGCTACGGGGCACGGGTGCCCCGTAGCCGCGGACTTCAGTCCGCTTACAAGAACAGGCGCAAAGCGCCTGACCACTTCCTCCCAATAAAGGCAGCTCAGCTGCCGCGTGGACTTCAGTCCGCTTTCAAGAACAAGCGCAAAGCGCTTGACCACTCCCTCCCAATAATAACCCAGGGTTTCAACCCTGGGTACCGGGGCAGGCCGCGAGGCCGAGACCGGGGCAGGCCGCGAGGCCGAGACCGGGGCAGGCCGCGAGGCCGAGACCGGGGCAGGCCTGAGAGGCCTGAGAGGCCGCGAGGCCTGAGTGCCCTGGCCAACACCAGCTACAAAAAACCGCAAACCCTTGTAAAACAAAGATTTGCGGTCTTAAAATGTGATCCCGGAGGGACTTATTTAATGAAAACTTAGTTTCACATGACAATACTGAAAAATCAGCAATTATGCTTTGTATGTAAGATTACACAAGCCTTATACTGAACTGGCCGCCTTTCATTGCATTTCTAAACTTTTCACATCATTGCAGGTTTTAGGTTGCAAATTTTGAATTTTGCAACCCAGTCCCTATATTTGGAAAAGCAAATTCAAAACTAAAGTTATGGCATCACTACTTTTTTTTGTGCGAACCAGCACAAGCAAGAAAGAAAAACCGGTATCAATCCGGGTACGTCTTAAAGACGAAGGGCGACAAGCCTACGCAAAAACTCACCTGACTATCCCGGCGCGTTTCTGGCTGGGGAATGGCCGGACACTTAGAAGCAAAATTTCAAGCTCCGGAGACTTCAAAGAACGCGACTGGTATAAAAACCAGCTCGAAGGATTAAACAGCCACATACTTAGTGAGTATCAGAAAAACGGCGAACCTACAAACGAATGGCTTTCTGAATGTATAGAGCGATTTGCAAATCCTGCAAAGTTCGAGACAAAGCCCGAAAGCCTATTTGAGTACATCGAGCATTTTATACAGCAGGCAGAAACAGCCATAAACCCTAAGACAGGGCATCCGCTTTCCTTACGCATCCGACGGGATTATAAAACCACCTTTGAACACCTTAAAGCATTTGCCGGAAACAGGAAAATTGATTTTAATGATATTGATTTGGATTTTTACGGCGACTTTGTGAAATACTTAGAGACCGTGCCGAAGGTGAACGGGAAGCCCTATAAAGCCAACACGGTAGGCAAGTTTATAAAGAATCTTAAAGTATTCCTGAACAAAGCCACCGAGGAAGGAATAAACAAAAACCTACGCTACAAATCACACCGCTTTGTAAAGATTCAAGTTGATGCTGATAATATCTACCTGAATGAAGGCGACCTGGCAAAGCTCCAAAATCTGGATTTGTCAGCAAAACCACACCTTGAAAAAGTACGGGATTTGTTTTTAGTTGGGTGCTGGACTGGATTAAGATTTGGAGATTTAAGCCGTATTAAGCCGGAGAACATCAAAGACGGACTTATCCACGCCACGCAATCAAAGACGGGCGACAGGGTAGTTATACCGTTGCATCCGGTTGTTTCCTCCATTTTGGAGAAATACGAAGGCAGCTTGCCCCCGGCAATTAGCAACCAAAAAACCAATGACGCATTAAAGGTAATTGGTCAAATGGCCGGTATTGAAGGAACTGAAACAATAACAGAAACCCGTGGAGGCATTAAGAGAGCGATAAAAAGGAGCCGTTTCGAACTTATAAGCACTCACACGGCCCGTAGGTCTTTTGCGACCAATCTTTACAAGTCTGGCTTCCCTTCACAGTCAATAATGAAAATAACAGGCCACAAGTCAGAAAGCGCATTCTTGAAGTATATCAAAGTGACACCTGAAGAACACGCCCAACTGTTAAGCAACCATTGGGCCCAAAGTGGAACCCACCTTAAAGTTGTTTGATATGAGAAAAATATATACCGCTTTAAGCGATTTCAATGAGGCTCTAAAGGCAGATACTGAAGCCTTTTTGTCAGACTTTGAAGGGAGTTCCCCTGAAGATTATTTGCAGGAGGTATTGAATATTTATCTCCAAATGGCCAATTGGATGGAGGTAGCCCAAGACGATTTTCAAAACTACCACTTATACTTGAAGGGTAAACATGAGTTTCAGGATATAGACCTCGCCCCAATAATAGAGAAGTGTACCTGTTTACATGACCCATGGACTGATTATGTGAATGCCTACCACAATGAAAATCCAGATGCGGATATTGACGAAGGGATAAGTAGGGCTAACCATATTTTTGGCTTTCATCCCAACGCTGTTCATTGGGAGGTTGACCCCAAGGTCTGCAAACAACTTTGGTATTCGTTTACGGCCATTATTCAGGATATAGGAAAACGTCTTAACGAACTATCTCCAGACTATTCTATGTTTACCGGACTGGAAACCAAGTACACTGAAGAAGAGCTTTCCGAGATATTCAGACAGTCCGGGACTTTTATTGAAGGTGACGAACGTAGCTTTATTGCGTTTTGTACCCCAGAGCCATTACCAAGTGATTTTAAGCCATTAGTTTGGAGGTTGAATAAAGGCAAAAGCCCTGTTCACAAATCGGCAGCGGTGGAGTATTTCGGTGCATTAATAGGGAAACTTATTGATAAGGTTTTTGCAATTCCAGCTAAGGAAATGAGGGTAATAAACTGTTGTGTGAAAGACATTGAAGGGAACCCGATAAACATAAGAGAGCGCAAAGATCGTTCAGCTTTTCAGATGCAAATCGAAAAGATTTTTGGCATTAAACAGCGGGAACAGCGGGAAATCGTCAAAGTTCGAGATTGAGAATTACAAACCCCACAATCACGTAGAGCCTGCAAATCAAAAGTTTGCAGGCTTTTTTGTTGAAACCCCACAGCTGTATTGTGGGATTTTTGTGGGTTATGTTGCTCTGTTTCAGTTGCTTGCAGTATTTTCATTAAGTAGTTTTGAATCGAATTAAAAACTACAAAAAAATGGATACGATAGAAAGACTTATGCAGGAGCGCAATTTAAGTGTGAGTATTCCTGTTACCCCCAAAGACCTGGAGGACTTCGCTACCAGCGTCGCCAAATCCGTTTTGGCGAATTACCAGCCGAAAGAAAAAGAAGATGAGTTGTTGACGGCCGACGAAGCATCCGAAATGCTGAAAGTGAGCCGCACGGTGCTTTGGCGGTGGGATGTAAAAGGGTTCTTGCCTGCGGTTAAAGTCGGCAGGTTCGTCCGCTATCGAAAAAGTGATATTCTGGAGCTGCTGGAAGGAGGGCGCAAATGAGTAAATATTGCGTTTGTGCCGACAGAGACAGCGGCCTTATCCCGCAGGTGCAGCTGCTCGAAGTCGCTGTAAATAAAGTGCCTTTCGGGTGGGTTATACTTCCCAATACGACCACCCCGCACCTGCCGGAGGCCGAAAAACACTTAAGGTGGTGGGCCCAGAGGCCGAAAAAAGTTCAAGCCGTAATAGACTCAAAAACAATGATGTAGGTATGGCAGGCCCGGGATACATTAAGATTTGGCGGCAGCTCACCAGCTGGGAGTGGTACGACGACCCCAACACTTTAAGGGTCTTTCTTCACTTGTTGCTTAATGCTTCGTGGGCCGAAAACCGGTGGCAGGGCATTACCATACAGCCGGGGCAGCTTGTAACTGGTCGGAAGAAATTAGCCGCTGAATTGAAGCTTTCAGAGCGAAAAATAAGGACTTCACTAACTAAGCTAAAATCGACCAGCGAAATAGCCATCAAATCGACCAGCAAATACAGTATTATAACTATCTGTAAATGGGAAACATACCAACCCGACGAAGCAACCAAGCGACCAGCAAAACGACCAGCAGAAAGGCCAACGAGCGACCAGCAAACGACCACTACTAAAGAAGGTAAAGAAGGTAAAGAAGTTAATAATGCGCAAAACGTCGTTTTGCGCGACAATGATTTTTTAAGGTTTTGGGATATGTACCAGAAAAAGAAAGACCGCCTTAAATGCGAAAAGAAGTTTTCAAAGCTCACCAAAGCACAGAAAGAAAAAATATTCGCAACCCTGCCGGCCTACGTAGCCAGTACCCCCGACCCTCAATACCGTAAAAACCCGCTGACCTACCTAAATGCCCAGAGCTGGGAAGATGAAGTCGAAGACCCCACCCCAGCCACAAACAACAACACACTAAACCTGCAAGAATATTATGGGACTAAGTAACACCGAATTAGAAAATGCCGTTTTAGGCGCCCTGCTGTTGGAGAAAAACGCCTTTGATGAGGTCGCAATGATATTGACCGCTGACACCTTCGAAGACAAGTTCAACAAGGTCGTTTTCACCACCATTGCAGCGCTGAAAAAGGAAAACAAGCCGGCTGATATGCTTTTGGTGGCAGAGCGATTAAAAACCATACTACCACCTGAAGAGGGGGCAACCTACAAAGTCGCTAACCTTACAAGTCACGTAGCGTCTGCCGCTCACCTTGTAGCCCATGCCTATGAACTTAAGGCCCTGCAAGCTAAAAGGGAAATCGTATCCACCGCTCAATCAATCCTTAAAAAAGCCGAAGAGGGCGCAGAGTCAGACGAGCTAATGGATTTACTGAAAAGTAAAGTTGAAACGCTCGAAGATAATTCAATCGTTAACGGTCCTGTTCGCCTTGTTGATGCCGTGAAACAAGTTTTAGAAGACTTAAAAAAACCTGAAAGCCCCGGACTCACCACCGGCTTCCCGACGCTCGATTTGCACTTTGGCGGACTGAGGGCCGGCCGGGTTTATGTTTGTGCCGGGCGGCCCGGTAGCGGAAAGACCAGCGTCGCCTTGTTTGCGGCGTGGGAAAATGTGAAGCAGGGTAAGAAGGTTTTGTTTTTCACGGCAGAGCAGGATGCCCCGGATTTAGCTAAAAAACTTTTAGCCGCTGAAATGAACCAAGGCCATGGCCAGTTAGATGCTGGCAAAAAACCAACAGCTCAGGACTGGCAGAATATTGATGAAGCAGTAGCGAAATTGGAGTTTGCTGCCGGAGAGCTGAAAATAAAGGACTGGCCGAAAAACATTCAAGAAGTGGCTGCCACCATTCGCAACGAGAAAAGGAAAAACGGCCTTGACCTGGCAGTTATTGATTACCTCCAGCTTATTCCGGGAATGAAAAAGAGCACCTTCAGGGAGGCCGAAGTTTCCGAAGTTTCCCGGGCCATTAAGCAAATAGCAATGACGGCCAAAATTCCAATTATCGCACTTGCCCAGCTCAACCGGCAGGGGATTGGAGAGCCACAGTTACACCATTTGAGAGAGAGCGGTTCGATTGAACAGGATGCGGATGTGGTGATGTTCGTTCACCGCCCGGCACTCGATGAAGACAGCAAGGGCGCATCGCTCGATTACGGAAAGATTTTTATTCGAAAAAACCGCCGGGGCCGCACCGGAGAAATTGAGTTTTACAACAAAGATATGAGCAGGTTTTCAGAACAGCCCATACTGGAGCAACCCCTTGACCGACCCTTTTAACTATACTGATTTACAAATACTTAAATACAAATTACTATGAAGACGAGAACGAAAAAAATTTACGAAATCGAAGCAACTAACGACACCCAGATGATTGTTCAGTCTGTTGTACCCACCACCCACGGCCAAAAGCTGGCCCCTGAGATTGCTGTCACCCTTACGGATGAGGTTTCAAGTGAGTGGCCGATTTCGGTAACGACGACAATCAGCAAGGCCGAAGCTAAGGAGCTGGCAAAGCTATTGAATGATTTAGCATCGGAATAGTCCACGCCGAAAAAACAGGTCTTCCAAAGACCTGTTTTACACCAATTTGCAACCAAAAAACACAATAAGATGAGCTTAATTGAAGCGATACCCGAAAAAATGCGGCAGACCTTGCTTGAAGAGCTTCAGCAATGGGCCGAAATGAAAAAGGAAATCGAGCAACGGAACGACAACCGCGAAGCCGAACTGGCACACATTCGGCGGTGTTTAGAGACGGGCGCACCATTAACACCCCTGAATCGAAGCGCAAACGAGTCGATTTTAGGAGATAACGAGACAGACGGGGAATTGTGCCCCGAAGAAACCAAAACCCAAAAAACAGCTTAAAATAGTCAAACTATGAATATCACAACAATTACAGGGCTTACCATTTGGGAAAGCAGAACCAGAGCAGCCACCACTTTAGAGCAATCTTTAACAGCAGCCTTGGAGTCAGGCATTAAAGACTTTGAGAATGCAGATTTTTCAGGCATTGAGATAAGCGGCATTGATTTTACAGGCTTAAACTTAAGCGGTGCATATTTTAAAAACTCAAAGTTCACCAATTGCATTTTTGATAAGTGCCATTTTGAGTTAACATTCTTCTCGTTTGGAATTTTTGAAGATTGTAGTTTTCAGAAAGCAACATTGAAGAAATGCTACTTATCGAATGCGACGTTTGAGAATTGCAATTTTCAAGGAGCAAAGCTTTTAGGAGTTGCAGACCCTCACACCTCCCCAGGTACTATTACAGGCGCCATGTTTACCAAGTCAGACTTAAGCCAGACAACCATTTCCGCTATCATTTTTGAACACTCTGATTTTTCGGACGTGAAGATGGATAACGCCGCTTTACATTCTGTTCGTTTTGATGATTGTTTCGTGGGAGGTCTTAAATCGGAAAGTAGCTACATGAACGGTTTTGGCCTAGCCCGTTCAACGGGTGAACCAGAGATCAATGTAGCATACAAAAAGAATTTTACTGGAATGACCTTCAAAGAAGAACCCTTTGAAATCAAAGAAGCAAACAAGGTTAAGATCTACAGATTTAATATTAAATCAATGGCGCCATTTAAGGGCGTGGCTTGGAACCTTGCAGCCAAAGCAGTAAGAACAGACGACCCAGCAGGACTATATGGCTACGTAGATGGAAGCTTAGGCTTACAATGGTTAGCACATATGGAAATCTTAAGACCAGACAGAAAGTCAGACATCGTCATTCTTACCCTAGAGGTTGATAAGGACCATATTTTATACCAAGGGTTTGAAGTCGCTTTTTCACAGGCAAACATTATCAATGTAGGTACAGCAGAAGAGTTTATTCATGAGGTTATGCCAGAGTATGAGCCGCAACTTGCTTTATTTAAAAAAGCGCAGCAAAGTGAGGAAGACATGGAAGCTTATGAGAAAGTTCATAGGGAGTGGGACATTGCCCTAGAAGTAGACGAAGCCAGAATCGAAAGGTCTGTAAGAGAAAAGAACGGAACACTAAACCGCCTCAATGAAACAGAGTTCAGAGCAATTAAAAACCTTGCTTTATCTCACGCTATAGAGAGCGAAATCCATGGCATTGACCATTGGCAAAGAGTTGAGCGCAACGGCTTATTATTAGCCAAAGAATCAGGCGCAAACACACGTATTGTACAAGCCTTTGCATACCTACACGACTGTATGAGACTTTCAGATGGTGAAGACTACAGCCATGGGCAAAGGGCTGCAAATATGGTACGGGGGTATAAGGAATCAATCTTTAGGGATTTTTCTAAAGAAGAGTTTGACGACTTGATTTATGCTTTAGCTAACCATACCCGGGTAGAGAAAACAGGCAAAAGGGATATCGACACTTGTTTTGATGCAGACCGCTTGGACTTAACCAGAGTAGGAATACAACCAGACCCCGAGCGTATGGCAACGTCAACAGGGGCTTATTATGCATCAAATATGGACAAGCTTAATGAAGATTTACTAACTAAAATATTACAGGACGATGGCCAAATCGAAATATAATGCAAAAACCTTCCCCAAGCTGGCCAAGGGCCTGGCGAGAAAGGGTTATACCGATAGTCAGATAGCTATTAAGCTGGGAATATCCAAGGCAACGTTCTACAGCTACACAAAACTTTACCCAGAGTTCGCTCAGGCTTTGGCAGAAGGTAAGGCCCCGGTTAACGTGGATGTGGAAGACAGCGTTTTGAAACGTGCCACCGGCTATGAATATACGGAGACTAAGGTCATCGCCAATGCCGAAGGAAAGGTTTTGAAAAAAGAGGTTACTGTAAAGCATATTCCTGCCAATGTGGACGCTGCAAAGTTCTGGTTAATCAACAGAGACCCGGCCCACTGGAAGCTGAAACAGGAAATCACTATGGAGCTGGAAAAGCTTTCAGACGAAGACCTGAATGCGCTTGCAAAGCGATTGATACAAGGTGAACTGTAACGCTACTGATATTCAAACAAATAAGACATTATTTTTTGGACTTTTTAAACCCCTGCCATTATGAAAAGGATTGAAGACCTAACGAAGACCGAGAAAGTTGCCTTTTTGAAGGACGTTTCAAGCAAAAAAATTGATCTGAAAGCCCTGCAAGGCAAACCGCCCCTGTTCCTATGCACCAGATATGACGTGTGGATCTATATGAGCCAGCCGCGCACTCAGGCAGGTATCGCAATTACCGAGGAAGCCCGGGAGGCGCTGACACTTATCAATGAAATTATCAAAAATCAACAATCATAATTATTCACTTCAAAACAATTACCATGACACTAAGAGAATTGAAAGAAAAGGCCAACGCTGGCCATGAGTTGACACCTGAGGAAAAAGAGGTGCTTCAAAGGGTAAAGGAAAACCCCTATTACCTGTTGGACGATGATTGCGAAATCCCGGAAGCTGATTTGATGCCGGAGGAGGAAGTAAACAAAAAGTATGAACAAAAGGTGCTCGAGAATCTGGAAGCTTGGGGCAACGGTTTTAAAAAGGAGGCTTAAGCTATGGACAAAAAAGTATTCAAAATTGACGACCTGGCCATTGAACTGGCAGGGGAACGATGTGAAAAGCACCTGGAGGCTGTTCAAGACTGCCTTAATGGGTTCAAAGCCCTTAATATGGGCAACCTGACCGATAAGGTATTTGCTGCAGTAGTTGCTGGCAATCCTGAAGCCTTGCGCCCGGCTTGGGATAAGAAAATTGATGACGAGGTTGCCGGCATAACTACGAACCCGGCTATCGCGAAACGCTTACGCGTGGATGCCGACCAGCCTTTTGATGAGTGGGCCGAAACCGTAAAACAAGCTTTTGAAGAGCGCAATGCCCCCGGCAGAGCAGGCGAAGCCCTTGCACACTTCTTTGCATACGACAAAGGCCGGGCGGCTATTGACCACCAAGCCATTAAGGAGCATTACACAAGCTATTGGAGTGAAGACGGGCTGCATTTGCTCAGTCTGGCAGAGCAGGCAAAAAAGGCGCTGGATGAAATGGCCGCCTTTATGAAGGATAAGGGGGCAAATTTGCTTAAGCAGCCGGTGCTCCCAGGAGACAGGCCCTTCATGGTAATGGGTTACACTATGCCGGGCTACGACCCTATTTTGAGGCAGAAAGAAGGTGCTATCGTAATTGACGAAGCCGAAATCGCAAATCGTTTTTAAACCACTACGGCCAAACTCTAATTATCGGAGTTTGGCCGTTTAACCAAAATTCAGAGATATGGCAATTAAGCCGAAGTTCACACCACAGGATATAAACCGGATGCTTCAACAACACCTTGACCATATCAATAGCGGGATTGTGACCATTTTTCAAAGAGTGGGAGAGCAGTTTGTAAGAGATGCCCGCATGGGTATTGATATAAATTCAGGTGCTTACCCCAAAGGGGACTATACCGACCAGACCGGGAACCTTAGAAGCTCCATTGGTTACATCGTTGCACATGACGGTGTAATTCTTACCCAAAAGTTTGATTATTTCGACCCGTCTCTAAGCCGATTTATCCCCCAAGTCCTGACCAACACAATAGGGTTACGCTGGTCGCTGGTCGGGGCCGCCGGCATGGAGTATGCTTCTTTCCTGGAATCAATGGGGTATAACGTAATAAGCTCACAAGCTCAAACGGCCATGGTTGACCTTACTGACCGGGTTAAGAAGTTTGTTAAGGATGCTTACCCCGGTTCAGATATTCAGTTTGCCAGTTTTTAGTGAAGTTTTATTTAACCAAAATTTAGAGATATGGACAGCGACCTACTTATACCAGCGCACCCTTCGGCGGTTCTGTTAAAAGCCAAAAGCACAGCTGACAGTATTTTTCGTGTTGCGTGGTTTTATTTGTGTGATTTGTACCCAGAGGTGGCTCAACGCATAGCAAGCGATTTAAGCGATAAAAACAGGCCACTTGTACTTTCAGAGCTGAAGGAGATTAAAAGGCTTGTTTATGCAAAGAAAGAGCCAAAAACGCATAAGGACCAGCTGGCCGCCCGTGATTTGTATATCGCAGTTGTGTTAAGCATTTACGACCCGGCCCGGCTTGTTGTTGCAAAGGACTTAAGAAAAGGGTTAAGGGTGATGCTTATTGCTGTATTGGAACACAAGGGTTCAGCTTCAGGCATATCGCAGCGCATTCGCTTAGTAAAAGACTTGCTGGATGTTTCGCGCCCGTTTTCGCTTGAAGTGCAAGCCTTTACAGAATGGGTTTTGTCAAAAATTGACCAGTAACAAAAATAATTCAGCAAAAAAGTTTGCTTTATTAAAAAGTCTTTTCATATCTTTGAAATGCTAAAACATGATTTTTGAATAAGGGTAGTTGTACGGGCTGCCTATTTGGGTGGCTTTTTTTTATGCAGTTAACGGACTGTAAGAACTACCAAAATAGAACGGCATTCACATTCACACCCGTACCACCGTTGTAATGGCGTGGTACCCTTATTCAATAAGTGTTTTAGCGAACGGGTTAAGTGGCGTGAGTGCCGTTTTCCTTTTTATTAAACTTATTTTTTAATCGCTAAAACACAAGCCATGAAAAAAGAACTGAGTAACATCGAAAGAGCAGCATTAGAACTGTTCACCGAAGTTGACCTTTTCACATTAACAGGCCATTTGCAAAGTGGTTTGCTTGACAGGTACAATCTGGCACCCGGGGCCGAAGACTATGAAGTAAAAGCCAGTAAGGTGGCAGACGATATTTACCTGACCAAGCTTATTACCGACTTCTTATCAAAGGCCAGCAAAGAAGTTGATAAGATAATGATTGAGGCCCTGAAGGAAAGAACCAAGGCCGAAGCCCAGCACACAAATTGACCGTCTGCATAGTTGCTTTTGGCGGGGGGGTATGCTTTTCGGAGTGTACCCCTTTTTGTTTCTTATCCTGTTTGGGCAGTATGCGAAATCGCATAGCGGCTTATTATCAACGAAGTCCGTTTTTACACTATCGCAGTACTGGCCTTGTTTTAATTGCCCCTGTTTTGGGGTATTTAAGCAAAACGGCAAATCCCGTATTGGGTTATGGCCTAAAGAACGGAATCCCGTTTTGATAAGCAAAGTGAATTTTGTCACTTTGGAAAATTACACCTTTTCAGTCTCCAGATATTTGAACAGATAGTAAAATGCAGCTTTGCCCAGCTTGGTAAGGCCCTTTCTGTCTTCCATAATCCGGGTAAGATTTTCCGGTCGCATATCCAACAGTCTGGCCAATTCAGTATGAGACAATCCCAAAGCTTCAATTTGCTGGTTGATATAATCAGCTGTTACCACATTCAGAAACTTGAACGGGTGCGCCTGTATGCTTAATTGTGTACCCGCTGGGAAGTCTTTAAGCACTTCGGCAGTCCTTTCCTTAAGTTCCTTTGCTGATAGGTACCGGCCCCCTTTATACTCACTTTGGGCTACCCTTACAGTAACATTCTGGCCGGACACTTCCAAAACTTCAAATTCCACCCGTGCAAATCGCTTGTATTGTTCGGCAGAATGAAGCAAGTCTTCTTTTTGGGAGCTGGTTAAGTATGGGAGTTTGTCAATTCCTTTCATTGAGACAGGTATTTGGTAAGAGAAAAGCGGCCCCCTCACATTTGAGAAAAGCCGCCTTTGCAAATTCAAAACTATCACAAAAGTAAGAAACTTTTACCCGAACGTCAAAGGGTTGCAAAAATCAAACGGGTTGCAAATTGGGTTGCAGGAATCGAAAAGAAAAACCGCAAACCCTTGTAAAACAAAGATTTGCGGTCTTAAAACGTGATCCCGGAGGGACTCGAACCCCCAACCTCCTGGGCCGTAACCAGGTGCTCTATCCAATTAAGCTACGGAATCATTTCCCTGCGTTTGTTGTTTCTCTCAAACGCGGTGCAAATATAGGGATAATGGGCGAATCACAAAATCATTTGGCGTAAATTTTTCTTAAAAACACAAAGTTTTTTCCCCATCCATCAGCCCCTCCACAACAAACCCATTTACCCACAGCCACTTCCTGTTCATCCGGCCCACAAGCCTTGGGGCACAGGTGCCCCAAGGCCGCGGACTTCAGTCCGCTTACATAAACAGGCGCAAAGCGCTTGACCTATCCCTCCCAATAATAACCAGCCGGCACACAAGCCTCCCAGGACTGAAGTCCTGGGCCATGATTGGGAAAAAGAAGTGTGCCCCTATAAGGGCACGAACAGAAAAGGGGACTGAAGTCCCCATCGAGG
>Ga0209075_1003392_pt1 | contig 13315 bp, 12 predicted proteins | sample Stecom2011_FD_187523 | JGI IMG/M metagenome (GOLD analysis project Ga0209075, IMG submission 187523) | Agricultural soil microbial communities from Utah to study Nitrogen management - Steer compost 2011 (SPAdes) (version 2) | ecosystem: Environmental > Terrestrial > Soil > Agricultural land... | reverse complement strand
GCTGGCCATCGCGGGCATCATCGTTCCCGGTGTGGCCATGCTCTTCGCTTTTGCAGCGCTGGCCGGCAAATCCGGCATGCCGCTTTCAGAAGCTCTGGCGTGGGCCGCCGCAGGGGCCGTCGCCGGAGACGTTCTGAGCTTCGCAATAGGCAGAACATTGCAAGGGCGACTGAACTCGGTCTGGCCTTTTAAGCGGTACCCTCTCCTGATCGCGCGGGGCGAATCCTTCTTTCTGGACCATGGCGGCAAGAGCGTCATCATTGGTCGGTTTGTCGGGCCGATACGCCCGGTCATACCGCTTATTGCAGGCGCGCTCTACATGCCCTGGCAGCGCTTTCTGCTGTTCAACCTGCTCTCCGCTGCTGGCTGGGCGCTGGTTTACATTCTGCCGGGCTATGTTGTCGGCTCAGCGCTAGCCAGCGGCATAAAACCACCACCACATTTCTACCTGATACTGGCCGTCAGCGGCGCAGCGCTGCTTGTCGTCTACCTGATTATGCTCAGAGTGCGCCTGGGTCTCGGGGAAGGCAGCCAGCTCTACAACTGGCTGGAAGCCAGGATGGCCCGCTATGACGCAACTCACCGGTTCTGGCGGCTATACACCAGTGACCGGCCCTCCCGGAGAGGTGAGTTCCCGCTTCCGTCGCTGATGATGGCCATCACCGCGCTGGCGTTGTTTCTGATTCTCGCCCAACTGGTGTCCGTCAGTGATCTGCTGCACCAGTTTAACCAGCAGGTTCTGGTATGGTTCAGCCTGCTTCGCCAACCACTGCTCGACATGCCACTGGTTGCCTTCACACTGGCCGGGGATATGCCAGTACTGTTTATGGCGGCCGCGCTGGCCATCGCGGTGCTGACAATCAGAGGCTACTACGCCGCAGCAGCGCATGTTGCCATGGCCGCCGCGTTAACTGCCGGCAGCGTATGGCTGTTAAAGGCTGGCGTTGGTATCAGCCGGCCGGATCAGGTTCTACTGCCGCCAGACTCCGGCGCTTTCCCGAGCGGTCACACGGCGGGCGTCACCGTTCTTGTGACCCTGGCCGCCAGTTTTATTGCCGGAGAAAACCGGAACAGACAGCGCTGGCAAAGCTACGTGCTCTTGTCGCTCCCGTTGCTGCCGGTGGCATTGAGTCGGCTCTATCTCGGAGTGCACTGGTTTACGGATGTACTGGGTGGTTTACTGCTTGGCATGGCGATCACTGGTGTCATCCGGGCAAGTTACAGCCGTTTCGATCGCGTACCGTTAAAACCCGACCTGTTCAGCTGGGCCGCCCTGGTCGGCTGGCTGGCGTATTCAGGATTTTATATTGCGGATAACTGGGCAGGTGCGCTGCTCAGCTATTCACCTCAACCTTAGGACTCGCCCTCAAGGGCCTCCAGCAGGTTCTGCAAGCGGTCAAGGCGTTCGAGGGGGTCCTGTAATTCAGCCAGGCGCTGCTTTTCCTGCTTATCCAGAGGGAGCAGTTCGGTTAGCCGCCAGCCCACCTGTCTTGCATCCTCGTAATCCACTTCCATACCGAGGTCTTTGATGACCGGGTGCCGGAACAGCGCCTTGAGCACAGACGGCAGCTCGTGATAGCGCTCGGGAATGTCGCTCTCGGCCTCTGACATCAGGCACTCAACGTCACCAAGATTCAGGCCGTCCTCTTGCTGCCAACTGCGCACCACCGACACCTTGCTTTCCCCTTCCACGGTAATCCCCAGCAGGCCGTTGTCCAGCTGCTGAAAATCAATAATGCGCACATAGGTGCCAATATCATAAAAAGCAGCGCCCCGGAAGGTCTCCCCACCTTCACGCAACAGCACGATCACAAAACCACGATCTTCCTTGAGGCAGCGGGTAAGCATGTCAATATAACGCGGCTCAAACAGCTGCAGGGGAATGCGCCCCTTGGGCAAGACAACAGAGTTAAGGGGGAACAGAGGCACATTCATAATGGTTTCAGTCACTGCAGCGCAGACTCCGGTATCACAATGGTTTAACGGATTGAAAGAAGCTTCTGGACTTCATCGACCCGCTCTCGAGCCTCACTCAGCAGCTGAAGGCTTCGTGAGGCATTGAGTTCAAGTTCACCCAGCCGTCGCCAGGCCGGAACCGCATCGAAGGATGGTAAACCGGCATTCTGACTGGACCCCACCATGGAATGCAGCTGAGCGACGATCACAATGTCCACTAGCTGGGGGGCCGGCTCCCGGCATTCGTAATGCCAATCTTCAGCACATCGGGCCGCTTCAATAAACGTTTTGGGAAAAGACCAGTTTTCCAGAACCGCACAGCCAACATCGGCGCGCAGCTCGGACATGGCATGATGCAGGTTCTTTTCATCTGCGAACAGATTGACGTGGTGCTCAGCCTGAACCAGCACCGGCACAATGCCAATATCGTGCAACAGGCCGGCAAGCATGGCCTCTTCAGGATCGATGCGAGTGGCGTGATCCGCCAGCACCCAGCACAGTGCGGCGACCTCCCGGGAGTGCCGCCACAGCTTTTCCATTTCCTGCTGGAGCGGCGCCCGACGGGTTTTAAAGACCTCCCGCATCGCAAATACCGTCACCAGCTGGCGTGTCGTTCGCATCCCCAGCCTGACAACGGACTCCCTCACATTTCGGACATCACTGAAACCGCGATACAGCGGGCTGTTGCAGGAGCGGACCAGTTTGGCGGCCATTGCCGGGTCAGCCGACACCGCGTTGGCCACCTCGGCGGCACTGGAGTCTTCCCGATCAACGACCCTGCGAACTTTCCAGGCGACATCCGGTACGCTCGGCAACTGCACCTGATTGGACCGAAGCTCAGAATAGAACTCCATCAACAGGTGATGTTCTTCACTTTCCCCGGCAACGCCGTCGGCCGAATCCATTTCCACCTGGGCAACCGGCGCAGCTCGCAGCAACTGATTCAGAATTTCCTGCTCAACGACCAGAAACTCACAGGGCTTCACCGCCGTAACGTCGTACATCCTTGGCTGCAACCGGGCAATCGGATTGGACGCCTTGTCGGTTTCCGCTTCAATAACCGACTTCCTTCCGTCCAGTGATTCAAGTTCAACGGCACCGGCAACGAGGAAGTAATCCATGCCGTCACGCACGCCCCGTTCCATCACTCTCTGGCCCGGGCTGTGGGTTTTTCGCTCGGCCCGGCTGGCCAACAGCACCAGCTGATCGTCAGTCAGGCGGCCAAGTGGCTGAAAGTCTTTCAAACGGCGCAGCGACAGGCTTTCCTGGCCTCCCATAGACAAACTCTCCGACAAATTTCAGCGAAATATCACGCTGTCTGTTACACATTGTAAACACCCACCGGCAAAACAGCCATGCGAGCGACGTTGAATCTGGTATCCTCTGGCCTTTGCTTCACAATACAGCCAGTCGCTTAATCAGATAAGTACGGAGAGAGCAGCACACCATGCCCCAGTATCGTTCGCACACGTCTACAGCAGGCCGGAACATGGCCGGAGCCCGTGCATTATGGCGCGCAACCGGTATGAAAAACGAAGATTTCGGCAAACCCATCATTGCCGTAGCCAACTCGTTTACCCAGTTTGTGCCTGGCCATGTTCACCTGAAAGACCTGGGCCAACTGGTCTGCCGCGAAATCGAAGCGGCCGGCGGTGTGGCCAAGGAATTCAACACCATCGCGGTTGACGACGGTATTGCCATGGGCCACGACGGCATGCTCTATTCATTGCCATCACGGGAAATCATTGCCGATTCCGTTGAGTACATGGCCAATGCCCACTGCGCAGACGCTTTGGTGTGCATTTCGAACTGCGACAAGATCACCCCGGGTATGTTCATGGCCGCCATGCGCCTGAACATACCGACCATTTTTGTTTCCGGTGGTCCGATGGAGGCCGGAAAAACCAAACTGTCGGAACACAAGCTCGACCTTGTCGACGCCATGGTTATCGCCGCCGACCCGACCGCCAGCGACGAGCAAGTGGCCGAATACGAGCGCAGCGCCTGCCCGACTTGTGGCTCCTGCTCCGGCATGTTTACTGCCAATTCAATGAACTGCCTGACCGAAGCCATCGGCCTTGCGCTACCCGGCAACGGTTCACTGCTGGCCACCCACGCGGATCGCGAACAGCTGTTCCTGAAAGCCGGCCGTCAGGTTGTCGAGATCACCCGGCGCTACTACGAGCAAGACGATGACAGCGTTCTGCCCCGCAGCATTGCATCGAAAGCAGCCTTCCAGAACGCCATGACCATGGACATCGCCATGGGCGGCTCTACCAATACCATACTGCACTTGCTGGCTGCAGCTCAGGAGGGCGAAGTTGACTTCAACCTTGCCGAAATCGACCGCCTGTCCCGCAAGGTACCCCAGCTGTGCAAAGTGGCACCGAACTCCCCCAAATACCACATGGAAGATGTACACCGGGCTGGTGGCATTATGGGCATTCTCGGTGAGCTCGAGCGCGGCGGGTTGATTAACACAGACCTGCCAACCGTGCACAGCAAAACAATGAAGGAAGCCCTGAAAGTCTGGGACATCATGCAGTCTCCAACGCCCGAGGTGGTGGAGTTCTATAAAGCCGGCCCTGCCGGCATTCCAACCCAGACGGCCTTCAGCCAGAGCACCCGCTGGCCAAGCCTCGACGGTGACCGTGAGAACGGCTGCATTCGTGCCGTCGAACACTCCTACTCCTCTGAAGGTGGGCTGGCCGTTCTGTACGGCAATATTGCGGTCAATGGCTGTGTTGTTAAAACCGCCGGCGTGGACGAAAGTATTTTTGTTTTCGAAGGCAAGGCGCGGGTGTTCGAAAGCCAGGACTCAGCCGTCGCAGGCATCTTGAATGATGAAGTGAAGTCTGGTGATGTTGTGATCATCCGCTACGAAGGCCCACGTGGCGGCCCCGGTATGCAGGAAATGCTCTACCCGACCAGCTACCTGAAATCCAAAGGCCTGGGTAAAGAGTGCGCTCTGCTGACCGACGGTCGATTCTCAGGCGGCACATCCGGCCTCTCGATTGGTCATGCATCTCCCGAAGCCGCCGCCGGAGGCGCCATCGGTCTGATCGAAGACGGCGACACCATTCTGATCGACATTCCGAACCGGTCCATCAACGTTCAGATCAGCAATGACGAGCTTGAGCAACGACGCAGCAACCGGGATGCCAAGGGCTGGAAGCCTGAGCATCCCAGGGAACGCAAGGTTTCCGCCGCGCTCAAGGCCTACGCCCTGCTGGCGACCAGTGCGGACATGGGTGCGGTCAGGGACTTGTCCAAACTGGACTGATCCCTCGCCAAAAAAAAAGCCCGGCTCTTGCTAGCCGGGCTTTTTTTTGGGCGATCCTGTCACCAGAGTGACCAGCCTTCGTCCTCGTCTTTCTCGCCACTTTCGGCGCCTTCCGCTGCCGGCTCTTCAGATGCCGACTCTACCGATTCCGCTGTGGCAGGGGCAGGCGCTGAAGCGCCGCCACCAGACCCGGACGACGCCGCTTGCTGCACGGAAATCATTCCCAGCGCCTTCTCGGTTTCCTCTGTCAGAACGCCGCTTGCTTCCAGCCCGTGATCTTGCTGAAAACGTACCAACTCCTCACGGGTACTGTCATCCAGTGATGGGCTGACGTCTGTAATGTTGTAACCCGCGCCGTAAAGCGCATGCTTGAGGGCAACTATGTCATTCGCCTGGGCCGCTGAAGCCAAACCCAGCAGGGCGACCGTTCCGACCGCCAGCGCCGCCTTACCCATATGGCGGGTGACTGTTTTCATGGTTCTCACCTGATCTACTCCCGATATCTTCGCGATACCTGTCTATTTATTGTGTTGTGGCGCCCACCTCCACTTCAAGGGCATTTTTACCATACCACAGTTCAGTCATCCCGACCGTGCTCCGGATCCGGCTGCGTGGGCTCGGTTGGCGTCGCATGCCCGAACTCACGGATGAAGATCCCCCAGAACGCCATAAACAAAGCCGCCACCAGCGGGCCCATCACAAAACCATTGATGCCAAACATGGCAATACCGCCGAGGGTGGACAGCAACACCAGATAATCCGGCAGTTTGGTGTCGCGCCCCACCAGAATCGGGCGCAGCACGTTATCTGCCAGGCCGATAACTACCACACCATAAGCGGTCAGCACAGCAGCCGGCACAAAGTCACCCACCGCGGCCAGGTACACCGCAACCGGCACCCACACGATGGCAGCCCCCACCGCCGGAAGCAGCGACACAATCGCCATCACAACGCCCCACAGCAGCGCACCAGTGATGCCAAGTATCCAGAAAATAATCCCCCCGAGAGCTCCCTGGATAATCGCGATCAGCAGATTGCCTTTAACCGTGGCCCGAGTAACCTCTGCAAATTTTGCAAATAACAGGCGTTCCCGCTCATCCCCGAGCGGCAGTGCCTGAATCAGCAGCTCCACCAGCTTGTTACCATCACGAATCAGGAAGAATGCCAGGTACACCATCAAGGCCAGGCCGAGGAAAAACTGGAAGGTATTCTGCCCAACTCCCAGAGCCTGCTTGGCCAGGAACTGGCTGCCCCCCAGAAAAGCGTTAACAGCACGATCTCTCAGTTCACCGAAATCAACATCGAACTGGGCAAGAAAGGCCTGAATGGCGGGAAACGAGTTATTAACCTGGTCAATATACTCACCCGGTCGGATTTCACCGTTCTGAATCTTCTGATAAATCCCCATCCCTTCGGCGATGAGCGCAGCACCAAGCACCAGAACCGGAATAACCACAATCACCATGCACACGAACAGGGTAATCAGCGCGTTGATGTTGGGCCTGTCGCCCAGCTGGCGAAGCAGAATCAGCTGAACGGGATGAAAAATGAGCGCAATGGCGACGGCCCAGAAAATGGGGCCGAAAAACGGTTTCATCAGCAAAATGAACGCTATCGAGACGCCCACCAGCATCGCAAGAAAAGTCCGTGTTTCAAGTTTTGCGTACATAACCGGAAAGTCCTAGATCATTGGAAGATTCGGGACGTGAAGACTACCACGATAGCGTGGCCACTGTAGCCATCTTCGCGTTATAGTGGGAGGTTATTGACCGACAATTGAACAGGTTATGTCACTGCCATCAGAAAACTTCAGCATTGAGACCGCCCTTGAAGCAGCAACTGAACTGCGAAAGGTTCTGGCGGCCCGGACCCACCGCCGAAAGGTGATGGGGCAGGACGTTCTTGTTCCGGGCCAATTGGGGGAGGCGCTGCAGCTGCCCAGGATCATCAGTCGTCTGAACAGCAAGCAGCAGCGCCATCGCGACCAGGGGCTGGAGGATTTCCAGGAGCTCTGGCCGACCCTGTCAACGCACACCCGAGAAAGGGTGCTCAATGCCATCGGCTGGTACGATCCGAAACAGCTGGATTGGGAGGACAAACGCTCAAATCGCCGCCCGGTGATCGATCCGGACGACGGATCGGTATAACTGCTGAGACAAAACCGACGACGGGCCGGCCGCAACGACTTTGAAATGTCACATCCCGTCCCTATGGTGTATTGATCAGGAGGAAAATCATGACACATAACAATGCCTATACCGCCCTTCTGGCAGAGGGGAGCGCAGTTCCCACACTACTGTGCGGACACTGCCATTCAATTCTGTCACGCGCCCGCATTTTCCGGAACAAAGGCGACACCGGCCTGGACCCGGGCTGCCAGACCATCGGGATTTGTTCCGCTGACGATTGCGGCGCCGTAAACTGCTGCGATCAAGCCCTGGCCGGGGTTGCCAACTCAGAGCGCCTGTTCGACATCGCATCCTGATTCAAAGCGACAACGCTCTGTTACGCAACTCAAACACAGAAAACTTCCATCTGATTTATCCTGAGGCTCTAAGGTTGTCGTAGTGACAATCGCGCAACCAATCAGTCAGGACAGTCGATGGCATGCGTATTCTGAGAACCGACGAAGCCCGCTTCGCAGGCCTGCCGGATTATCCCTTTAAAGCAAACCACCTGGATGTCGGGCCCGGCCTGCGGATGCACTTCGTGGATGAAGGCCCAGCCAATGCCGCTCCCGTGGTGATGCTTCATGGCGAACCATCGTGGTCATACCTGTACCGGCACATGATTCCCATGGTTGCTGCCGCCGGGCATAGAGTACTGGCGCCCGATCTGATCGGGTTTGGCAAGTCTGACAAGCCCGCCGAGGCTTCCGACTACACCTATGACAGCCATATGCAGTGGCTTTCTACCTGGTTGGAACAGCTGGATTTATGGGATGTCACGCTGGTTTGCCAGAACTGGGGTTCGTTACTGGGGCTCAGGCTCGCGACTGAAAACCATCGACGCTTTAGCCGAATCATTGTCGGCAACGGCATGTTGCCCACCGGCGAAACCCGAGTGCCTGCAGCGTTCAAAGTGTGGAAAGCCTTTGCAAGCCACAGTCCATGGTTTCCGGTCAGCCGGATCGTTCAACTGGGCACCGAGCGAGCATTGAACAAGCTGGAGCTGGCTGCCTACGAAGCTCCGTTCCCCAGCGATGAATACAAAGCCGGTGCCCGGGCGTTTCCGGCTCTGGTACCGACTTCACTGGACGACCCTTCTGGCGCTGCCAACCGGGAAGCGTGGCGTATCCTGGAGAAATGGCGCAAGCCGTTCATTACCTGCTTCAGCAACGGCGATCCGATCACCCGGGGCGGTGACCGCTACATGCAACGTCGCATTCCAGGGGCATATGGCCAACCGCACATTACCTTGCGCGGAGGCCATTTCCTTCAGGAAGACTCGCCCCGGGAATTCGCCAGAGTGATTCTGGATGCCCTGAAATCCGAAATGGCCGCCTGACGCCCACTCCTCAGCCTCAACCGAATACTGTCACCGTTTGCCGACTCAGGGCCACCAGCTCACCACTGGCGGTCCAGACTCCGGCGTGGGTGTGGCCGTAACCGGCACCCGCCTGATCGATCGTTGCCCGGTACAATAACCAGTCACCGGGCGCCATGGTCGGTCGCGGGTGAACAATTTCCAGCGCCCAGCTCAGTGAACTCGCAGGCGCGGGCCCCTTCAAATGCGGTAACACCGCCGGTGGCCAGGCGTCCACGAGCGCAACTATGTGAGCATCCGTGAGTGCTTCCGGTGCCTCCCGGAACTGCATCCACCCCCCCATATCACGCCCGCCTTTACCTGAAAACGGCATGTTCCCGAACGCCCACCGCATTTCGATGTGCTGAGTAAACTCCGGAGTCACACCTTTGATGTAGGGTAACTCCTGACACTCCGCCAGAGGCCGGGCTTCTGGCGCTGCACCAGGCGCCACCTGAACCGCAGACTCGCGATCACCGCCAAAGCTCGCTAGGCAGACCAGCCGGGGCTCACCATTCTGGAGAATACGCCCGCTCACCTGAGACACAGCCTTGCCTTCGCGCAACAGCTCCGCCTCGAAGATCGCAGGCACGCCCGGCTCTACCGGCCCGACAAAAGACACTTGCAAGGCCCGCATGGCTCTGCCTTGTTCAACCCTTGAGGCCATCACATCGAAAGCGAGCGCCGCGACCAGGCCGCCAAAGGTCGCTCTGCCCTGGCCCCAGCTCGAGGGAATCACCACGTCACCACCCTGGCGTACAGCGCTCAGAAGTTCATCAAATGTCATAGCATTTTCCTGTTGATTAGCCTGCAAATCGTGAAGACTGCCGAACTTCGGGCGCGCTGGCAAGACAGACGCTCCGGCAACTACCTACTCCTATCTTGGCATTTAACGTGTTAAAGCATGCCCAAAGCGACTATAATGCTTCAAAATCATGCATTGCCTCCGCGATGTCATATCCTCCGAATACCGAGTACATTCATGTCAGAATTGTCTTTTGCCGAACTGGGGCTGGATCCAGCTGTACTGGAAGCCGTTGCCGCTGTTGGCTATGAAACACCGTCGCCTATCCAGGCACAATCCATTCCCGCACTGTTGGCCGGCAACCATTTGCTAGGTGTTGCCCAGACTGGCACCGGGAAAACCGCAGCCTTCGCTCTTCCGTTGCTGAGCCGCATTGACCCCAGCATTGCCGAGCCCCAGATCCTGGTACTTGCGCCTACCCGGGAGCTGGCAATCCAGGTGGCTGAAGCCTTCACAACCTACGCCAGCAAGTTCAAGCATTTCCACGTGCTGCCTATCTATGGCGGACAGGATTTCGCACCGCAGATCCGCGGCCTGAAGCGCGGTGCCCAGGTTATCGTAGGCACCCCCGGCCGAATGCTGGACCACCTGCGCAAAGGCACTCTGAAGCTGGATAACCTGCGTGCCCTGGTACTGGATGAAGCCGACGAAATGCTCCGTATGGGCTTTATCGACGATGTTGAGGCGATTCTGTCCAAGACACCGGCCAACTGTCAGCGCGCACTTTTTTCGGCCACCATGCCGCCGCAAATCAAGAAAGTGGCCCAGACCTATCTGAAGAACGCCACGGAAGTGCGCATTGAAAGTGAAACCCGCACCGTTGAGCGGATTTCCCAGTTTGTTCTGCCGGTTTACGCCGAGCGCAAACTGGACGCCCTGACCCGCATTCTGGAAGTGGAGCCGTTTGATGCTGCGATTATTTTCGTACGCACCAAGGCGGAAACTGCTTTGCTGGCCGAGAAGCTGTCTGCCCGCGGTCACGCAGTTGCACCTCTGAGCGGTGACCTGAACCAGCGTCAACGTGAACAGACCGTTGAAGATCTGAAGCGCGGCAAGAAAGACATTATCATTGCGACCGACGTCGCTGCCCGCGGCCTGGACGTATCCAGAATTACCCACGTTATCAACTACGACGTGCCCTACGACACCGAAGCGTACATCCACCGTGTGGGTCGTACCGGCCGTGCCGGTCGTTCAGGCAAGGCAATTTTGCTGGTTACCCCGCGCGAGCGCAGCTGGTTGCGCACACTGGAGCGCGCCACCAACTCCCCGATGGAGCCATACCAGCTACCATCACCGGCGGCACTGCAACAAATGCGCGTCGAGCAATTTGAAACTCAGTTGCTGGGCTTCGCAGACGACCCTCGTGCTGCCAAGGCCATCGCCTTGCTGGATGAAATTGCGGAACGTAACGACATGGATATCACCATGGTCGCCGGCGCTCTGGCCTGCTGGATGGAGGCTTCACAGCCTGATTCACTGCCACTGGAGCAACCGGAAGCGTTGCCGGAAGTTTCCGCCGCAGCCCCCCGTCGCGACCGTAAAGGTCCGCCTTCGGGCAAAGGTAACTTCCGCAAGGGCGCTCCGAACAAGAGTTTCCGCAAGGATGGCCCAAGAGGCAAGCCGGCCGGAAAAGGCCCCAAGCCTGGCGGCAAGCCCGGCCCGAAGCGCGCCCCGCGCTGATTGATCCTTTGGCGTAACCGGTCAGCTCGACCGGTTACGCTGATAGACGACGAAACTGTAGTCGTAAGGATTATTGTCGGATGCGGAAAAATCTTCGCGTCCGATCTCTTCCCACTCATCCCAGTTCACTTCCGGAAAGTAAGCATCCCCATCGACTTCGGCATGAACCTGGGTGATGTAGATCCGGTCCACCATTGGCAGCGCTTCGGCGTAGATCTGCCCACCCCCGATAATCATCACCTCGTCTCCGCCTTCCAGCTCAGCCTGAGCTTCGGCTTTTACCAGCGCCGCATCCAGTGACGTAGCGGCTACCGTGCCTGCAGGCGCCTCCCATTCCGGATTCCGGGAAATCACCACGTTCATCCGCCCCGGCAATGGCCGGCCAATGGACTCCCAGGTTTTCCGCCCCATAATGATCGGCTTACCCATGGTCGCCTGTTTGAAGTAACGCAAATCCCCCGGCAGGTACCAGGGAAGCTTGTTATTCCGGCCAATAACCCGATTTCGGGCCATCGCAACAATCAGTGCTTTTCTCATGTTTATCTCTTGTCCTCGGAGTCAGCGATGAGTGGAGCCCAAGCCGAACAGGGACGTCTCGAGGCGTTTTTCGGAAAGCCCCTCCCGCTTATGCGCCAACCTCAAAGCTGAAGGTCAAATGGCAATGGGTGCCTTAATACCAGGGCAAGGGTCATACCCCTCAAATTCGAAATCTTCCAGTTCGTAGTCAAAGATGTTCGCGGGCTTGCGCTTGATCACCAGTTTCGGCAACGGCCGGGGTTCGCGCTTGAGCTGCTCGAATACGATGTCATCCGTCAGGTGGTTCTGATAGAGGTGACAGTCACCGAAGGTATGGACAAACTCACCCACCTCCAGATCGCACTGCTGGGCGATCATATGAGTCAGCAGCGCATAGGACGCAATGTTGAACGGAACGCCCAGGAACAAGTCGGCACTGCGTTGATACAGCTGGCAAGACAGCTTGCCGTCAATCACATAGAACTGGAACAAACAGTGGCACGGTGCCAACGCCATGCGGCCTTCACGCACGTTATCCTGCGGGCCGATGGACTCATCCGGCAGTTCCGCCGGGTTCCAGGCCGAGACGATCAAGCGGCGGGAATTGGGCTTGGTACGAATCTGGTCCATCACTTCGCTGATCTGATCGATTACCCGGCCGTCGTGACACTGCCAGCTACGCCATTGTTTGCCATAGATCGGGCCCAGGTCGCCGTTTTCCAGCGCCCACTCATTCCAGATCGACACCTTGCGCTCGGTCAGCCAGTTGTTATCCGTAGACCCCCGCAGAAACCAGAGCAATTCATAGATGATGCTGCGCAGATGCACCTTCTTAGTGGTCACCAGCGGAAAGCCTTCCTGCAGATTGAAGCGAATCTGGCGCCCGAATACAGAGCGGGTGCCAACACCCGTGCGGTCGCCTTTGTCGAACCCGTTATCAACAACGTCTTGCATCAGGTCGAGGTAAGCTTTCATGGGTTTTTCCTCCGGTAAGCGATAGCCAGCAGGGCGGCGCCAGCGATGATCATCGGCAGCGACAACACTTGCCCCATGGTGACCCAGTCGAAGGCCAGGTAGCCAAGCTGTGCATCCGGCAGGCGGACAAATTCAACCATAAACCGGAATATGCCGTAGCAAAGCAGGAAGAGACCTGAAACCGCCATTTTGGGGCGCTCTCGGGAAGAGAACCACCAAAGGATAGCGAACAGGGCAACACCCTCCAGCGCTACCTGATAGAGCTGGGACGGATGGCGTGCCAGGGCATCCTGCGCTTGCGGGAACACCATACCCCAGGGAAGGTCGGTAGGCTTGCCCCAGAGCTCGCCGTTAATAAAGTTTCCAACACGCCCTGCGCCCAGGCCAACCGGCACCAGAGGAGCAACGAAATCGGCAATTCTCCAGAATCCAGCGCCGGTTTTCCGACCGTACCACCACATTGCCAGCATGACGCCCAGTAATCCACCGTGGAAGGCCATACCGCCCTCCCATACCCGTAACAGCCAGAGCGGGTCAGCAAGAAAGGCGTCGAAGTTGTAGAACACCACGTA
>Ga0209075_1003391_pt1 | contig 13315 bp, 13 predicted proteins | sample Stecom2011_FD_187523 | JGI IMG/M metagenome (GOLD analysis project Ga0209075, IMG submission 187523) | Agricultural soil microbial communities from Utah to study Nitrogen management - Steer compost 2011 (SPAdes) (version 2) | ecosystem: Environmental > Terrestrial > Soil > Agricultural land... | reverse complement strand
AGGGGTTTTCGCGTTGCTCCGATTGCTTAAAATAGCCGCTTATCCCTTCTTTACTTCCCTGGGCGTGGTGCTCGGAGGGGCCATAATCGGCAGTCTGCCGGGACTGGTTCTGGACGGGCGTCCCCTGCGTACCGCCTATGAGCTGGCCAGAGGGTTGAAAATCTGGGCTATGGTGGTGGCGGTTGGCGGAACTTTTCCCACCATCAGGGTTCTGGAGACCAGTATTCTTGGCGGCGAGCTCATAATTCTGGGAAAACAGATTCTGCTTTTGGCCGGGGCATTTACAGGCGCCAATGCCGGCCACTGGTTGATTACAACCTTGGCAAGGGCCGGAGAATGAAAGGCGCCTGTTTTTTCAGCCCGCCTCTCTACTGGCAGAGGGTAACCGCGGCCATGCTTATTGGACTGCTGGTTGGAGGAGCGGGCGGGATTTTTTTGACCGCCAGACGGGTTGAACGAGCGGAAATAGAAAAAGAAAGACTTCTGGAAGAATTGAAAAAAGAACAACTGCAGATAAAACGGCTTACTCAAAGCCTGCAGGAAAGACGAACAAGAGTCGTTACCCGGCTGGTTTTAGATCTTGAGGTTGATGAACCTTTCCACGAAACGCTTTTTCGCAGTACCATCACAGAATTACTGGGAGATCTGGTGGGAATGGAGGTTTCCCAGGTCGATCCCAGGCTGGTTTATAAGATTCTGGACGACCGGGTAATCAAGCTCAAAGAAGACCTTTATCGCTGCTCCGTACGGTGGGTGTTAATCAGCGAAAAAGTAGAGGTGGGTGTGGAGGTTACTCCCTCGCAAGATCTGCGTAGTGAATAAAGACTATTTTTTGGCTTTTTCCAACGCACTTAACAGGGGTGCTAAATAAGCTTCACCGAGTCGTGGCTTTCCCAACACCCGTGCCGGAACAAAATCGCCATGATAGTCCGAACCGCCGGTGACCAGCAGGTTATAACGCCGGCAGCACTCGAGAAAGAAATGAGTCTCTTCTGGTGAGTGAATCCCCGCGAAAGCTTCTAACCCCTGAATTCCCAGAGAAATAAGGTCTTCAATAAAATCCGTTTTCAAGGCCAATTTTTCATTGTTGTTGTCACAATACAATCCCGGATGAGCCAGAACCGCCAAACCGCCGGCAGCCTTAATAGCCGAAATTGCCTGTTGTGTGGAGACAAACGCGATGTCAATGTAGGCCGGTTTTCCCCTCCCAAAGTACTTGGCAAAGTATTCACCGGCTCCTGTCACCAAGCCCATTTCGACCAGGACATTAAGCAAAGGCCACCCGCCGTTTACCCGGCAGGTTTTCCAAAAATCATGGCGTTCCCGGTTAATAACAATACCGAGTTTTTCCAAGGCATTGATGGAATCTTCCTCGCTTTTATCCCATGCGGCCTGGTTATGCCGGAGGACTTCTTTTAGTTTTCGATTTTCCGGGTCGATTCCATAACCCAGAATGTGGAGGACAGTATATGGTGAATAACAGGTGGATATTTCCACTCCGGGAATAAAAAAAAGGCCGAGCCCGGCGGCGGCTTTTTCCGCTTCTTTTAAAGAGGTTGTGACATCGTGATCAGTAACGGAAAAACCGGCAAGGCCTGTTTCCTTCACCCGGTTCGCCAGTTCACCGGGGGTTAGTGTTCCGTCTGAGGCTTGAGTATGCAAATGTAAATCGAATTCCAAGATGATACCTCCTGTATTGGCAGTATAAGATGCTAATCGCCCGCAGTCTTTTTCTACTATAAATCTCTCCTTGCTTTCTGTCAAGTAGAACCATGGTCCTTTTCTAAAAGCAGGAAAAGAGAAAGAAATGGACAATTTTTATTATATGATCTTTTGTGGGAGGGTTGCAGGCCGGCAAAGAGAAAATAACTAAGGAGAAAACCAGGAAAATAAGTAAAGCAGCGAAAAATTACCGGATTCGTTGTTTTTGCGATGATAGGAGATACTGATAGTACAGGTAACGGTACCATTTTTATTGGTGGGAGGAGATAAGGTGCGCCGGATTATTCACCTGGATATGGATGCTTTTTACGCTGCGGTGGAGCAAAGAGACAACTTGGCTTACCGTGGGGAACCGGTTATTGTCGGCGGTAGCCCTACCGCCCGCGGGGTGGTTTCTACCTGTTCTTATGAGGCAAGAAAATACGGCATTCGTTCCGCTATGCCGTTGCGGGAAGCAGGCCGGCGCTGCCCGCACGGGATTTTTCTCCCCGTGCGGATGAAAAGGTACGAGGAAGTATCGCGGGAACTCATGGCGATTCTCCATGATTATACCCCTCTTGTTGAACCCATCTCTTTGGATGAGGCTTTTCTTGATGTCACCGGCTCCGAAAAATTATTCGGCCCGGCGGAAAAGATTGCCCGGGAGATCCTTAACCGGGTCGAGTCGGAGTTGGGGTTAACGGCCTCGGTAGGGATTGCGCATAATAAGTTTCTGGCCAAGTTGGCCTCGGATCTTAAAAAACCCCGGGGTTTTGTGGTTGTCAATCCGGTCGAGGTACCGGGTTTTTTAGCTCCTTTGCCTGTTGACAGGCTTTGGGGAGTGGGTCCAAGCACCAAAAAGGTTCTTTTGACGTTGGGTATAGAGACTATTGGTGATTTACAAAGTTTTTCTCTGGACCATTTGCAACACCAGTTGGGGGAAACAACCGGGAGATACCTTCACCAACTGGCTTTTGGACGGGATGAAAGGTCTGTTGTTCCCGAACGGGAAAATAAAAGTATCGGGCATGAAATTACTTTTGCCGAGGATACTTCTGATTGGGATTTTTTGGAGAGAATTCTTTTGGAACTTTGTGAAAAAGTAGCGCGAAGGATGCGAAAAAGTGGAATGGTAGGGAAAACAATCACCCTTAAACTCAGGGATGCTGATTTTCGAACTGTTACCCGGCGGGTGACCCTGGCTTCTTCCACCGATTTGGAAGAGATTTTTTTTGCCAATGCCTTACGGCTGGCCGGGCGGGTGAATTGGAAAGGTAGACGCCTGCGGCTGGTGGGGATTAGTCTTTCCGGGTTGGAACCCAAAGAAACCGAACAGGTTCAGTTGTTTACAGAAGAGAAAGAAGAAGATTTACGCCGCCTGCACCGTACAGTTGACCGGATTAAGGACCGGTTCGGCGAGAAAGCGGTGACACGGGCGCGGTTTCTCAAAAAATAAACCCGGCGTCTCTTGCCGGGCATGTTATCTATTTCATCTTGTTAAGCGCCTTGTTGTTCCAGCAACTTGGCCAGGGCGATGGTGACCAACTCGACCCGGGCATATTCCTTGATTCTTTCCAAGTCGCGGTCGAGAACAGCCCGGCTCAAATCCCGGGTTATTCCCAAGTAACCGGCGAGAGCTTCTGAAAGCCGGTCGCGGCTGACCAGGTCAAGATATTCCCAGTCTTGAAAGAGAATAGCTTCCGCTTCCGCCGGGGTGATCCCTATAGCCAGCAACTCATTATAGAGTTCACCTGTTAACATCTCCTTGACCTCGTCCCAGTTACCTGCTAAGATAGAGGCAAGTTGTTCCGGGGTCAGGCGGTCTTTCAGCATGGAACTTAGCCGGCCTAAGAGATCTTTTTGGGTTACTTCTCCGTAAGCCTTGACGAAAACCGGTTCTTCTTTTGGGTTAAAGAAAACAGTTACTTTATCATCGGCAAGGATCTGTTCAATTGTGGCGGCAATGTCATTTCGTAATAGTATGGTTTCTTCCTGCGCCAAGACCAGCCGAGCTTCTCCTTCTTCAGGTTTGACAGTCAACAGCCCTGACTCGGAGTGGTTGTCGAGAACTGTACCGCGGAGCACTTTTATTTCCCGGAGACTACTAATCATCCAGGCGGTATCTGCTCTGCTGGCCAGGCGGGACGGGTTGAATTCCGGCTGGTAATAACCGGGTAGAATACCGAGACGGAAAGCGGTCTCTATCTTTGGGAAATCCGGAGAATCATCGCTGAGATCAGTAAAGGAAGAAGTAATGTTCAAGGTGCATTCCTCTTCCGGAAGCCCCACGTTGAGTAGGCGTACCATCATGTCGGTAATTTCCGCCCTGGTCACCGGACGCTCAGGATGGAAGGCATTGTCGGTAATTCCATTGATGATATTGTTTTCCGCTAAAGCGGCGATATAATCTTTAGCCCAGTGGTCACCGGTATCCGTAAAAGAAACGCCTGCGGATGATTTTAAATTAAAAGTAACCGTGAGTATTTTGGCCAGTTCAGCCCGGGTGATGCTTTGGTCCGGCCGGAAAGTTCCGTCCGGGTATCCATGAAGAATTTCCAAGTCGATCAAATTGTCTACTGTATCTTCCGCCCAGTGACCCTGAATATCGGATACAGCATGGACAGCGGGAGCTGCCAGAAGCAATGAGAGACATAAGAGAGTGAAAACCAGTAGGCAGCGGTATCGTGTCATGTGAATTCCTCCTCAGATAAGAAGCTGGAATATCAATGCGGCGACAGGCGCCACACTGTTCTTTACTTTGTTTATTCTATATATTTGCTGATTCTCGTATTTCCTTGGAACTCCTTTATGTAAATACTGGTCCGGCTGGCAGAGTATAAAGCGACGGCCGGATTAATAAGGAGATTATTTTATACCGGAGGGAATAGCACATGCCCAAAATATATACTGTCAATCAGTTGACCGGTTATATAAAAGGATTGGTGGAAAGCGATCCCGTTCTCCGGCAGGTTTGGGTTCAAGGAGAAATATCCAATTATACCAGACATTCTTCAGGGCACATGTACTTTACTGTCAAAGATGAGCAGGCACGCCTGCGTTGTGTCATGTTCCGCACCGAGAATCGCCGGCTTCAGTTTCAACCGGCGGACGGCATGGCGGTAATTGTCAGTGGAAGAATTGCCGTTTATCCCAAAAACGGCGAGTATCAATTATATGTGGGACAAATGGAAGTCGCCGGGATGGGCTCTCTTTACCTGGCTTATGAAGAATTAAAAAAACGTTTGGCCCGGGAAGGACTGTTTGACCGGGCGCGAAAAAAATCACTTCCCGGTTTCCCCCGGAAAATTGGGGTAATAACCTCGCCGACCGGCGCGGCGGTCAGAGATGTTATTCGTGTTATCCGGCGGCGGTGCCCGGGGGTGGATCTTCTGGTGATTCCTGCTCAGGTACAGGGCGATTTGGCTCCGAAAAGTTTATGTGATGCTTTGCGGCTGGCAGGTTCTTTGCCCGCTCTTGATCTGTTGATTATCGGCCGTGGAGGGGGTTCCATCGAAGAATTGTGGGCTTTTAATCATGAAGAAGTGGCCCGTGCCGTAGCCGACTGTCCCCTTCCGGTGATCTCGGCCGTTGGACATGAGACGGATTTTACCATCACAGATTTGGCGGCGGATTTAAGAGCGCCTACCCCTTCGGGTGCGGCGGAGATGGCGGTCCCGGAATTTAGGGAGTTGCGGCGAAGGTTGTTGTTGATTGATGAAAGACTGCAGGCCGCCGCTCTGCGGGTGATGGAAAGAAAAAAGAATCTTCTGGAGGTATCCGGAAAGCACCCGGTATTACTCGAACCGCAACGCTGGTTGGATGAAAAAAGGCAAAGAGTGGATGAAATTTGGGAATATTTGGCTCGGATCACCCAAAACCGGTTGGAAAAAACCCGGGCTGATTTAAATAGAAATTTGGCTACATTGGATGCTTTAAGTCCCCTGGCTACTTTGCGCCGTGGTTACAGCATCTGCCGGAAAACAGTTGACGGCAGTGTGGTCAGGGAAGCCGGAGAAGTTTCTCCCGGTGAAAAGGTACGGGTTCTACTGAACCGGGGTGAGCTTTTTTGTGCGGTTGAAGAGAACGGAAAGGAGGAAAAGGACGACGATGAATGATGATGGTATAAAAGAAAAGAGTTTTGAGGAAGCTATTTCCAGATTGGAAAAGATCATTACCGAACTGGAGCAAGGAGAACCGACCCTGGACGAAAATTTGAAACTTTTTGAAGAAGGTATTGCCCTGGCGCGTCACTGCCGGGGAAAGTTGGACGAAGCCCAGGGGAAGGTGGAGATTCTTTTGGGAATCAAAGAGGGTGTTCCCAAAACCGAAGATTTTCAACTGCACGGGGAGGAAGAAGTTTGACCTTACCGGAAATAGAAATATACCGGGAGCAGATCGAAAAAAGTCTGGACAAGCTGTTGCCGCCGGAGGAAATAAGTCCCCGGAGTATACACCGGTCCATCAGGTATAGTGCCTGCCGGGGAGGCAAGCGTCTGCGGGGAATTTTGTGTCTTTTGGCCTGTGATACAGTGGGAGGAGAGGTGGAAAAAGCCTTACCTGCTTCTTGCGCCTTGGAGATGGTTCATGCCTATTCCCTGGTTCATGACGATCTTCCCTGCATGGACGATGATGATCTCCGGCGGGGAAAACCCACGAATCACCTGGTTTTTGGCGAAGCAATCGCGCTTTTGGCCGGTGACGCCCTGCTCACTGAGGCAGTCAAAGTATTGGCAACAAAGGCTCCTACCGGCATGGAAGAGTTGTACCGCCAGGCTTTGGGAGAAATGATTACCGCCGTGAATACCGGAGGAATGATCGGCGGGCAGGTTCTGGATTTGGAAGCTGAAGGAAAAGATGTGGATTTAAAGGATCTCATGGAGATTCACCAAAGAAAAACCGGCGCCTTGATTACCGCCGCCCTCCGGATGGGCGGAATTATCGGTAAGGGAGACAGAAAGCAATTGGCGGCCCTTTCACAGTACGGCCGTTCTTTTGGTTTGGCCTTTCAGATTGGTGATGATCTATTGGACTGTGTGGGCGACTCAAAAAAACTGGGTAAAAAGATTGGCAGCGACGTTAAAAACAACAAAGCTACGTATCCTGCTCTTTTGGGACTCGATGAGTCCCGGCGTTTGCTGCGGTTGGAGGTTGACAAAGCCCAAAAAGCACTTGGCCCTTTCGGAGAACGCGCGGGTCTTCTGCATAGTCTCGTAGATTACCTGGTGAGAAGAGAGTATTAAAATAAGGGAAAAAAAAGCACTTTATTAACATAACATTCTATTTGCGCATTAACAATTTTGTGATATAATTATACTATAAACCAGAGGATGGTGTAGTATCCTAGTCAGAAACTTTACTGCGAAGACGGGCCTAAAAATCCGTCAAGGGCACATCGATGAAGTCTCTGGTGCCGGCCGCCGACGCCCAGTCGGGGGCTGGTGCTGGGGGTTAAGGCAAAGGGGCGATCTGCAAGGGCATGCAGGCGTTGACCCCTTTACCGCGGAGACCCAAGTACGTGGGAAGAGTATTTGCTCCGACTACGGCTTGGGATTGAACCTGCAACCGGTTAATACTTAATATCGGTGCAGTGTAGCCTGCCTTGAGGTGGAGCGAGGAGGAAACGGGTACCGGGGCGGACGGTCTTGAGGCCTGAGAGCGCCGCTTTTTGCCGTTTGAAACCCGCTTTGCAAAAGAGGCTAGCAGTAATTATTTCTGCCGGGGAAAACCCCTAGGCTATTCCCGGGAGGGAAACCTGTTGGGGATTGCGGTATGGCCTAAGTGGCGATCCAGTTTTACCTGAGGCGACTCGGTAAGAAGGTCATAAAGGGAAACCGCCGGAACGGCGACGTTCCGGAGACCGTCGGGAAAACCTACTGGACCTTAAGCCATAATGTTTACTCAACAGGCGACCATCCTCTTTATCGAAAAACAGGCCGGAGGAATCTACTGTTGTTATTTTTTTCACGCCGTTTATTATGGGTCGCAATGTTGACCTTTTTTTTGTCCATTCTCATTTCGGCATTTTTCCGGTTGACCCGGGCGGTAATGGTCTTTTGGGTATCTGCCGGTGTTTTGGTGATCGTAGTTTTAGTGGGAATTATTTCCGATATTATTGGTACAGCCGTCACAGCCGCGCAGGAAGAGCCTTTTCACGCCATGGCTACCGACCGTGTTTCCGGCGCCAAAAAAGCCCTGTTTATGGTGCGCCGGGCCGATAAAGTGGCCAGTTTTTGTAATGATGTGGTTGGAGATATTTGTGGCACAGTAAGCGGGGCAATTGGTTCCGCACTCGTTATTGATTTGGTCACCCAGTATGAGCTGTTCCAGGTGGAGGATGTGGTATCCATGATGGTCATCGGTTTGGTGGCTGCCGTAACCGTGGGCGGTAAAGCTTGGGGGAAGACCATAGCCATTAGCCGTGCTAATTATATTGTCTTACAGACGGCAAAACTTCTTGAAAAAGGAGAAGGTTTACTGGGTTTGGGAGAGAATAATAAAAGAAAAAGGGCACGAAGATAGTTGTCCAAAATGGGGTTTTTTCAGTATGAATACGAATAATAGTATACTTAGTAAACTACATCTTCCCGAAGATTTACGGAAACTTTCCGACCGAGAATTGGAGGAAATAGCTACAGAGCTCAGGAAAATTCTTATTTCCACCCTGTCCCAAACCGGGGGACACCTGGCCCCCAATTTGGGTGTAGTGGAATTAACCCTGGCTTTGCACCGGGTTTTTGAGAGCCCGCGGGACAAGATTATTTGGGATGTGGGACACCAGTCTTACGTGCATAAATTGCTTACCGGCCGCTTGGCACGTTTTTCCACAATTCGTCAACTGGGAGGTTTAAGCGGATTTCCCAAACCGGAGGAAAGCCCTCATGATATATTCAGCGCCGGCCACAGCAGTACCTCCATTTCGGCTGCGTTGGGACTGGCGAAGGCCCGGGATCTTTCCGGAGAAAGCCACAAAGTAATCGCCGTAATCGGAGACGGCTCCATGACCGCCGGGATGGCTTTTGAAGCTTTGAATCATGCCGGGCACTTAAAAACCGATTTAATGGTAGTTTTAAATGACAATGAAATGTCAATTGCTCCCAATGTAGGCGCGCTTTCCGCGTATTTGAGTACTCTGCGGATGAATCCGGCTGTTCTTCGTTTGAAAGAAGAGATTGAATACCTGGTGCAAAGGATTCCGGGGGTGGGGGAGATGACTGCCAGGTATCTGGAGAAATTGAAAGACAGTCTCAAATACCTGGTAATTCCCGGTATCCTTTTTGAGGAGTTGGGTTTTTCTTATTTCGGCCCGGTGGACGGTCATAATATCCATCAATTGACCCAGGTATTTCAAGATGCTTCAGGACACGGCGGGCCGGTTCTTATTCATGTTATGACCAAGAAGGGAAAAGGCTACTTGCCCGCGGAAAATAATGCCGCCAAATATCATGGAATACCCGGTTTTGAAATTTCCACCGGCTGCCTGCGAAAGAGTTCCGGGGAGTTGACTTATTCCCGGGTATTTGGAGAAAGCCTGGTAGAATTGGCCAAAGAAGACCATCGTGTGGTGGCAATTACAGCCGCTATGCCGGAAGGGACAGGCCTGGTTGATTTTGCCCGGTCTTTTCCAGACCGGTTTATTGATGTTGGGATCGCAGAACAACATGCAGTAACCATGGCGGCAGGGCTCGCCCGGGGAGGGAAAAAGCCTGTAGTTACCATTTATTCCACCTTCCTCCAACGGGCTTATGACCAAATTCTCCACGACGTATGCCTGCAGGAACTGCCGGTGGTTTTTGCCCTTGACCGGGCGGGGGTGGTTGGTGAGGACGGCCCCACTCATCATGGAGTTTTTGATCTCGCTTATTTACGGTCTATGCCCGGACTTACCATTATGGCGCCCAGGGATGAAAATGAACTCCGACAAATGCTTCATTTGGCCCTGACATTGGAAAAACCGGTTGCCTTACGTTATCCCCGGGGACACGGGCGGGGAGAGATAAAGGCACAGGAACCGGTTTTATACGGCCGGGCGGAAGTACTTCGCCGGGGTGAACGGGCTGCTGTTTTAGCTTTGGGTCCTATGGTGGAACAAGCGGAAAAGGCCGCCCGGCGCCTGGCCCAGTCCGGAATCGGCTGTGCCGTAATTAATGCACGTTTTGTCAAGCCGTTGGACCGGGAGACCATTTTATACTGGGCACGCCGGGTGCCTCACCTGGTGACTGTGGAAGACCATGTTTTGGCAGGAGGTTTTGGTTCCGCAGTATTGGAACTTCTGGCAGGTGAAGGAATCAGAAAGACGCAGGTGACAAGGATCGGCTATCCCGACCGATTTGTGGAATCAGGTACCATCCAGGAGCTTCATAATTTATACGGGCTGAATGAGGAGGGTATTTACCGGGCGGTAACCGGTCGCCCCTTCCCGGTAGCCGATGCGGGAAGCAGGTCGGGGTCTTGATTTATGTTTAAATGGAATAGGTGTAGGTGGGATGATTATGTTTAAAGATTTGGTACAGAGAAACCGTAGTTACCGGCGATTTTATCAAGACGTTCCGGTAGAACGCAAGCTTTTAGTGGAACTTGTTGATCTGGCACGGCTTACTCCCTCCGCAGCCAACCGTCAACCGCTAAAGTACATTCTTTCCAGTGAACCGGAGAAAAACGCCTTGATTTTTCCCCATCTTTACTGGGCCGGTTACCTGAAGGACTGGCCCGGACCACGGGAAGGAGAAAGACCCGCCGCTTATATTCTTGTTTTGGGCGATAGGGAAATAACCCCGTCTTTCGGGTGTGATCACGGAATTGCCGCGCAAACAATTCTTTTGGGAGCGGCGGCTAAGGAATTGGGCGGATGTATGCTCAGCGCTGTGGACCGGGAAAAACTCACGGAAGCCTTGAAAATCCCACGCCGTTATGAAATACTTCTTGTTCTTGCGCTGGGTAAACCGAAAGAACAGGTGACCCTGGAACCGGTCGGCCCGGAAGGAAATATAAAATATTACCGGGACGACAAGGACATTCATCATGTACCCAAGCGACTCTTAAGTGAGGTTATCCTGGAGGATTGGGATTAACCCGCCTTGTGGCGATTTTATACACTGCGGGACGTTTTTGACAGTTTAAAACCCCGGGTTTCCCCGGGGCTACCTGAAACGTCAAGGAGGTAATACGTTTCAAGTCAGTGCTTCGAAATTTGTTTCTTATTTATATACTAATAAACGCCGGAAGGGAAATAAAGTTCCTGCTTTCTTTCTTCTGTGAACACCGTTGTCTGGAAATATAGGTGAAACACGCCTTTCAGCATGGATACATATTTTGTATAACAATAAATAGTTCAGTATAAAAGGAGAGCAGGAAGGGTTTTCTTTTTTTTTGTCGAAACGTAGTTGATATTGTAATTTGTTGAACAGGTTTTCCGGAGTGTAAATTTGTAAACAGGGGTTTTTATGGATGGAAAAATGGGCGGGGAAAATTGCCTTTTGGTTTAAAAACCAATTGCAACTAGACGAAGAAAAAACAGAAGTGGTGGCGTATTCGGTAACATCGTTGTTTTTACTCTTCACCAATCTCTGTTTTATTTTTATAGTCTGCCGGTTGCTGGGCATAGTCAAGGAAGGGTTCACCGCGGCCTTCACTGCGGCAGCGCTGCGTTCGGTCACCGGCGGCGCCCATCTTTCATCTTCCCGGCGCTGCACGATTCTTTCCTGTGTGTTGCCGGCGTCCTTCGGTTATCTTGGCAAGCATGCGGGGCCTCTTTTATCCCTGAAGATTTCAGCGGGAATTCTTTTGTTGAACCTGGTGTGGGCCTTGTATGTTGTTGCCCAATATGCCCCGGCCGAGGTGAAAGCAAGACCGATAAGGCCGGAAAAAAGAGGGTTTTACCGGAAAGCCGGGATGGTGGCAACCCTTTGTTGGGCCGTTTTGGCCGGGTATTTTCTTTATGCCGGTTATCCCGCTCTTTTTGTCGCCGGTTCCTGCGGTTTTTTATGGCAGACGATAACCCTGACACCGCTTGGTTTCACTATATACTATCGTCTTTCAGGAAAAAAATGAAAAAGGGGGTTAGAGTATGAAAAGGTTGATTGCCGGCGTTCTCTTCAGCTTACTGTCGGTTTTTGCTCTGGCGACCGCGGTTTCCGCCAGTTTTATCTGGGGTTACCAGCCGCGCCTGCCGAAGAGTTTGCAGTAGCGGTTTTTACATAGACAACTGACAACTATCGGAGATTTTTGAAACCGGCGGTGTCGGGCTCAATTTCGAATTTGAAGGTGAAATAGATGACGCAATCAATCGAACCAATGCTCAGATTATTATATTATATCCCGGAAGGTATAGTGATCGGAACGGCCGCTCTTACTTATGTGGGGTTGAGGCCCCCGCTGAAGAGGATAATTCTTTTTGGGGTGGTATATGGTTTTACTATTTTTATCTGCCGGGATCTTTTTCTGCCGGCAATCAACTTGGGACCCGGTTTTCATACTATTATTCTGTTTGTCTTTAATGCCTTGTTTTTAAAAGTTTTGTTTCATTTGACAATTCCCGGCTCTTTAATTTGTAGCTTTTTATATTTCCTTACTTTATTTATTATTGAACCCCTTACCTTTTCTTTTCTAAAACTTTTCAGTATATCACCTGCCGACGTTTTGTCCTCCCCTTGGAATTTTATTTTATCCGGCTGGTTCAACTTGGGGTTGGTTTTGGCCGGTGTCTATATTATCCGCAAGAAAAACTTTCTTCTTCTTCCCATAACCCAAATTATTAAGGATGAGAAACATGGATAAAACAAACCACCGGCGGAATTTGCTCCTGCAAATGGCTGTTTTCGGCCTTTTTTGCCTGGCCTTTTTTGTCTGCGGCATGTATTTTTTCTTTTGGCAACCGCTTCAGGTTGACGGGGATCTGGACTGGCAGTATCTGTTCTTTACCCTGATTTTTATGGGGACCCTTATTTTTATGCTGCTTTTTTTCCGTCAAAGCCTGCAGATCTTGAGCCGGGAGATGGAAAAGCGGCTCAAGATGCAGAAAAAACATCTCGAACAGCTAAACCGCATGTGTGAAGGCGTGTTGAAAGCTTTGAATTACGCTTTGGATTACCGTGATCACGAAACCTGGGGCCACTCCGCCCGGGTGGTGGGTTATGCGGTGGCCCTCGGCCGGCAGATCGGTTTAAACAGTAAAGAGTTGACCTGGTTGGCCTGGGGAAGTTTTTTACATGATATTGGCAAGATTGGGATACCGGATGCGATTCTCTTTAAAAATTCCACTCTTAACCGGGAGGAATGGGAAAAAGTAAAAAGACATCCTTTGGTGGGACATGAGATCATTAATCAGATTGATTTTTTACAGTCTACAGCAGAAATCATTCTGCATCACCATGAACACTACGACGGAAACGGGTACCCTCATGCTTTACGGGGAGAAGAAATTCCCCTGCCGGCCAGAGTTTTTGCGGTGGCGGACGCCCTGGACGCCATGACCAGCAACCGTCCGTACCGCCCGGCACGTCTGTTGGATGAAGCGCTGGAGGAGATTAAAAGCCTTGCCGGTAAGCAGTTTTGCCCCCGTGTAGTTGAAGCCTTATTTTCTTTGGGCCGGGAAAGATTGGAGGAGATTCAAAACCAG
>Ga0209075_1003390_pt1 | contig 13317 bp, 10 predicted proteins | sample Stecom2011_FD_187523 | JGI IMG/M metagenome (GOLD analysis project Ga0209075, IMG submission 187523) | Agricultural soil microbial communities from Utah to study Nitrogen management - Steer compost 2011 (SPAdes) (version 2) | ecosystem: Environmental > Terrestrial > Soil > Agricultural land... | reverse complement strand
TGATAGCGCCTCCTATGCCTAGCAGGATGATGAGGTAGATTAAATACTTTACTATTTTCATTTTTCTTTCTTTATGTGGCTTTAATGCTATAAGGAAATTAATATATTTACCTTTAACAAAATTAAAAATAGATATAAAATGAATAAGAAATTCCTATTAGCTTTATTATTAAGCGGTAGCGTCTTGGTATCCTGTGTGGATAACGCAAACAAAGATACAGAAGCAAAAGTTAAAACAGAAGAAACCGAGCAAACTTCGAACACTTTTGTGGAATCGTTTGCCGACATCCAAGTACTCCGTTACGAAGTCCCAGGTTGGGAAGATCTGAGTTTAAAAGAGCAAAAGCTTGTTTACTACTTAACCCAAGCAGGAGTAGAGGGCAGAGATATTATTTGGGATCAGAACTATCGCCATAACCTAGCGGTTCGTCATGCATTAGAAAAAATTTACAAAGAATTCGATGGAGATAAATCCACCAAAGATTGGGAGAATTTTGAAATTTATCTAAAACGAGTTTGGTTCTCCAATGGTATTCATCACCATTATAGTACCTCCAAGATAAAACCAGAGTTTAGTAAAGGTTACTTGAACAGCCTATTAGAAACTACCCATACAGAGTTGGATGCTGCCATTGTAGAGGTTTTATTCAATGACAAAGACGACAAACGAACCAACTTATCTAAAGATGAGGACATTGTTTTAAGTAGTGCGGTGAATTACTATGGTGCGGATGTAACCGATGAAGAAGCTACTGCATTTTACGATGCCATGGAAGCAGACCCAGTACGTCCGATTGAGAAAGGCCTAAATAGCAAATTGGTTAAAGAAGATGGAAAGCTGGTAGAAAAAGTATGGAAGAGTGGTGGGATGTATGGCGCCGCTATCGATAAAATAATCTTCTGGTTAGACAAGGCAGTAACAGTAGCTGAAAACCAAGAACAGATAGATGCTTTAGAGCTGCTTATAGAATATTACAAAACAGGAGATTTAGAAACTTGGGATGCTTACGCGATAGCTTGGCTTAAAGCCGAAGGAAATATCGATTGGCACAATGGATTCATCGAAGTATACAACGATCCTAAAGGACATAAGGGCGCATACGAAAGCGTAGTGCAAATAAAAGACTTCGATATGTCGGCAAAAATGGACGTTCTTTCCAAAGAAGCACAATGGTTCGAGGATAACTCGCCGTTGCTAGAGGAGCATAAAAAAGAGAATGTAACTGGTGTTAGCTACAAAACAGTGGTGGTAGCTAGCGAAGCTGGAGATTCTAGCCCAAGCACGCCGATTGGTGTAAACCTTCCTAATAACAACTGGATCCGTCAAGAACATGGAAGCAAGTCCGTGTCTTTAGGGAATATTATTGCTGCATACGGAAAAGCAAGTGGGAGTGGTCGTATTAAGGAATTTGCTTATTCTGAGGAAGAAGCTGCTTTGAGTATAGAGTATGGACAACTTGCCGACAACCTACATACGGCATTGCATGAGGTAGTAGGACATGCATCTGGGCAAATTAATCCTGGGGTAGGTACACCACGCGAAACATTAAAAAGCTACGCCTCTACCATAGAAGAAGGGCGTGCCGATTTATTTGGATTATACTATTTATATTCTCCTAAGTTGGAAGAGCTTGGATTGGTAGATGATTGGGAGAAAGTGGGTAAAACAGCTTACAACGATTATATTAGAAACGGACTGATGACGCAATTGGTGCGCATTAACCTTGGCGATGATATAGAACAAACACACATGCGAAACCGACAGTGGGTAAGCAGTATTGTGTATGAGCGAGGGATGAAGGATAATGTAATAGAGAAAAAAGTAGAAAACGGAAAAACTTATTTCGTTATCCACGATTACGAGAAGCTTCGAGAATTATTTGGAGATCTTTTACGTGAAACACAGCGAATCACTTCCGAAGGAGATTTTGAAGCAGCTAAAAATATAGTAGAAACCTACGGTGTGAAAGTAGATCAAGCCATTCATAAAGAGGTACTAAATAGAAATACACAGTTCAATACCCCACCATATAGTGGATTTGTAAATCCAGAGATTAAACCAATTCAAAATGAGGAGGGAGAGATCACTGGATTTGAATTATTGCAACCAAAAGACTTTGCTGAGCAAATGCTAGAGTATTCCAAGAACTATAGCAACTTACCAATGGTGAACTAAAATAGAAGTAGCAGCATTTGGCAACAAAAAAGTCCTTGCAATTTGTGCAAGGACTTTTTTGTTATATAATGATGTGTTATAATTAGTTTTTCATCACGGTTTTTATCAGTAATAAAAGCCCGACAAAAACAATAAACCCCACTAAAATCCAAAAGCTACCCTTGTAATGTTTTTTGTGTAATGCGCTATCTTTTTTATATAAGAAAAACATGGCAATAACAAAGGCTACGAAGGAGACTCCGGCAAAAATTAATTGGTTGGTTGTAAACATTCTGTTTTATTTATTTAACCTCCACTCGCCAGTCTGCATAATCCTCACATTTGTTGTATTGGATATCCATGAACTTTTGCTTGAGAATTACGCCATATTTCTCTTCCTTTTTTATTTCTGGAAGCTTGTATTCTACGCCTTGGTAACTGATTGCAGATACTGGGCTTATTACCGCTGCCGTTCCAGAACCAAATATTTCCATTAGTTCTCCTTTCTTAGAGGCTTCGGTTACTTCATCAATATTGATGCGGCGTACTTCCACTGGAATGCCTAAACCTTCTGCAATTTTTATAATGCTCTTACGCGTTACACCATCTAGGATTCGTTCGCTAGTAGGTGCGGTTATCAATCTATCGCCTATTCGAAAGAACACATTCATGGTTCCTGCCTCTTCTAAATATTTATGCTCTTGCGAATCGGTCCAAACTACTTGTTGGAAACCTCTCTCGGCTGCCAAATTGGTAGGGTAGAACTGTGCTGCATAGTTACCAGCTGCTTTTGCTGCACCAACACCTCCGTCTGCCGCGCGGCTATATTTTTCTGCGACTTCCACTTTTACTTCGCCAGTGAAATAAGACTGTACAGGAGATAAAAGAATGACGAATTTATATTGGTTCGATGGACTAGCCAATACTCCTGGTTGTGTTGCGATGGCAAATGGACGAATGTACATGGCGTTACCGAAACCTGGTTGCACCCATTCTTTATCCAACTTTAGAAGCTCGTTTAATGCGTTTAAGAACAAATCCTCTGGAAATTCAGGAATCGCAAGACGAACAGCAGATTTATTGAAGCGCTTTATGTTTTGGTCTGGGCGAAACATAAATATCTTCCCGTTATCATCTTTAAAAGCTTTCATTCCCTCAAAAATAGCTTGCCCATAATGAAAAACTTTAGCTGCAGGAGAAAGTGTAAGATCACCGTATGGTTGGATAATTGGATTTGTCCATTGTCCGTCAACATAATCACAGGTAAACATGTGGTCGGTGAAGTTAGCACCAAAAATAAGATTGTTGAAATCTACCTGATCAATTTTAGAAGTAGGGGAAGGGGTAACTTGAATAGTATAATCGGATAAGTTCATAATATAGGTAACAAAATAAATATTTGTAAAAATTGAGTAGCACAAAAGTAACTAAAATTAAGCGCTTATAAAACAATATTTATTCATTAGATTGTAATACTATTGCAAAAATAGAATTACAAGACCATTGCTAAATCAGTAATAATTCTAGTAATGGCAAGAATAAGGTGAATTAACGCGCTAAAGTCACCTTTACTATTAATAATAATGAGGTTTTTAACATAACTAACTCTCTAATGCTATTAAAGAAAAAACTCTTAAAAACAGGTGACGGATCTACTACTTTACACCTGCCCAAATGGAACGAACAGTATCATTCCAAACACGGTGCTATCCAAGAAGCATTGCACGTATTTATTAAACATGGATTTCAATATTTTTATGGCCAAGAAAAACCAACGTCTATGGCTGTTTTAGAAATAGGATTCGGTACTGGATTAAACGCATTGTTAACCTATCTTGAAGGGAAGGGAAAGAAGGGGTTGCATTTGAATTATACTGGATTGGAAGCATATCCAGTACCTTTAACTGAAATTGACACCCTTAACTTTGCAGAGCAGTTAGGCATAAATAAATCGGAATACATGCAACTCCACTCAGGTACTTGGGAGAAGGATGAGGTCATTTCAGATGGATTTAGTCTGACGAAGAAAAACATACGCTTTGAAGATTTTAGAAGTTCGGAAGGTTTCGATCTTATTTATTTTGATGCTTTTGGACCTCGCGTACAGCCAGAACTTTGGGAAACTTCTATCTTCGAGCAAATGTTTGCCGCTTTAAAACCAAATGGCGTACTGGTTACCTACTCTGCCAAGGGCGAAGTACGACGCATTATGCAGCGAGTTGGATTTACGGTAGAACGCCTTCCTGGACCTCCAGGAAAAAGAGAAATGCTAAGAGCGGTGAAAAAGGTATAAATCCCTCCTAATCTTGCGTTAACAAGCAAGACTTTCATTGCTTTTTTCGATAAATTTGAAATTAAATATAAAAATACAGCATGCGCATATTAATAGCAGGAGCTACAGGATTGGTTGGAAAAGAATTGGTGAATTTGTGTCACGAGAGTGATATTAAAGTACACTACCTTACTACCTCTAAATCCAAAATTAAAAACTTCGAGAATTATAAAGGATTTTATTGGGATCCAAGTGCAGGAATCATAGATCCAAAAGCTTTTGAAAACATCATTGCTGTTATAAATCTTGCGGGCACATCCATATCCAACCGATGGACAGCTACCAATAAAAAAGAAATCCATAACAGTCGAATTGATTCTGCAAATTTAATTTATCAAACACTTACCAATCACGAAAACCAAGTAACGCATTATATCTCTGCTAGTGCTATTGGAATTTATCCACCTTCCTATACCGCTATGTATACAGAGGATAGCAATGTGGTAGACGACTCCTTTCTAGGTGGCGTAGTAAAAGATTGGGAGGCAGCTGCTAACCAGTTTAAAGAATTGGGAGTCAGAGTAGCTACTATTCGTACAGGAGTGGTTCTCGACGAAGAAGAAGGTGCATTTCCTAAATTGGTACAACCCATAAAAATGGGAGTAGGCTCGCCATTGGGAACTGGGAAACAGTGGATGTCTTGGATACATATTGAGGACGTTGCTAAGGTTTATATGCATTGTCTAAAACAAGGAGTGGAAGGGGTAATCAACGCAGTAGCACCTAGTCCAGTAACCAATTCTTATATGACAAAACGAATTGCAGAACAACTAGATAAAGAACTATGGGCTCCAAAAGTTCCGGCATTCGTTTTACGAATAGTGCTTGGAGAAATGGCAACATTGGCTTTGGATGGACAATTAGTACATTCCAATCGTCTTAAGGAGCAAGGCTTTAAGTTTCGGTATATAAACGTAGAGTCAGCGATTAAAGACTTATTGGACTAAGCGCTTTTTTAAAGATGGAACATGCCATAGTTTTTGGCATTAAAGCTCATCAATGGAATTTCTCCAGCAACTTTCATCTTCTCTACAAGACTTTTGTAGAACAGTTTTTTACCATAACTACTGCTTTCTCTTTCCAACATAGCCACCACATCTGCATTGTTTTTAGTTAAATAAGTTTGTAGTTCTGTGAAGATATCATTGGAATACGAAACATATAATTCCATGTTATGGTATTTCACATATTTATTTAACTTTTCTTCATTTACTTTTCTTTGCCCTTCTTCCACCGAGTGCTCTATCGGCGAGACATGTATTATTTTTACCTTAGCGCCAAGCGGTTCTGCTATTTCAACAAGCCTATTAATCGCTCCTAAGTCTTGGCTCTGAAAGTCGGATGCATAAACCATGGTTTTGATTTGCTTGTAAGAGATATCTTTTGGAATGGTCAAAACCGGATAGGGGGCATTCTCTATAAGATCTCTTGTGGTGCTTCCCATAATCATTGTTCGCAGTCTGCTGGTTCCTTTCATTCCCGTAATAATCAAACAGGCTTGTACTTCCTTGGCCTTTTCTACTATACCATGCACTATGGAAGGATTTACAATTACCTCGGTTTTTACAGGTGCGTTATCCGATTCCCAAGCTAAGTGCTCTTCGCAGAAATCTGTAAGTTTGGTTTGGTGTCCCGTCAGCAGTTCTTTAGAGATATCCTCTTCCCTCGAGGAGATCGTTTTTGGAAAATCAAATACGTGTACAGCAAGCAACTTTGCGTTGATTTTTAAACTCATGTTGTAGGCATACTTTAAAGCAGCGATAGAGCTTTCGGAATAGTCGGTGGCGTATAAAATTGTTTTCATGATACCGTTTTTTGAATAGAGTATTGGTTAAAATTAGTGATTTAATCTGTGTGCTCCTATTTATTTAATTATCCTAGCATAGGTTAAGTGTTTGTATACTGCGCAATCAATAGAAATATAGCGCGACTCCTGAGATACCGAAATTATAATTCATTTGTTATTCCTATCTAATTAAACATCATTCAAGTCTAAAAAGATACAATTACAAAGATTTCAATTTTTCCATTAAAATACAGTGATATTTATCATGAATACTTTAAAAATGATTCTATTTTAAAATAATATTTGTATTTGGAAACTATCTGATAAAATCTGACAGAGAATGCCACCATTTTTTATTTAAGCGACTATAACAGTTGGCAGTTTAATTTTTATTTATCGACAGGAAATGTATCGATTAATCAGTTATTAAAATCAAAGAAGCGATTCATAGCTGGTATATAATTAAAACTTAGCTTGATTAAATAACCGTTTTTCCATTGTTAAAAAAACTTCTCTAATGCTAATCTATTAACATTTTATAAATAATCTTCTATCTCGGATTTGCATAATTTAGTAAAGCTATGGAGTATACTGACCTTGTAACTTTGGGAATTTCTTTTGGGTTGGGCCTACTTGTGGGTTTACAGCGTGAAAAGACGAACCACGAAACAGCTGGCGTTCGTACTTTTACCCTTATTGCTATTCTTGGAACAATGGCAGGTTTTTTGACTCGCGAATTCGACAATCCATATATTCTTCCAGTTTTTGGAATAGCGGTAACCGCTTTGATGATCACCGCAAACCTTATTATAGCTCATAGAGATCCCAAGCCTGTTGCGGGGCAGACTACCGAAGTGGCCGTTCTGCTTATGTTTGCCATTGGAGCCTATCTGGTGTTGGGGAACGAAGTTATAGCCATAATTGTGGGCGGCGTTTTGGCTATTCTACTTTATATTAAAGAAACCCTACATAAATTTATAGACCAACTTAAGGAAAAGGACTTTGCGGCCATTATGACTTTTGTTGGAATCTCTTTGGTAATTCTACCCATTCTTCCCGATAAAACCTATGGGCCACTAGATGTTTTAAATCCGCGAGATATATGGTTGATGATCACTCTGATTGTTGGAATAAGTGTGTTGGGATATTTTGTGTATAAATGGGTGGGCAAGAAAGCAGGGATGATCTCCAATGGTATTTTGGGAGGAATAATTAGCAGTACTGCTACCACTGTTAGTTATGCGCGGAACGCGGCTACCAATAAAAATGCAAGTAAAATTGCAGCCTTTGTTATTGTAAGCTCGGTGACTGTCTCCATTGTTCGGGTTATTATTGAAATTGGAATCGTGGTGCCGGATAAATTCGGAGAATTAATCTTGCCTTTTATTCTTCTTTTTTTATTTATGTCCCTTGTTTCCATCCTATTGTTTTATGTGATATCGCACGACAATTCAGAAGATGCTATGCCCGAACCCAAAAATCCAGCGCAATTTAAAAGCGCTTTGCTTTTCGGAGTTCTATACGGGCTTATTTTACTTGCGGTAGCATTTACCGAAGAAAAGTTTGGTCAAGAAGGTTTATATATAGTTTCTATTATAGGCGGTTTAGCCAAAAAAGACGCTATCACCCTTTCTCTCGCTCATTCTATTAAAGGTGGCCTTGCAACCGAGTTAGGTTGGCGCTTGATTATGACTGGAGTGCTTTCTAATTTTGCATTCAAAATTATCCTTGTAGCAGTAATGGGTAGCAAAAAGCTCACTAAATGGATTGCTGGTACCATGTTACTTTCTATTGTAGCTGGACTTTTGATTATGTGGCTTTGGCCAGACGCATGGCATTTTTAATCCTAAAGCTTCCGTAGCCAATAAACGAAATTACTTATAGCACTTAGGTCGATCCGTAGAACAAAATATAGTTGGAAGGTTGGTATCATCAACATATCAGAATATGTGCTTTTGATTTGTTTGGGTGTTTTTGAAAGACATTTTTGTTCCCATTTCCTACTATAAGGCGGGTTAGTTTGGTTATATTTGAGAATACACTCTTATATAAATGTCAAAAAAAACGTCTTCTATCTTGTCCCGTATAAAATTCTTTTTTGAAGAGATAGGAGACATGACGTATTTTGCTGGAAGATTTTTTAAAGAATTGTTTCGTCCTCCTTTTGAATTTAGAGAATTGCTCAAGCAATGCTATAATATGGGAAATCGCTCCTTGTTCTTGGTAGTGGTTACGGGGTTTATTTTGGGATTGGTCTTTACCCTTCAATCCCGACCTACCTTAATGGAGTTTGGAGCGGAATCGTGGATGGCTTCCATGGTTAGTCTTTCCATCGTTAGGGAAATAGGCCCTGTGATTATCGCGTTGATATGCGCTGGGCGAATTGGTTCTGGAATAGGAGCAGAGCTAGGTTCTATGCGTGTAACAGAGCAAATAGATGCTATGGAAGTGTCGGGGACCAATCCTTTTAAATACTTAGTAGTTACACGTATTTTAGCGGTGACATTGATGCTCCCTTTATTGGTTATTTTGGGCGATGCTGTGGCACTTCTTGGCTCGGCAATGATCGAGAATTTAAAAGGAGACGTATCTTTTACGCTATATTTCAATCAAGTTTTTAATGCATTAAAATTTAGCGATGTCTTTCCTGCCACTATTAAAACTTTTTTCTTTGGATTTGCCATAGGCCTTGTTGGAACGTACAAAGGATATCACTGCGCAAAAGGAACCGTTGGAGTAGGAGAAGCGTCAAATTCTGCGGTGGTTTATGCCTCTATGCTAGTATTTGTAATTGATTTTATTGCTGTTTTTGTAACCGATATATTTTTTGAAATATAAATGAATACCGAAAAAGAGAAAAAACCTGTATTACAACTAAAAGACATTAAAAAGAGTTTTGGGAACAACCATGTGCTCAAAGGATTTAACTTGGAACTTTATGAAGGAGAAAACCTGGTTATTATGGGGAAATCTGGATCTGGAAAATCGGTAATGGTAAAGTGTATTGTTGGCTTGATTCAGCCGGACTCCGGGAGTATTACTATTAGAGATAAAAACATAATCACTATGGGACAAACAGAGTTGGATTTTTTGCGAACCGAAATCGGATTTCTTTTCCAAGGAAGTGCACTGTATGACTCTATGACCGTTCGAGAGAATTTAGAGTTTCCGCTACGTCGACATAAAGATAAAGTCAAGGACTTTCAAAGCACCGAACACTCGGTAAAAGAAGCACTCGAGAATGTTGGTCTATTGCATGCCATTGACCAGATGCCCTCGGAGCTTTCTGGAGGAATGCAACGCAGAGTAGCATTGGCAAGAGCCTTGATTCTTAAACCAGAAATTATTATGTACGATGAACCTACCACAGGTTTAGATCCCATTACAGCAAATGAAATAATTGCGCTTATGCGAAGCATTCAAAAAGAATATAATACCTCCTCTCTTATCATTACACATGACGTGGATTGCGCAAGGGTTATTTCCAATCGGATAATATTATTGGTAGATGGAATCAATTATGCGGAGGGTACTTTCGAAGAGCTTTCAAACTCAAGCGATCCACAAACCAGAGCATTTTTTAAAAACTAATACTTATGTCAAAATCAACAACACAAAAAATTAGAGTTGGTGTCTTTGTAATCATAGGCACCATCGTTCTCGTTGTGGCGTTATACTTTATAGGATCTCGACAACATATCTTCACTAAAAACATCCAATTACATGCAGTTTTTGAAAATGTGAGCGGTCTTCAAATCGGTAATAACGTTCGCTACTCGGGAATTAATGTAGGTACGGTAAACAAAATTGAGATGAAAGAGGTGGGCAAGATTATTATTCAAATGTCGGTAGATCAGAATGCTTCTTATTTTATTAAGAAAGATGCCGTTGCATCCATCAATTCCGATGGATTGGTAGGAAGCATGGTAGTAAATATTTCTCCAGGACAAGAGCCACAAGAGCTCACCGTTGCATCTGGCGACACTATTCAGTCCTACAGTAGTGCGAGTACCGAAGCTATGCTGAAAACCTTAAATAAAACGAATGAAAATGCTGCTTTGCTGACAGCGGATTTATTGAAAATAACAAATCAAATTCTGGAAGGTAAAAGCACTATGGGGATGTTGATGAATGATACGATCTTAGCTAAAGACATCCACCAAACCATTATAGCGCTTAAGAAAACATCCGAAGGAGCTAACTTGGCGATGTCGGAGATTAACTCCATAATTTCTAAAATAAACTACGATGAAAGTGCAGCCTCGGTGATTTTAAGCGATACGGTTGCTGCTGATCAAATCCGAAATATATTTACCAACCTTGAAACCTCTACCGAAGAGGTAAATGGGATGACTAAGAACCTAGAGGAGTATATAGCAGAATTAAAAACAGGAAAAGGAGCACTAAATCATTTTACACAAGACGAAGATTTTGTGAAAGAGGTAGATTCAACCATGATTCAAATAAAAGAAGCATCGGAAAAACTAAATCAAAACATGGAAGCATTACAGCACAACTTCCTTTTCCGAGGATTCTTTAAGAAACAAGCACGAAAAGAACGAAAAGCAGCAAAAAAGGGGAGAAAGAATAACGAATTTTAAGTTTGACCATATGACTACTAAGTAAGTAGAATTAGGAGTGTACTTTAAATAAAGCACAAAGTTAGTATATTGCAAACTCTCTGAGTTTTCGGATCTAGAATCAGATATTTTATAAAAAGATAAAACAAATAATGAAAATAATTTCTTGGAATATAAACGGTGTAAGAGCAATTACTAAAAAAGATTTCTTTGACGATATCTCAAAAATAAACCCAGATATTCTCTGTCTTCAGGAAACAAAGGCACAAGATCCCGAAGTGGAGAAAGCTTTGGCGGAAATGACGGACTACCACCAGTATTATAATTCTGCAGAGAGAAGAGGATATTCAGGTGTTGCACTATTGAGTAAAGTAGAGCCTATCTCGGTTACCTTCGACATGGGTATAGAAGAACACGATCAAGAAGGGCGTGTGCTGTGTGCAGAATTCGAAGATTTTTATTTGGTAAATACGTATGTTCCAAACTCTGGCGCAAAGTTAGTGCGATTGGATTACAGAAAAACTTGGGATGAGGATTTTCGCGCGTATTTAAAAAATCTTAAGAAATCAAAACCGGTTATACTTTGTGGAGACTTGAATGTGGCACACCGAGCCATCGATCTTAAAAACGACAAGGCCAACTACAACAAAACCGCAGGATATACCCAAGTGGAAATAGATGGAATGGACAAGCTTCTAGACATTGGTTTGGTTGATTCGTTCCGACATTTCTATCCAGAAGAAGAAGGGAAATATACTTTTTGGAGCTATCGATTTAAATCTCGAGAACGCAATACAGGCTGGCGCATTGATTACTTTTTAGTCAGTAACGCATTTATGGAGAAAGTAAAGTCTAGTGAGATCTTATCCGAATATTATGGCTCCGACCATTGTCCTATTCAGCTTGAGTTGGCATTATAGATTATTGGAAGTCGTTAACGAGTGGGCGAGTTTTTTGAAATTTAAATTAGATCTGCGGGAAGCATTTAGGATTCGGTGTTCAGGGATTGGAGGTCGGGGTTTAGTGATAAATAGCAAAAATATTTGTGTTAATCTGTGAAATCTGTGGTAAAAGATCGAGTGGGCGAATGGGTGACTTGGCGAGTGGGCGAGTCTTTTGAAATTTAAATTAGACCTGCGGTTATCTGCGAAATCTGCGGAAAAATAATTAAAGTTTGTGTTCGGGTGGTCAAGAGGAAGAATCGTGGATTAAATCACTCGCTTTTTTGTGATGCTTACTTTATAATTCTGCGTATCCAATTACCACTGGTTTAATGAGTATTTTTACTATAATATTATTTGAAGAAAAATATGCAGCATTTAAAAGATACCATAACAGACAAGAACAAATCTCAGCCAACAGTTACTATGGTACAGGCTTTTAAAACGATAATTTGGCCGAGGCGAATTTTGGTTTTTATCGGTTTAATCTTGATAGTTATCAGAAGCTTGTCTGGTTTAGTTTTACCTTGGCAGAGCAAAGTGTTACTTGACGATGTTGTACCAAGTAAAGATTACTCCCAGCTATATACCTTAGCAATTATAGTAATAAGTGCTATAGCAGTACAGGCTTTAACCTCTTTTTTACTTACTAGAATATTAAGCGTTCAAGCGCAATATTTGATTAGTGAATTGAGAGCTCAAGTGCAGAAGAAAGTCCTTTCGTTACCTATCAGTTTTTTTGACAACACCAAATCTGGGGCACTGGTTTCAAGAATTATGTCGGATGTAGAAGGCGTTAGAAACCTTATTGGTACCGGTTTAGTGCAGTTGGTAGGTGGTTCCTTTACGGCGATTGTGTCCTTGATTATTTTAATAAATTTAAATGCCTGGATGACACTTTTTGTGTTTGTACCCCTGTCCATATTTGGTTTTATAGCATTGAAGGCATTCAAATATATTCGTCCAATTTTTAGAACACGCGGAAAAATCAACGCGGAAGTAACTGGAAGATTAACCGAAACACTAGCGGGTGTTCGGGTTATTAAAGCGTTTAATGCAGAAGAACAAGAAAGTATTGTTTTTGAAAAAGGGGTGGATAGGTTATATCAAAATGTAAAAAAGAGTTTGACTGCAACGGCCCTAATGACAAGTTCTTCTGCATTTTTAATTGGATTAGCAACCACTGGAATTATGGGAATGGGAGGTTACTATATGATGATTGGTGAAATGACCACAGGGGATTTTCTGTTTTTTACCCTAATTCTTGGGTTTATGATTGCGCCCATTGTTCAAATGAGCAATATAGGAAGTCAGTTAACCGAAGCATTGGCCGGTTTAGATAGAACGGAAGAACTCATGAATATGACTGCAGAAGAGGATAAACTAGATAGAGTTATTGAGTTAGATACCTTAAAAGGTGATATTGAATTCACGGATGTTTCCTTCTCTTATGAAGCAGATAAGCAAGTTATACATAACATTAATTTTACTGTGCCTGCTGGCACTGTAACTGCATTAGTAGG
>Ga0209075_1003389_pt1 | contig 13324 bp, 8 predicted proteins | sample Stecom2011_FD_187523 | JGI IMG/M metagenome (GOLD analysis project Ga0209075, IMG submission 187523) | Agricultural soil microbial communities from Utah to study Nitrogen management - Steer compost 2011 (SPAdes) (version 2) | ecosystem: Environmental > Terrestrial > Soil > Agricultural land... | reverse complement strand
ATGCCCAGACTCAAATTTGTGGATGGTTCCGTTGTCAGCGACCTGCCCATTGAGCGCTTGATGCATCTTTATGATGTGAACTTCACCATCGTCAGCCAAACCAACCCCCACGTTGTTCCTTTTCTGAACGACCGGGGTAAGGATGAGAAGCTGTCCTTGGCCAATCTGCCCATGCACCTTCTGAAATCCGAGATACAGTTTCATGGGCGGGGAGTATTCGATTACCTTCGCAAACGTGCCCGCCCGGAACTGCTTCGGCAAATCTCTGGTCACATGTATACCATCATGGCGCAGCGGTATTCGGGCGACGTAACCATTGCGCCTACCTATGGCTTTAGAGACTATAGCCGAATGCTAGCCGACCCTAAGCCGGAATACGTGCGTGAAATGACCTTGGCGGGTGAACGTGCAACCTGGCCGAAAATCTCCATGATCCGCTCCCATGCACGCATCTCCAAAACCCTAGAACGCTGTGTGCGCCGCCTGAAACAGCAAAATCGCCGCAGTGTTGCAGATCTCAGGCTGATAAACAGTGCCGATTCCGGAACATCCTGAGATGACAGGCCCGCGAGGCGGGCGGTATGATACGCTGCTAAAGAGCCTGGCCCGGTAATTGGCCGATCAGCCCGGCGCCTGAGTATTAGACTGGACGCCCATGTATTACGACTTCTTCGGCTTCAGAGAACCGCCGTTCTCGATTGCGCCCGACCCCCGTTATCTTTATTTGAGTGAACGCCACAAAGAGGCGCTTGCGCACCTAATGTATGGCGTTCAGGGGCAGGGCGGCTTTATTGTTATTACCGGCGAAGTTGGCACCGGTAAAACCACTGTGAGCCGTTGTTTCATAGAAAACGCTCCGGCTCATGTCGACATTGCCCTGATTCTCAACCCTAGGCTTTCTGCCCGGGAATTGCTCTCCGCCATTTGTGATGAATTGGAGATAGCCCATCCGTCGGGGGCCACCATCAAACAGATGGTGGATCTGATAAACCAGAACCTGCTGAAAGCTCACGCGGCGGGTCGGCATAAGGTTTTGATGATCGACGAAGCCCAGAACCTGTCTGCCGATGTGCTTGAGCAGCTTCGCCTTTTAACCAATCTTGAGACCGCAGAAAAGAAGCTTCTTCAAATTGTGCTGCTGGGCCAGCCAGAATTGCAGCAAATACTCGCGTTGCCTAAGCTGCGCCAACTTAACCAGCGGGTAACCGCCCGGTACCATCTGGATGCCATCAGCAGTGACGAGCTACCGCTATACCTAAGCTATCGGCTTGGGGTTGCGGGTATGCGCGGTGATGTATTTGCGCCTGCCGCTGTCCGCAAGCTATACCGTTTGAGTAATGGTATACCTCGTCTGATCAACCTAATCAGTGATCGTGCTCTGCTCGGCGCCTACGCAGAAGGGGAACACGAGGTAACCGCCGCCCACATCCGGCAGGCGGCAAAAGAGGTTGCGGGCAACAAAAACCTAGGGCCGAAGCCTTCCGGCACGGGATTAAAACCGGACTTGTCCCGCTACCTTGTGCTCGCCGCGTCTGTTCTGTTGGCGATCATCACTACCTTTTGGGTGTACCAGCAATGGTCGGCACCGGATGTGATAACGCAGGTAGACGCAGCGCCGGTTGAGCTGGTTGGGACCGTGCAGCGTGACGACATGTTGGGCACAAAAGACGAGGGTCAACTCCCCGCTGTGGCGGATGATACCCCTCCTGCCAAAGCACCAAACCCTTTCCGGTTTCCGGAACAGGCGTTGAGCTTGCCAGCCGCCTTCCGCGAGTTGTTTGATATATGGGGCCTTGCGTACAGCCCTTTGGAATCGCCGATTGCCTGTGAGTTTGCCCAAGCTTCCGGCCTTGATTGTTTAGAGCGACAGGGTAGCCGCCGAAGTTTGGAATTTCTCAACAGGCCAGCCATGCTGATGCTGCAAGATGAGGCGGGTAATCGAGGCTACGCAGTGTTGCGGCATATTGACGGCGATGTTGCTCAAATTGCCTTGCCTGAGGGCTTGGTTAGCGTGTCGTTTTCCAGTCTCGAATCCTTTTGGTTCGGGGAGTACCGGGTGTTATGGCAGTTGCCGGACTACGTGAATACCCGGGTGGATGAAAACGATGTTGCGGGCGAGGAGCTATGGATTGGTGTTCGCATGATGGAGCTTGCGGATACCTACGGAGAGTCGCCCGCCGACGCCGCTAGAATCAAGCGTATGTCTGCCCAACAACAGGTGCGTTGGTACCAGTCGTTACGGGGGCTGACCGTTGACGGCATTTCGGGTGCCATGACGGTTATTCAGATCAACAACGATCTTAATGCAGAGGGTCCTCGACTTGTGGGCACAAAGCCCGAAGGCAAGGGATAGACTATGTCCTATATTCTTGATGCTCTCAGGAAATCGGAAACAGAGCGCCGTCAGGGCAAGGCTCCGGACCTCGGGCAACAGGTACAACTGATACATCGCCCCAAGAAACGGCGAACCTCACCCGTGGTTTGGGTTGCACTGGCATTAATGGTCAACGCTGGAGTATTGGCGGTCGTGTTCTGGCCGGAGCGAACAACGCCAGAGCTCGAAGCAACGCAAGTGCCTGCCAGTGACGCAACCAGTCCTGTTCGTGCAGCTAAGCCTGAACCAAAGCCTGAGCCAAAGCCTGATCCCATGCCTGTGCAAGAGCCCGATGTTGCCCAGCAACCGGAGCGGGTGGCGGAGCCCGTAATAGAGCCTGTCCGCGAGCGGCCCACTATTATTACGCCCTCGCTGCGTCCGGAGCGCTCAATGCCCGCTGTCAGCCAGAGCGGCGTCAGGCCGCGAGTTCCGCACTTGGTGGAGTTACCCCTTTCCTTTCAGAAGAGTATTCCCGACTTGATGTTCAACAGCCATATCTATTCAACAGACCCCTACGCTAGCCGGGTGATGATCAATGGCCACTATCTTAGCCAAGGTGAATCTTTTTCCGGTATTACGGTAGAAGAGGTCACAGAAAATGGCGTTGTGCTTAGTAAACAGGGTAGAACCTTCCGCGTGGGTGTTGTTCGCGACTGGGTGAGCCCGCGCTGATGGCATTAACCGAGGACATAAAGCAGCAAATCCAGCAAAGTTATCGGGAAGTACTCGCAGGTAAGGGCGTGCGTGCCCGCTACGGTCAGCGCTTAATGATTGCCGAAATTGCCAAATACATGGGCGAGATCACTGAAAACGATGGTCAGCGTACCTCGCCTCCAGCGGCTTGCGTGGTTGAAGCAGGAACAGGTACCGGTAAAACTCTGGCCTATTTGATTGCGGCGATTCCCGTGGCCCGGGCACTGGGCAAAACCTTGGTGATTTCAACTGCCACTGTAGCGCTGCAAGACCAGATTGTTCTGAAAGACCTTCCGGATTTGAAAAAGCACAGTAAGATGGATTTTAGCTGGACGCTGGCCAAAGGCCGTGGCCGGTATTTGTGCATGTCCCGTTTGGAATCCCGGTTGCACGACGAAGGCAACGGCGACAGCGATACCATGCCGCTTTTTCTTCTGGATAGTCCCGGTACAGAAGAGCCCGGCACCCGGGCATTCTTTGAGGAAATGCTGGCAAGTTATGGCTCCCGTAAATGGGACGGAGACAGAGACCACTGGCCGGAGCAGATACCCGACGAGATTTGGCGGCAGGTAACGACCGATCATCGTCAGTGTACTAACCGGCACTGCAGTTACTTCGACAGCTGCGCATTTTTTGATGCCAGAAAGGACTTGGATGAAGTAGATATAGTGGTGGCAAACCACGACCTTGTTCTTGCCGATCTGGCTCTGGGGGGTGGTGCTATCCTGCCAGAGCCCGAAAACGCGTTGTTTATCTTTGATGAAGCTCACCATCTGCCAGACAAGGCGCTGAATCACTTCGCGGCAGCTGTCCCGCTAAACTCTACCCGGCAATGGCTGAAGCAGTTATCCCAGATGCTGGCCAAAATGCAGCCCTATTTTGCGCCCGCAACTCAAGCCGCTAAAACGGTTGACCGAATCAGCTCGGCCTCTCGCGATGTGGACTTGGTGTTGGCCCGCGTTTACGAAGAAACGGAGCAGAATACCGGGTGGGAGTTTAACGAGGAAAGGCGCTCAGCCCAGTGGCGTTACCCAGAAGGTGAGTTGCCGGAGGCCTTGGCTGAACTGGCGGCCGAAAGCCGTATTGCCACCGCTAATCTGGTGCGCCATTTGGGCGCGCTAGCCGACGAGTTGCAAGGTGCGTTTGATGAACGGAAACAGCATGAAATTGACCGGGATACGGCGGAAGCCTGGTACCCGGTCATTGGCGCCTTTCATAGCCGTTCCGAGGATCAGTTGCGGCTGTGGACAGCTTGGACGGAACAGATTGGCGGCCCGAAGGTGGCTGAAGACAGCGAGCAAGCCAACAGTGACCCCAAACCACAAAGCCCATCACACAAAAGCCCCCCTCCTGCCCGTTGGAGCGTGCGGCAGCGCTGGGACCATGCAGAAGATATCACTTTGTACAGTTCGCCAGTGTTGGCTAATAATTTGCTTTATTCAAGGCTGTGGTCACGAGCCTACGGCGCCGTGCTTACCAGTGCAACACTGACAGCGCTTGGCCGTTTCGACCGGCTTCAGGCCAGAGCTGGGTTGCCGGAGGCAAGCCGTTTGCTGGTCGTGCCCAGTTCCTTCCGCTACGCAGAAATGGCCACGGTTGAAGTACCGTCCATGGCGTGTATGCCTACCGATGATGGATTTGCCGACGAGCTGATTAAACGTTTACCGCATGTATGGGCCGGTGAAACCGCCACACTCGTGTTGTTTACCTCGCGCCGACAGATGCACCAAGTGCGAGATGCACTGGCACCGGAATATCCAGACCTGATCATTACCCAGGACGATATGTCCCGGGGTGAAGTGCTGCGCCAACACAGGAGCCGCATTGATGAAGGCAGGGCCAGCGTTTTATTTGGCGTGGCCAGCTTTGCAGAGGGTATCGATTTGCCCGGCAAGTATCTGCACCACGTGGTGATTACCCGGTTACCTTTCTCGGTTCCAGACGACCCCATTGAAGCTGGTTTGGCTGAATGGATCAGCCAGCGTGGTGGTAACCCCTTTATGGAAATTACCGTGCCGGATGCGTCCATCAAGTTGGTGCAAGCGGTGGGTAGGCTGCTACGGACGGAAGAAGATACGGGCAGGGTGAGCATTCTTGATCGTCGTATTGTCGCAAGACGCTACGGGCAGTTGCTGCTGGATTCGTTACCACCGTTCCGGCGTATTATTGAGCGGTAAAAAAGAAGCCAGCCCGTGGGCTGGCTTTTACAAAGGGTTCTGAAAGAACCCGTGCGTAGAGATAAAACGCAATAAGAAGTCTGAAGGCCTGAAGTTTCAGAAATCAGTAGTGAGGGCTTGCCTCACCGTTGAAACAATAATAAGGGAGTAGGGGGCGTAGCCGAATCGTCCAAAGGGCGTAGCCCGAATAATAATTTCGAATAAAGTGTGATGCGCATCACAAAGTTCCTACACATTATTGCGTGAGGATGCCCAGTTCCCGAGCCCGGACAAGCGCTTCTGTTCTCCTACCTACACCGAGTTTGCCGTATAGATTTCTTATGTGCGCTTTTACTGTTGCAGGTGCTACGCCCATACTGGCCGCAATATCCTTGTTCGAATACCCAGCGTTAATGAGTTCCAGCACCTCCAGCTCACGTTGGCTAAGAGGCTCTGCAAGCTTTTTGACAGAATCGCCTGCGGCGGTTTGGCGATGGTCCGGCTGAGTGTTCGGTGCAGCTGTTTGCTCTTTTTTGTCACTCGCGTTTTCAGTTTTCGGGCTCAAGAGCATGTCGGTAAGGCTTGTATGCCAGCTGCCGCCGGTTTTTACCATGGCGGATGCAAGTAAAAGCTCTTGCAGCCGGGGGCTTTCCTCGGCAAAAAGTCTCAAAAAGCCCGCCTCGGCAGCCATGCCAACAGCTTGTGCCAGTCGATCCTGACACTCTTTATCACGATATAGCTGCGCCAAAGCCTCGCCGGACACCAGCAGCGCTTCTACCATGTGCCGGTTATGCTCGTTTCGCTGGGCGTCTGATATAAGCGCTTCCAAAATCTCCAGCGCCTGTTCTGGCTTGCCCTCGGCAACCAGCAGCCGGGCGTAGCTGATGCTATTTTGTTCTCGGTTCAGCGGGTTGGTAATGGTTTGGCTTTCGACCGACTCTAGAATCCTCCGCGCCTCGCCGGGCTGGCCCTCTGCCAGAAAACATCGGGCTAGAAGGGCAGAACTGGCGGGCGGCTCAAAGACAATGTGCTCCCTGCGCTTTCGCCCCACTTGCTCGGCATCTTCGAGATAGCCTATGGCGTCTTGATAGCGGCCGTCGCTGAAGGCGAGGTGACCGCGAACATGCTGAATAATAATGTGCTGCCCTGGCTCAGCGCCTTTATTGACATGCTCTAGCAAAGGTTCGAGGTGGGCGGCTGCATCTCTAAGTTGGTTACGCTCCCGGAAAATCTCGGTCAGTGCGGCGCTAAGCCAGCATGAGATAAGCCTTGGTTGGCTCGGGTCTGAGTAATGCTGGTCTACCCACTTGCGCACCTCTGTGCACGTGTCCAGAGCGAGATCCATATCGCCCCGGTTGTACTGTATCCAAGCCAGTAGGCCTCCGCTGGAGAGAACTGTGCTTGGTTTGCGTTCAACCTGTCCGTAATGAACGGCAGATTTCAGCGTGTTCTCGGCACCGGGTAGGTCGCCTTTGCCATAATCGTCCAATCCAATGCCGTAATAGGTTACCGATTTCAGCGGAATTCGCGTGTGGTCTATGTCCGCTAGAACTTGTTTGGTTAGGTCGCTTGCGCTTTTATCATCGCTACGAGAGCGGGCGAGGTAGGAGCGCACAAGAGATACTTCGCTCTGCAGGCCAAGGGCTCCCTCAGCATCCGGGGCAGAGTCGGCAACGTGGCGGTCAAGCAAGTCTTCTATATTGGCGAGCAAGGGCTCAAGATGATCAAGCCGGTTTGCGAAAAAACGCCCCCATACACGCAACATCTGCAATTGGGCGCTTTCCTCGACCTGCTCTGCGGGCAGCGCATCGAGCCAGTTTAGAACCGGTAGATGGTAGCCTCCGTGAATCAGGTTGTTACCGTGGGTTGCGAGAACCTTTGCCAACCATGGCCAGTCTTCCTCCTGCACAATCTGGGCAATGGCTCCCTGAACCTGCCCATGGTTTAGCAACCATTCCACCGCCCGTTGCCAGAGAACCTGAGCACGCTCCGGGTCGGCGTGGCGGATTCTCTGTAGCAAAGCATCACGAAACAAATCGTGATAGCGGAACCATTCATTGTGATTGTCCAGAGGAATCAGGAAGAGATGTTGTGACAGAAGGTTCTCCAGCTTTTCCTGACTGTCGTTTGTATCTCGAAGGGTGTCACACAAAGAGGCGCACAAACGGGGGCAGCACGAAGTGTCCAGAAGAAAGGCCACCGTGTCTTCTGGCTGTTTGTCCAACACCTCGCTGAGAACATAATCGCTAATGTGCCGCTCATTGATGCTGAGGGCAGCCTGTGGGCTATTTGAGTCAGTGGCAGGGTTGTTTTGTTCCAAACCGCTGTCACTTCCGGAAAGCGCAGACAGCTGCATAGCTGCAACCCACCCCTCTGTGCGGCGGCAGATAGCCTGTACATCTTTCTCTGAAATGCTAAGCCCCATGGTGTTGTGAAAGAACTCGCGGCATTCGTCTTCGGAAAAAGCCAGTAATGCCGGGTGAATTTCCTGCAGCCATCGGCGTACGCGCCAACGGGCCAAAGGCAGAGGAGGTTCCGTGCGGGAGACCAAAGTAACGGTAACCCCGGCAGGCAGGTAATCAATAAAATACCCGAACTGGCGATGAATTCGGTCGTTGGCAGCAAACTGGAAGTCATCCAGTACCAAAATCCACGGGCTACCGTCGGCTGCCAGCGCATTAACCAGTGCGGTTATGGCGCTGCTTAGGCTGTCGTCGGTATTGCCCGAAAGGCTTTTATGGCATGGCTCTAAACCGGTAAGGCCCGCGTGCTCGAATGCGCTTGCAACGTACTGCCAAAAGCGCTGGGGGTCATCGTCGTGCTCATCCAGAGATAGCCATGCAATTGGCCCACTGGTGCGTGAGCACCATTGGCTTACCAGCGTTGTTTTACCGAATCCTGCTGGCGCTAATACAAGGTTCAAGCGCTTCGGGTGCCCTGGCGCCAACAGCGAACTTAGCCGTTCGCGCTGCACGGCTCTTGAATCAGAGGCGGGCCTGAGGAATTTGGTTGTTAACAGCATTGATGTCCTGCGAACCGAATAAAAGAATAATGTCGAATTGTGTGCTTTGTCTCTAGCAAGTCAATGGCTGCAGAAACAAACGGGGGCGTTTTAGGCTGCGGAGATGCAATTTTGGTCTAAACTGAATCAAAGAGTTCTTCTATACTAAAAAAGAATGAAAAGTGGGTCTTTTATGCGTATTCTTACCCTTGTTTGCCCGCTTTCATCCACATTCAGCCCGCCCAAGGTCGGACATTCAGGGAGCCACAGAGTCAATGAAACTACAACAGTTGCGCTATATTTGGGAAGTTGCGCACCATGATCTCAATGTGTCGGCAACCGCCCAGAGCCTTTTTACGTCTCAGCCGGGTATTTCTAAACAAATCCGCCTTCTTGAAGACGAGTTAGGGCTTGAGATTTTCGCCCGTAGCGGAAAGCACCTTACCCGCATCACTCCGGGTGGCGAAATCATTGTTCGCGAGGCCGGAGAAATTCTACGTCGGGCTGAGGGAATTAAAAAGATTGCCCAGGAGTTCAGTAATCAACGTAAAGGCGACCTGAGCATTGCCACAACCCACACCCAAGCGCGCTACGCTCTTCCGCCTGTGATCAGTGGTTTTATTGAATCCTATCCGGATGTGTCTTTGCATATGCATCAGGGCACACCCATGCAAATATCTGAAATGGCCGCAAACGGTGCCGTTGATTTCGCCATTGCAACAGAAGCTATGGAGTTGTTTAACGACCTTATCATGATGCCCTGCTACCGGTGGAACCGCACGGTGATTGTGCCCAAAGACCACCCGCTTACGCAGTTGCCAGAACTGACTCTGGAGGCTTTGTCTGAGTACCCACTGGTAACTTATGTGTTTGGCTTTACCGGGCGGTCGAAGCTGGATGAGGCGTTTAAAACGAAAGGCTTAACACCCAAAGTGGTGTTTACAGCGGCGGATGCCGACGTTATCAAAACCTATGTGCGATTGGGTCTAGGCGTTGGAATAATCGCCAGCATGGCATTTGATCCCAAAGCCGATCCGGATTTGGTCGCTCTGGACGCGAAGAAACTGTTCAGCCCAAGTGTTACGCGGATTGGTTTCCGCAAGGGCACCTTCTTGCGCGGTTATATGTACGAGTTTATCCAGCGCTTTGCTCCCCACCTAACCAAAGAAAAGGTTGATGAGGCCGTCGCGCGGCAGAGCAATCGCAGTGAAATCGAAGCGTTGTTTAAAGATGTAAAACTGCCGACGTTTTAAACGGCTGGCAGTTTTACATAACCTCAATCGGCGGCCTATGTTTACTGGCGGGCGATCACGTTACCCGCATGTAGGCCGCATTCTTTCTGGGTAGCTTCTTCCCACCACCAGCGGCCTTCCCGTTCGTGCTGCCCGGGCAACACCGGGCGAGTGCAGGGTTGGCATCCGATACTGACAAAGCCCTTTTCATGCAGCTTGTTGTAGGGGGCTTCTGACATGCGGATGTAGTCCCAAACTTCTTTTGATGTCCAATTGGCCAGTGGGTTGAACTTTACCAGTGTTTTATTCGGGCCAGAGAAGGTTGCATCTTCCTGTACAACCGGAACCTCATTGCGAGTACCCGGGCTCTGGTCTTTACGCTGGCCGGTAATCCATGCATCGACGCCTGCAAGCTTGCGCTTGAGAGGGTTTACCTTGCGAATGCCGCAACACTCGCTGTGGCCGTCCTCGTAAAAGCTGAACAGCCCCTTTTTGCTTACCAGATCTTGAACGTCGTCGGCGTCGGGGAACAGCACCTCGATGTCGATGCCATAATGCTTGCGAACGCGCTCAACAAACTCATAGGTTTCTGGGTGCAGGCGGCCGGTATCGAGAGTGAACACCTTTAGGTTATCTGTCAGTTTGTGTGCCATTTCGATGAGCACCACGTCTTCGGCGCCACTGAAAGAAATAGCGATGTTGTCATAGCGCTTTAAGGCAGCCTTCAGAATGGCCCGTGGGCTTTCGCTAGCCAGTTCGCTCTGTAGATCGTGGATATTGCTCATAAAAATCACTACCTGATGCGTATTTGGTGGCAGGTTAGCATTAAATGCCTAATTCCATGAAGTAATGACAATCTATATGGTTATGCCAGATTGGGTGGTTGTGGGCTGTAAATTCCTTGTTTTGTTGCAATGTACGATGCATTCTCCGCGTGTTTTTCTTATGATACCGCGTCTATAAAAGGGGAGCGGGCCTTGCTCCTTTTGAGAATTCTAACTTGCAACATTGAATCAGGAGATCACTGTGGAACTGGCATGTCTTGACCTTGAAGGTGTATTGATCCCGGAAATCTGGATCGCGTTTGCAGAAAAAACCGGTATTGATGAGCTCAAGGCGACCACCCGCGACATTCCTGATTACGATGTTCTTATGAAGCAGCGCCTGCGTATTCTGGATGAGCATGGCTACGGTTTGCCAGCCATTCAGGAGGTCATCAGTACACTCGACCCACTACCGGGTGCACGGGAATTTTTGGATTGGCTGCGCGAGCGGTTTCAGGTGGTGATTCTGTCTGACACCTTCTACGAATTCGCCATGCCTTTGATGAAAAAGCTGGGGTACCCGGCGTTGCTGTGCCACAAGCTGGAAGTAGCAGACAACGGCCAGATTACCAACTACCTGCTGCGTCAGAGAGACCCTAAGCGACAGTCGGTGCGTGCCTTCCAGTTGCTAAACTATCGCGTAATCGCAACAGGGGATTCCTACAACGACACCACGATGCTGGGGCAGGCTGAAGCAGGCATTCTATTCCACGCACCCCAGAATGTGATTGACGAGTTCCCTCAGTACCCGGCTGTGCAGGAGTTTGAGGAGCTGAAGAAGGAATTCCTGAAGGCGAGTGCCGTTCATAGCGTTTGATAGCACACTACGCTAACTAAGGCCTTCATGTGTAGGAGCTATTGAACCGGAGTGGCAGTCAGTCGCTCCGGTTCAGATTCTCCAGAAAATCCATCAAAGGTTTCACTTTGGTGAGCGTTTCCTGATATTCGCTCTCCGGGTCGGAATCTGCAACGATTCCTCCGCCACCCCAGCAGCGAATGCTTCCTTGTTCTTCAGTTCCCGGTTCAACTTCACTGCTTTCACACAGCATAGACCGAATGGCAATGTTGCTGTCTAAAATACCGTCTAAGCTGCGATAAAACACCGATCCGCAATACGGGCCACGCCAATGGGGTTCGAGCTCACGAATAATTTCCATGGCTCGGATTTTTGGTGCACCCGTAATAGAGCCTCCGGGAAAGGCATCGAATAACACCTGCATAGGTAAAGCATCTTCCGCCAGTTCGGCGCGAATATGGCTCACCAGATGGTGTACGTTGCGGTAAGACTCAAGCGCAAAGAGGCTATCGACTGTTACCGACCCTGCCGCAGCGTGAACACTCAGATCATTGCGCAGCAAGTCCACAATCATCAGATTCTCGGCGCGGTCTTTTTCTGATGCTTCCAGATCAGCGGCAAAGGCCGCATCTTCGATAGCTGTTTTGCCTCTTGGTCGAGTACCTTTAATCGGGCTGGTTTTAACGGTACGGCCGCGAATTTCCAGAAAACGTTCGGGGGAAATAGACAGCACGGCCCCCGATCCTACTCTTAAGAATGCGCTATAAGGGGTGGGGTTAGCTTCTGCCAATGCTAGAAATGCCAGCCAAGGATTTCCTTTGTAGTGGCCTTTGAATTCTTGAGACAGGTTCACTTGATAGCAGTCACCTGCGTTAATGTACTCCTGAACCACCCCCACACCCGCAGTAAACGCTTCAGCTGGCTGGCGCGCTTTAAACGGTGAAATCATGCGCCAGTGTTTAGTGCGCTCGCTCGGCTCTGGGTGAATCTGGTGTTGCCAAGACTCAAGGGTACGCCGGGTATCTTCCGGGCACTCCGGATGAATCCAAAGATGGTAAGTATCGGTAGCCCGGTTGTGGCTGGCGGCCCAAAGATAGAAACCAGCGAAGAGCAGGGGAGTTGCTGGCAATGGACAGAGTCGGGCAAGCCGGTTTTCTTTGATGTATCCAAATTCGTAACCTAAAAAACCGACCCAGCCGCCTGTTAGAAGGCCTTGTGGCTCCTGAGCTGGAACTTCGTAACGTGTAATCAGGCGTTCCATTTCGCTGGAAAGCTGTCTCGTATTGATTGGCTCATTGGGCTTTGCATCTACGCGCTTTGTTGTAATCGCGCAGGCGGTAAAGCCACTGAACAATCCACGGCCATGGCCTGCTCCCGTACTGCCCAGATGGGCAAAGTCCGGCTCGTTGGCAGCGTTCTCAAGCAATTGCTCGTAGGCTTCACGGCTAAGCAGGGAAGAAACAGGAAGTGGCAAATTAACTCCGGTTAATTAGAAGAATGATACTCAGGCCACAAAACGGGCATTGTCGGCTCCCGCGGGCCACTGGTCTAATGGAGAACCACGAAACGACCAGCTACCAGCCCGGATTCGGAAAACCGCATTCTAGCCGAGTTGGCCAGCCTTAGCGTACCCATTAACGCAAATACAACAGGAACAAGAATCATGCCTTATCTTGGAAACCCGCTGCTACGTGCTCTTTTGCTGATTTTTGCCATTGGTGTGCCCATGGCTAGTGCTCAGGCGGAGCCTTCGGGTGAGTTGACTGAGGAGCAGGAGATGGCGATTAAGAAAGAACTATCTAAGTACGCCGTTCTTGGTCAGCAGCACATAATTTATCTGTCGAAGCATGCAACGGACGAGTACACAGAAACCTTGACGGACTCGAAACCCAACATGCCATCTGCCTGGATGCTCCTTGATGATGGCAAAACCATAAAGCGTATTAACATAGATGAACAGGCGCAGGGTGCGCCCGCTCAGATCCGCATCATTATGTATCGCGCCGCCCTAAAGTCCTTAGCTCAGCGAGGGAAGGTCCACGCAGCGGTGATTCTGTACACCGGAAAAATCAAAGAGGATAGTGACGATCAGGCTTTGGTAATCGAATTCGAACATCGTCTGGGTATCTCTGGTAATAAGGTGATCCCATACCAAGTGGAGAATGGCAAGGTTACATACTCCGAGCCAGTCACCGGCGAAAAGCCTTTCCAGATCTTCCACGACAGCAAAGCCAGTGGTGCGAGCAGC
>Ga0209075_1003388_pt1 | contig 13327 bp, 9 predicted proteins | sample Stecom2011_FD_187523 | JGI IMG/M metagenome (GOLD analysis project Ga0209075, IMG submission 187523) | Agricultural soil microbial communities from Utah to study Nitrogen management - Steer compost 2011 (SPAdes) (version 2) | ecosystem: Environmental > Terrestrial > Soil > Agricultural land... | reverse complement strand
GTCCAGCGCCGCGCCGAAACCGATGGCTTGGGAGATAGCCGGAGTGCCTGCCTCGAACTTGAAGGGCAGGTCATTGAAGGTGGTGTTATCAAAGCTGACCCGGTCGATCATTTCACCGCCGGCCTGCCAGGGCGGCATGATGCTGAGCAGGGATTCGCGGCCATAGAGCACGCCAATGCCGGTTGGGCCAAACATTTTGTGGGCGGACAGGGCATAGAAGTCGCAGTCCAGATCCTGGACGTCGACCCGGAGGTGAGCCGAGGCCTGGGCGCCGTCGAGCAGCGTCACGGCACCGGCCTGCTTGGCCAGGCGAACAATCTCCTTGACCGGGTTGATGGTGCCCAGGGCATTGGAGGCGTGAACCACGGCCACCAGCTTGGTGCGCTCAGACAGCAGCTGGCGATAGGCGTCCATATCCAGCGTGCCGTTTTCCAGCACCGGGATCACCTTGATCAGGGCTCCGGATTGCTGGGCCACCAGTTGCCAGGGCACGATATTGGAGTGGTGCTCCATGCCGCTGATGATGATTTCATCGCCCGCCTTGAGATGGCTGCGGCCATAGCTCTGGGCCACCAGGTTGATGGCTTCGGTGGTGCCACGGGTCCAAATGATCTCATTGGGAGAGGCGGCATTCAGCCAGGAACGCACTTTCAGCCGGGCCTGCTCAAAGCTGCGGGTGGCGCGGTCGCTCAAGGTGTGCGCCGCCCGGTGCACGTTGGCGTTGTCAAAGCGATAGTAGTGCATCATCGCCTGCAGTACCGACTCCGGCTTTTGGCTGGTGGCGGCGTTGTCCAGGTAGACCAAGGGCTTGCCATTGACCTCCTGGTTCAGGGCGGGGAATTCCTGACGGACTTCGTAAGGGTCAAAGATGCGCAAAGGATGCTGGGCGGCAGTCATTAGAGAGTCTCCTCTACCACGACGCGGTCATGAAACTCCTCGACCCAGCGGGACACAAAGGCCAGGATTTCCGGATGGGGCATCTGGTCGAGCACCTCATAGAGGAATGCGTCGCTGAGAATGCGATAGGCCTCTGTCGAGTCGATACCACGGCTTTGCAGGTAAAACAGCGACTCCTTATCCAGCTGGCCGACCGTGGCGCCATGGGCGCACTTGACGTCATCGGCATAGATCTCCAGCTCTGGCTTGGTATTCACCTCGGCCGTTTTGGAGAGCAGCAGGTTCCGGTTATTCATCTCCGCCAGGGTTTGCTGGGCATCCGGATAAATATGGATGCGACCGTTGAACACGGCACGGGCGTCGTCGCGGAGCACGCCCTTCACCAGCTCCTGGCTGGTGCAGTGGGCGGCGCGATGGTTCAGCACGGTGCGGTAGTCCACATGCTGGCTGTTACGGCCCAGATAGACGCCAAACAGGCGCGCGTTGGCACCGGATTGATCCAGGTTCACGCCCAGGTCGCGTCGCTTCAGTTTGCCGCCCAGGCTGACCTGGTGGCTTTCGTACTGGGCATGGGCTGCCAGCGCCACCTGCACGTTGCCCACATGCAGCACATTTTCCGGCTCCAGGTTGAGCTGGTAATGGGTGAGTTTGGCGCCTTCCGCCACAAACACTTCTGCCACCGTGTTAGTGAAAATCTCGGTGTCGCCGGGCTGAGCCAGGTGATGCTCAACAAGCACGGCTTCCGCGTGGCGCTCCAGTTGCACCAGCAGGCGCGGCTGAGCGGTAAAGCTATGCTCGGCGCTGTGGTCGAACACCACTTGAATCGGCTTGTCGAGGCGCTGTTCCTTGCCGATCCGAATCAGCAGGCCTTCCTGCAGCCAGGCGGTATTTAGCAGGCCAAAGGGATGGTCTTGGGAGCCGACCAGGGTGCCCAGGTGCTGGCGAATGAACTCTTGCTGCTCACCGCTGGCCTGGCTGAAGGGGATCGCTTCAAAGGGAAGCTCCTTCAGTTGCGAGCGCTGTTCATCCAGGACGCCGTTATGAAACACCAGGCGATAGCTGTCGAGCCCGGGAATGGAGCAATCGGAGTTCGCACCCGGAGCTTCTGCAGGGCGCAGGAAGTCACCCTGAGTCAGCGGGTAAATAGAGGTGTAGCGCCAGAATTCGGTCTTGCGCGTGGGAAAGCCCAGCGCGGCTAATTGTTCCAGGCTTTGCTCGCGCAGCGGTTGCAGCCAGTTCTGAAACTGGGGCTGGGAGCGGGCGGCCTGGATACTGCGGGTTTCAAAAGTCTGTTCTGTCATGCCAGCCACCTCAGGCGCCAGTGGACTGCTCGGACAGCAGCCCGCTGTAGCCGTGCTCTTCCAGTTCCAGCGCCAGTTCGCGACCGCCGGACTTAACGATGCGGCCGTCCATCAGAACATGGACATAGTCCGGTACGATGTAGTTCAGCAGACGCTGGTAGTGAGTCACCATGACCACGGAACGCTCGGGACTACGCAGGGAATTGACCCCATTGGCCACCACTTGCAGGGCGTCAATGTCGAGGCCGGAGTCGGTTTCATCCAACAGGGCCAGTTTCGGCTCCAACATCAGCATTTGCAGGATTTCGTTGCGTTTTTTCTCGCCACCGGAGAAGCCTTCGTTGACCCCGCGCTTGAGGAAAGCCTGGTCGAGGTTGACCACCTTGATCTTCTCGCGGGCTTCTTTCAGGAAGGTGCCCGCATCGATTTCGCCTTGGCCGTGATGCTTGCGAATGTTGTTCATCGCGGTGCGCAGGAACTGGAGGTTGCTGACGCCGGGAATCTCCACCGGGTACTGGAACGCCAGGAAGATGCCTTCCCGTGCCCGCTCTTCCGGCTCCATCTCCAGCAGGTTGCGGCCTTGGTACCAGATCTCGCCGCCGGTGACTTCGTATTCCTCGCGGCCTGCCAGTACGTTAGACAAGGTGCTCTTGCCGGAACCGTTCGGCCCCATAATGGCATGCACTTCGCCCGGGCGCACGGTCAGGTTCAGGCCCTTCAGGATTTCCTTGTCTTCGATTTTTACTCTCAGGTTTTTGATTTCTAGCATCTTTGATCCCATACGGCGTTCAACTCCCGCGCTGTGGTGTGGCGCAAGAACTTCATTCTTGGTTCCCGGCATCAGGGGCGGGGGAGGCTCTGCGGTCTCCTCCCGTGATCTATCGGCTTATAACCGGGCGTGGTTGATACTCTGGCTTACAGGTCCCGGCAAGCGCGGGACCTGATTGCCGTTTGTTTACCCGACCGATCCTTCGAGACTGACTTCCAGCAGTTTGGTGGCTTCCACGGCAAACTCCATGGGCAGCTCTTTAAACACCTCTTTGCAGAATCCGTTGACGATCATGGACACCGCATGTTCTGGATCAATGCCCCGCTGGCGGCACAGGAACAGCTGTTCATCGCTGACCTTGGAGGTGGTGGCTTCGTGCTCGACCACCGCGGTACTGTTTTTGGTTTCGATATAGGGGAAGGTGTGGGCGCCGCACTTGTCACCAATCAACAGCGAATCACACTGGGTGTAGTTGCGCGCGTTGTCGGCGGTGGGTCCCATCCGCACCAGGCCGCGATAGCTGCTGTTACTACGGCCGGCGGAAATCCCCTTGGAGATGATGGTGCTCCGGGTATTCTTGCCCATGTGGATCATTTTGGTGCCGGTGTCCGCTTGCTGCAGGTTGTTGGTCAGGGCAACGGAGTAGAACTCACCCACGCTGTTGTCACCTTTCAGGACCACACTGGGGTATTTCCAGGTAATGGCGGAGCCGGTCTCGACCTGGGTCCAGGAAATCTTGGAGTTGCGACCGGCACAGAGTCCGCGCTTGGTCACGAAGTTGTAGATCCCACCCTTGCCTTCATGGTCGCCGGGATACCAGTTCTGCACGGTCGAGTACTTGATCTCGGCGCCATCCAGGGCCACCAGCTCGACGACTGCCGCGTGCAGCTGGTTTTCGTCCCGCATCGGAGCGGTACAGCCTTCCAGATAGCTGACGTGAGAGCCTTCGTCGGCGATGATCAGGGTCCGTTCGAACTGGCCGCTTTTCGCCGCGTTGATCCGGAAATAGGTGGACAGTTCCATGGGGCAGCGTACGCCTTTGGGGATGTACACAAAGGAGCCATCGCTGAATACCGCGGAGTTCAGGGCCGCGTAGAAGTTGTCACGGATCGGCACGACGGTGCCCAGGTATTTTTCCACCAGCTCCGGATACTTTTGCACCGCCTCGGAAATGGGGCAGAAAATCACCCCGGCTTCGGCCAGCTTGGCTTTAAAGGTGGTGGCAACCGATACGCTGTCAAACACGGCGTCAACTGCAACCCCGGCCAGCGCGGCGCGCTCGTGCAGGGGAATGCCGAGCTTTTCATAGGTGCGGAGCAGTTCGGGGTCGACTTCATCCAGGCTTTTCGGGCCATCGCTTTTGGATTTGGGGGCCGCCCAATAAATGATGTCGTTAAAGTCGATCGGCGGATATTGGACGTGAGCCCATTTGGGCTCTTTCATGGTCAGCCAGTGGCGATAGGCTTTGAGACGCCACTCCAGCATGAATTCCGGCTCGTTTTTCTTGGCCGAAATAAAACGGATCACGTCTTCATTCAGGCCTGGCTCAAGCATCTCGGTTTCGATATCGGTCACGAAACCGTGCTTGTATTCGCCCTTGATGTATTCATCAACGGGATCAATGGGGTCAACAGGGGTTGCCTGGGTTTTCATCCAAAAAAGCTCCGTATCGACTGTTCGCTGCCGAGGCCTCGCAGCGAAGATACTGTTCGGACTGACGCAAGAAGAAGGCCGGGAAAATAGTCATCCGATCCAGGATCCGATACCGGCGGAACCCTGAACGCTCTGTCTTCCTGTCCGGTCGTGAGAGAGTCGGCAATAAAGCCGACCATTGTAGCGCCTCTTGCGAATTTAAATAACAGAGTAATGAAGTCGGATATCTAAATCAATACCAAATTGGTAATGAATCGAGAGTCTGGATACAATGAGGGGAGTACAGTAGGCGATGGAATCCTTTTCTGTCTCTATTATGGGACGCCTGTAGCTGATAGGCGTCATCCGCGTAAGCTCCATATTTCTATGTAAAGGTTCGTTATGCTGCGACTGGCTAAACTGGCTGATTACGGGTTATTGATTGCCTGTCATCTTGCCAATCTGCCGGATGAACTGGTGAAGCTCGAGCAGGTTGCCGAGGCGACCCAGCTACCGGTTCCGACCGTGCGCAAAGTGATGAAACTGCTGGTGGACCAGGGGGTGATCCGCTCCGAACGAGGCATGAAGGGTGGCTACTCTTTGTCTCGACCGGCCAATCGCACCAGTATTGGCGAGGTGATTCTGGCGGTGGAGGGCGGCCTGGCGTTGACCGAGTGCTGTCTGGACGCCTGCCAGTGTGATATGTCCCAGGCCTGCACGGTGCAGAACAACTGGAACGTGATCAACCAGACGATTGGTGAAATGTTCTCCCGTATCACCCTGGCGGACATGAATCGCCCTCTAAGTCGTGCCGATGTCATCAACTATGCGGCAGAGCGCGACCCCAACCTGCTGGATTACGTCGCCGTCGGTTAAGCGGCGACGCCCCTCTTTTATTCTTCCTGTCTTACTTTCTGTCTGACCCGTTGGCTCCCGAACGCCCCTCGCTGGGGGTGGTTTTGCGGCGCTGAGGCCCAGTCCTTTTCGTCGAAAAGAAACCTCGGGCACACCCATGGCTGGCGTCGGCTTGGGCAAGTTGTTTTGGGTTGTGCTGGACAGGCGAAAATTTCCTGCTAAACAGAATGCAGAGTCCTGTTTATATTTATGGTCATTGTTGCTTGTCATCCCGGATATGACTTGTCCATAATGCGCTGCAATTTTTTTTGGCTTAGGCGTTGAATGAATAGGTAGCATTCTATGAGTCAGACAGATTTCGCCAGCAATAAAATCTTCTACGATAACAAACACTATCCCCATGGTTTTCACCGTTCCGGAATTTACTCCCGCCGTGAGGCGGAGTTGCTGGAACGTCATGGCTACGCGCTGAAGGACCTGGCTTCCGGACTGCGGGCGCCGGCGACTCCGGCCGAGGAGCAGTTTGTGAAGGTCACCAAGGGGGAAGCTCCGGCAACGACCGAGATTGAAAAGGCGTGGCTGAAGTACTACCGCGCGGTGACTACACGTCGTGTGGTCTATACTGCCGGCGCAACCTCCATGGACAGCGAAGGCGGCGAAAGCGCGGACTTCGACGCCGACTAAGAGCGTGCGTTATCGTTGTGGCCCCAGGTCCTGGTGACCGGGGCCGCGGGTCGCCGCTTGGCAAGAGATTGCCTTTTCCTTTTTTTCTCTCGTTTAAAACACCTGCCTTCCTCATCTTTATCTTTCTTAAGGGCCCCGGCCGGGCGCCCGACAATATTTCGTTCAGAAATCTGGTAGTTGCTGATTACTTGATATAGGTTCATGAAGTTTTTGGCTTTTCGCCTAGCATTAAGGGGTGGCGTTTACCCCTGCCCGTGTGCCGAAGATTGCTGTGGGTGGGGTGATGCAAGATTCAGGAGAGGGAGTAATTGATGGGTATAGAGCAACAGCCATGGTTCACGACAACCCGGGAGGCGGCCCTGGCGGCATTGGGCTGCTCGGAGGAGGGCTTGACCGAGGCTGAGGTGGCCCGTCGCCGTGAGCAATACGGATACAACAGCCTGCCCGTGGCCGAGGGCCAAAGCTGGCTGCGTCGCCTGATGAACCAGTTCGCCAATATTCTGATTCTGGTGCTGCTCGTCGCGGGTGTGGGAACCTGGTTGATGGGGCACCGGCTTGATGCCCTGGTGATTTTTGGCGTAGTCATCATTAATGCGGTGATCGGCTTTGTGCAGGAAGGCAAGGCCGAGCGTTCCATCGCGGCGGTACGCAAGCTGGTGCCGGCCAGGGCGATGGTGCTGCGCGATGGACAGTGGGTTTCGATTTCGGCGGCCGAGCTGGTGCCCGGCGATGTGGTGTCCTTGCAGTCGGGAGATAAAGTACCGGCGGATCTGCGTCTGTTGTCGGCTCGCGAATTAATGATCAATGAATCGATGCTGACCGGGGAGTCCCTGGCGGTCGCCAAGCAGGCTGAGGCACTGAGTGAGCCGAGTGTGGCGCTGGGCGAGCAGTCCTGCATGGCGTTTTCCGGAACCTTCGTCAGCGCCGGTCATGGGACGGGCGTGGTGGTGGCCACGGGCGAGCAGACGGAGATCGGCAAGATCAACCGTCTGCTGAGTCAGGTGAATGTGCTGCAAACGCCGTTGCTGCTCCAAATTAACCGTTTTGCGGTGTGGTTGACCGGCGTGATTCTGGGCGTGGCGGCCCTGACCTCTGTTTATGGCCTGGTGGTGTGGGGCAGCAGTGTTGAAGACATGCTGCTGGCGGCCGTGGGGATTGCCGTGGCGGCGATCCCCGAGGGCTTGCCAGCCATCATTACCATTACCCTCGCCATTGGCGTCCAACGCATGGCCCGGCGGCATGCGATCATCCGTCGCTTGCCAGCGGTCGAAACCCTGGGGGCGGTTTCGGTGATTTGCTCGGATAAGACCGGCACCCTGACCTGTAACGAAATGACGGTGCAAAGTCTGGTGACGGCAGCCGGCACCTACCGCATTACCGGTGCCGGTTATGACCCGCAAGGACAGGTGCTGGCGCCCTCCGGTGAAGAGGCCAGCCATGAGCTGCCGTTATTGCAACTAGTGGGTCGGGTGGCGGTACTGTGTAATACCGCCCAGTTGACCCACAGCGAGAGCGAAGGCTGGCAGGTGCATGGCGACCCGACGGAGGGGGCGCTGTTAACCCTGGGGGCCAAGCTGGGTCTGGACCAGGCCAGCTTGCAGGCCGCCGAGCCGCGCCTCGATATGATCCCCTTTGAGTCGGAACATCGCTTTATGGCCACCCTGCATCAGGCTGGGCAGGGACAAGGTCTGGTGTTGCTGAAAGGAGCGCCGGAAGCGGTTCTGCGCCGCTGCGACCGTCAACTGGGAGCGGCAGGCGAGATGCCGCTGGATCAGCAGTGGTGGCTGGAACAGGGGGATCTGGTGGCCCGTCAGGGGCTGCGGTTGCTGGCGTTGGCCTATCGCCCCGCGGGTGGGGACGAGCGTACGTTGGCCATGGCCGATGTGGAGCAGGGACTGGTGATGTTGGGCCTGGTCGGCATGATGGACCCACCCCGGCCCGAAGCCCAGCAGGCTATTCAGGAGTGTTACGATGCGGGCATCCAGGTCAAGATGATCACCGGAGACCACGCCATGACGGCCTCCGCCATTGCCGAGAAGATCGGGATTCAACAGTGTGACCGAGTGCTGACCGGTGTGCAGCTGGACGAGCTCGATGATAGCCAGTTGGCTACGGAAGTCTTGCGCACCCATATTTATGCCCGTACCAGCCCCGAGCATAAGTTGCGTCTGGTGCAGGCCCTGCAGGGGCACGGCAAGGTGGTGGCGATGACCGGTGATGGTGTGAACGACGCACCCGCATTGCATCAGGCAGATGTTGGCGTCGCCATGGGCCTGAAAGGAACCGAGGCGGCCAAGGAAGCCGCCCAGATGGTGCTGGCCGATGACCGTTTTTCATCCATCGCCCATGCGGTGCAGGAAGGACGGGTGGTGTTTGACAATATCCGAAAAGCCTTCTTGTTTACCCTGGCCACCGGCGTTGGTGAAGCGGCTGTGATCCTGCTGGCCATCCTGCTGGGCTGGGAGTTGCCGGTGACGCCGGTACAGATTCTTTGGGTCAACATGGTCACGGTGGTGACGTTGTCGCTGGCCCTGGTGTTCGAGCCCGCCGAAAGTGACGTGATGGTACGCCCGCCCCGACCTACCGGGGAGTCGCTGCTGCCGCCCTTTTTGATGGTGCGCCTGGCCTTGGTGGCAGCGGTGCAGGTGGCCGGAACGTTCAGCCTGTTCGCATGGCACATGGGGCAGGGAGTGAGTCTGGACGAAGCCCGGACCGTGGCCCTCAATACCATTGTGTTCTTCGAGATTTTTTATGTATTCAGTGCCCGGGGCCTGTATACCTCCGCCTGGCGGCAGGGACTGTTCAGCAGCATGTCTGCTCTTTACGCCAGTGGCCTGCTGATTCTGCTGCAAATGGCGATCACCTATTGGCCGCCCATGCAGATGTTGTTTGGCACGGCTCCTTTAGGGCTGGAGAGCTGGCTGATGATTCTGCCCGTCACCTTTGGCCTGTTTATCATTGGGGAATTCGAAAAATGGCTGCGCCGCAGCTCTGGCAAACGCCAACTGGCAGCCGCTTGATAAAAAGAGTGAAACAGGATTTCTGATGGAGAGTGTATGAAAATTGGAATGACAGAACGCAAGAACCTGGCCCGCGACCGGGCGGCTCTGTATCGCGCCAACCATCCGGCCTTTGCCGAGTGGGCCAAGGGCTATGGCCCGATCCGCCACAGTGATCAGATCCAGGTGCGGGTCTATAAGCTCGCTCAGCTGCTGGTGGAGCGGGGTGCCGTGTCTTCGGCCGATGAGGTCTATGAGCGGTTGCGGGCCGCGGACCGGCTGGCCTGTGCCGGTATGTGGCTGGTGGTGCATATGACTTATGCCCAGCGGGTCTACACCGATGGCCGCCAGATGCAGGCGGAGGATTTCAAGCCGGTGCCTGAGGGCCATACCGGCGGCGCTTTGAACATGGTGCCCGCCTATGTGGGTTATCTGACCCTCAACAGCCTGACCGGCATGACCCGCAGCTGGATGATGGGGCAGGGCCACTGCGTGGCGGCCATCGATTCCCTGAACCTGCTGGTGGATAACATGCTGCCCGAGCATGCCGCCCGCTATAACCTGAGTGACGAGGGCCTGACCCGCCTGGTGCAGGACTTCTACAGCTATAAGATTCTGCCCGACGGGCGTCCGGAATCGCCCCTGGGCAGCCACGTGAATGCCTATACCGCGGGTGGTTTGATCGAAGGGGGCTATCTGGGCTTTGCCGAGCTGCAGTATGTGCATATGCCCCTGCCCGGTGAGCGGCTGGTGGCCTTCCTGAGCGACGGCGCTTTTGAAGAACAGCGGGGCAGTGACTGGATGTCGCGCTGGTGGCGGGCTGAGGACTGTGGCCTGGTGACCCCGGTGATGATTGCCAATGGCCGCCGGATTGACCAGCAGACCAGTATGGGGCGTCCCCAGGGACTGACCTGGTTCCGCAACCACCTGGAGCTGAACGGTTTTGCGCCGGTCGAAATTGACGGCACCGACCCGGCTGCTTTTGTGGTGGGGATCTTTGAGGCGGAAGAAATCCTGCAGGCCGCAAGCCTGGCCCTGCAAGACGGGCGTGCCCAGTACCCGGTGCCGCTGCCTTATGTGATTGCGGAAACCCTCAAGGGCTGGGGCTTTCCCGGTGCCGATACCAACGCGGCCCATAACCTGCCGCTGGTCACCAATCCGGCCAAGGATGAAAACGCTCGCCGCCACTTCAATGCCGGCGCTCAGTTGCTCCATGTGCCCTTGCCAGAGTTGAAGGAGGCGGTGGCGCAACTGAACCGTCACGACCAGCAACAGCGCCCGAAAGAGCGTGATCATGCCCTGGCCAAGCGGGAGGTCAAACAGGTTCACTCCCCCGACATCCAGTGGGCCAAGGGCCAGGAGCCCCGGTCTCCCATGGACGGGGTGGATCAGTATTTTTGTGATCTGGTGGATGCCAACCCTGAATTGCGGGTGCGGGTCGGCAACCCCGATGAAATGCGCTCCAACCGCCTGAACCAGAGCCTGGATAAGCTCAAACACCGGGTCTTGAGCCCGGAAGAAGGGATCGCCGAATCCCTGGACGGCTCGGTGATCACCGCCCTCAATGAAGAGGCAGTGGTCAGTGCGGCGCTGGCCAACAAGGCTGGTCTGAACCTGGTGGCCTCCTACGAGGCGTTTACGGTGAAGATGCTGGGGGCGGTGCGCCAGGAAATTATTTTTGCCCGTCACCAGAAAGAAGCCGGGCGGGCACCGGGTTGGGTGTCCGTGCCGGTCATCTCCACCTCCCATACCTGGGAAAATGGCAAGAACGAGCAGTCCCACCAGGACCCGATCATGGCGGAAGCCATGCTGGGGGAAATGGCGGATGTCTCCCGGGTGCTGTTCCCGGTGGACTGGAACTCGGCGGTGGCGGCCATGGACCTGGTTTATCAGACCCGGGGCACCTTGTTCAATCTGGTGATTCCCAAGCGGCCCCAGCCCAACTGGCTGACCCCGGAGCAGGCCCGTCAACTGGCCCAAGACGGCGTGATCTGCGTGCATCAGGAAGGCAGCCAGCCGGGCTTGCAGATTCTGGCGGTGGGCGCCTATCAGCTGGGAGAGGCGCTGAAAGCCTCCAAGCGACTGGCCAAGGCCGGGGTGGCCCATGCCGTGTATTGCCTGTTGGAGCCGGGCCGTTTCCGGGCGCCACGGGATGCCATGGAAGCCGAGTTCTGCACCAGTACCTCGATGCTGGGTGAGCACTTGGCGGGCACTCGTATCCTGATCAGCCATACCCGTGCCGAGGTGATGACCGGCACCCTGTGGCCGTTGGTGCGCTCCTGTGACAACTGGGTTGGCCTGGGATACCGCAACCGGGGTGGCACCCTGGATGAGCCCGGCATGCTGTACGCCAACCGTTGTAGCTGGGCCCATGTACTCAAAGAGTATGCCCAGGCCTCTCAAAGTCCCCTGGAAGCTCTGCTCAGTGCCGAGGAAATTGCGGCGCTGGAAGGGACGGGCGATCCACGGCTGATCCTCTACGCCAATATCTAGGCCATGAACAGAGCCTGTCGGAACAAAGGGTAACACGACAGGCTTTGCCGGAATGGTACGTGGGGGCTATCCTTCACCTCGTTTTCGCAATGTGAAGGATGGCTCCATGTCTGCCTACTGGCTTAATTTGTCTCCTTTTTTCCTGTTGGGTGCGGGCATTCTCTCGGTTTGGGGCAGCTCCCGCTTCCCGGTGTGGCTGGTGTTCCTGTTGGCGGCCTGCGGGCTTGGCTGGTACTTGGGCCTGATCGGACCCATGGCGCTGGCGGCGCTGGGCATCCTGCTGCTGACCACCTTCATTGCTAACACCAGTCAGTGGGGCGTCCCGCTGCGCATCCTGGGGTATGTGGCGACTTTTGTGCTGGCCCTTGCCCTGGCCCTACATTATGTGCCGGGCTTTCCCCGGCCGGTGCTGATCAGCGAACGGCTGGGGGACAGCCGGGCGCTCTACACCATGTATGCCAACTTCGATAAGGGCGCGGCGGGGCTGATCCTGATTGCCCTGTGGGCCCACACCCACAAAAGCGGCGGTGCCTTGGCCTCGTTGTTGGGACGCAACCTACCCTGGATTCTGCTTGCCGCAGCGGTTCCCGTGGCGGTGGCCTGGTGGCTGGGGCTGCGGTTGGACTTCAAGCTGGGCTGGTATACGCCGGTGTTTCTGATGGTCAACCTGCTGTTTGTCTGCGTGGCGGAGGAAATCTTCTTTCGTCAGATGGTGCAGCAACCCTTGATGAACCGGCTGGGAGCCGCTGGCGGCGGTGCGTTTATGGCCACCTTGTTGACAGCCTTGGCGTTTGCCCTGGCCCACTTCGGGCTGCTGAAGATCTTCTCGGGAGATGCCGCGGCCAAGGCCCTGAGCGTGACCTTTATCGCCGGGTTTGCCTATGCCTGGGTTTATCAGATGAGTCGTTCGGTGGAATGCTCCATTGCCACTCATTTTCTGGTCAATGCCATCCACTTTATTGCCTTTCAGTACCCCATGCGCTGGTAACTGGTTAACCAGTGCGGCTCCGGCGGGTGGGGCGTTTGGCCTTACCCCGGAGTACCCCGCCGACGGTATTCACCATAAAGACCAGAATCGCCAGCGCATTCAATGCGCCCGCCCAGCTGCGCAGCTCCATCATCTGCCCCAAATCTCCATAGACCCGGAGCAGCAGGGAAATTTGTAACAGCCCCAGGTGGAGATAGAAGATCGGGGAGTACACGATTTTCAGCTTCAGGACACTGGGCAAAATGACCGGCGCATGGCCGAAGACCATGCCGAACACAAAACCCAGGGTAATGGCGTGCAAGGCCGCATCATAGCTTAGGGTGCCCAGCTGAAGGCCGCCTTGAGCGACGATGATGAGGCCCGAGAGGGCCAGCCAGCCATAGGCGCTCAGCAGGCAGACGGCGATAAAGCGGGTCAGCCCGGGAATTTTCACGGTACGCTTGGCAATATCGTAGCGGGCCAGCCACAAGGTCAGCAGGATCAGGCTGATTCCAAAGCCCGTGGTGCCTATAGCGGGAGCCTGAAAGCCGAGGGCCAGGGTGGCCAGCAACATCACCGTCACCGCCACGAAATATTTCTGGGCCGAGGCCGGTGGCGCCAGGAAGCGGCTTAATTCCAGCCGCTCGCCGGCAATGGTGAGAATCAGAAACCCCAACCACCAGAGAGTGATCTGCAAAGGCGCGGCTCCGGCAAGCCAGGCGGCACTGCC
>Ga0209075_1003387_pt1 | contig 13327 bp, 12 predicted proteins | sample Stecom2011_FD_187523 | JGI IMG/M metagenome (GOLD analysis project Ga0209075, IMG submission 187523) | Agricultural soil microbial communities from Utah to study Nitrogen management - Steer compost 2011 (SPAdes) (version 2) | ecosystem: Environmental > Terrestrial > Soil > Agricultural land... | reverse complement strand
CCTTTCTTGCCTGCACGAGCGTTTTCCCCATTTCTGTCGTAGCCAGACGTGCGTATTCTTCTTTGCGGGCATCGAACAGGTCGGCAAGCGCATGCATTAGCGCTGAGCGTTCCGCAAAGCTTGTTTCCCTCCAGGAAGCATACGTTTCCTTAGCCAACGCAATCTTTTCCTTAGCTTTTGAAATAGCTATCCGTTCGTACTCCGCTACAGTCTCCCCGTTTGCAGGGTTAATCGTTGTTGCTTTACTCATGATCTTGTTTTTTAGGTCCACTGGAATAATCCTTAATTAATACATTTAAAATTTCATGGTTTAGAGAGTAATCGACGGCTAAATCGATAAGATGTACCCCCTTGGAGTCTAAAGCATCTCTCAGTACCTGTTGAAAATCATCTACGGAAACCGGCCGATATCCACGGGCTCCGAAGCTCTCCGCATACTTAACAAAATCTGGGTTCCCATAATCCAATCCATACTTCACAAATCCGAGATCCTGCTGCTTCCATTGTATCATGCCGTAGGCATGGTCATTCAGGATAATGACTACCAGGTCGAGATGCAGGCGTATGGCAGTTTCCAATTCCTGGGAGTTCATCATAAAGCCTCCATCTCCGTTTATGGATATTACTTTTTTCTCCGGATTAATTATTTTTGCCATCATCGCCGAAGGAAGCCCTGCTCCCATCGTTGCCAATGCATTATCAAGGAGTAGACTGTTCTGTACATAAGCCGGATAATTTCGTGCAAACCATATCTTGTACATTCCATTGTCCAAAGTAACGATACCGTCATCGGGGAGAATATCTCTCACAATCTTCACCACACGCTGGGGCAAAACCGGAAAACGGTTGTCGTTCCTGTATTTTGCCAGGTGGGTCGACACGTTTTCTTTTATTTTAAGAAATAAATCAGTATTCCAGGTATTGGCATAGGGCTTTAAAGACTCGGTCAATTCCTTAACACCGTTTGCTATATCTCCGATAACGTTTAGCTGTGGGAAGTAAACATCGTCAACCTCGGCAGGAAAAAAATTGAGATGAATCACCTTACGTTTGTCCTCTTTATTCATGAAAAAAGGTGGCTTTTCAATGGTATCGTGCCCTACATTGATAATCAGATCCGATTGTTTAATGGCTTCATGCACAAAGTCATAATCGGACAATGCCGCTGTTCCCAGGTATAAGGGATGGCGTTCGTCTATGATCCCTTTCCCCATTTGGGTATTGAAAAAAGGTATTCCTATAGAATCGACAAAGGCTGTTAACGCTATACTCGCCCGTTTTCTATTGGCTCCGGCTCCGATGAGCAATAGAGGCCTGGCAGCTTCTCTGATCAGGTCTGCGGCCTGCTGAATGACATCTGTCCCTGCACAGGGAATCTTAAAATCTACCACTTCAAATGTCATGGAGTTTGGCACTTCTTCCCTTGCAACGTCTTCGGGGAGCTCTATATGGGCTGCTCCCGGCCTTTCATCCTGAGCCAGCCGAAATGTCTCCCTGACTATAGAAGGAATATGTGCACCATGGGTGACCTGCTTGCTGTACTTGGTAAGCGGATGCATCATATTGACCACATCAATAATCTGAAATTTCCCCTGTTTACTCTTCTTGATCGGCTTCTGCCCGGTAATAATAACAAGGGGCATAGCGCCTAATTGAGCGTAAGCTGCCGGGGTCACCAGATTGGTAGCCCCTGGCCCCAGGGTAGAAAGGCAAACTCCCGGTTTGCCTGTTAATCTGCCGTAAGTCGCAGCCATAAATCCCGCCCCCTGCTCGTGCCGGGTAAGGATCAATTCTACTTTTTCTGATTTCCTGACGGATTCCAAAAAGTCTAAGTTCTCCTCCCCCGGAAGTCCAAAAATATATTCAACCCCTTCATTTTCTAAAGCCTTAACAAATACCTCTGATGCTTTCATAGTATTTAATTTATTACTATCAGTATATAATGAGGAAAGAATTCCAACTGCATTACCTTTCTTTGTAATGCCAATTTCTTAGTCCATTCCATCTTTTGCAACGTAGTTTCCAAATAAGGAATTATTGTTAACCTATTCTATTTGGAGAATAATCCACTCTGTTACTCCCTGTAGTAACACAAGGACCATTTTCAGAGGGTCATCAACCTTTCAGCTTACTTCACCACGGTTGCTTCAAGTTCAACGGTCAAAGTTTCAAAAAGGCTTACTACTTCCAGCAATGTCAGAGCCTGTTGTATTCCCTTCTCTTCTATCCAGTTTTGAAGTATGGAGAAATGTGGCCAAAGTTGTTCTGTTGATGTGGTATAAATGTTAAGCCTTACTATATTTTTAGATTCATAACCAGCTTCAGAAATTACCCTCTCTAGGTTTTTAATTGCCAATTCCAATTGGGTTTTCATATCCGCGGTGCTGGATATGCCTTCATCGTCAATGGCCGTTTGACCCGAAACATATAAGGTTCCGGATACATTCATTACTTCGACAGCTTGATTATAACTACGTTCATTCTGCCAGTTCCAGGGATTAATGATTCTTTTTTTCATTTGTTATTTATTTTAATTTGAATTTCGTTAAGAAAAATTCGGAATGACTTTTTCTCCTATTTCTTCTATCATTTCTTCGGCGGACCTTGAGCCATACTTTAGATTCAGCATGACGTGATTTACACCATAAGACGCTAAGAGTCGTAAATGGGTATTTAGATAATCAGTTCCCGTTCTGAGTCCTAAATGAATTGGTGTGGGCCTCGCCTTTGACTCCTTTAATATGTCCACATACAGCGATTGCATAAAAGGTTTCCAGTCATGGTTGGTTTTGGCTAAAGCCTCTCTCCATTGCTGCATTACCACCTGCAAAGTCTGGAAATTTCTGGGATAATATAACCATCCATCTGAGTGTTCCGCTATCCAGTCTAATGATTGTCCAGAATGGCCCGTTACAAGCATTGGTGTCTTTTGGTAATATTTTGGCAGTAAGTCTATTCCGCCGTTTGTTCTACCATAATACGCTGAGGTGTAATGTGGAAAATCCCCCTGCAGTGCTTTGATATAATGAAAACTATCTCTAAACAGCGCTGATTTATTCTCTAAATGCTGGTTAAATGCAGGATATTCTATTGGTCGGTCTCCAGAGGCAACACCTACTACTAATCTTTCATTTGAAAGAATTTGGAGACTGTTAATTGATTTTGCAGTATGTACCGGATGACGCAACGGAAGTATGATACTTCCTGTGGCTAAAGCAATTTCCTCGGTATGATTCATGATATGGGCCATATAAATCCAAGGATCATAAAGTTGCCCTGCATCTCCAAAATTAGGATCATTGAAAGGAACATCTCTAAACCACAGTGCTTTAAAACCAAGCTCTTCTACTCGTTTAGCAAGATGTTCTTGATTTTCCATCTTTGCAATAGAACCTGTGTATGCCTCCAATGGAAACACCAATCCTAGTGTCAATTTTCCTTTGGTTGCTATTTGAGGGAATACAGTCATCTACTTTTTGTTTATTCTTGATTTTCAGACCCTTCTAACCGTGAAGAAAATGAACATTATTTCGGATCGGTATGCATAGGGGCTATTGATCACCGAATTCGCCATAATTGGCAATTGAACTCTATTTCAAACTGCTCATAATCATCTTTTTTAGCGAGAGGCATGCCTTTAACTATTGGCCTTATCTGTCCTTGAAGTATTACTGTTATATAATTCAACAGGACACTAGCGGCGATTTACAATTCTTGGATTTGTCTAATCATTTGACTGGTAAATCCCCACTCATTGTCATACCAAGCCATCACTTTCACTAGATCTCCATCTACTACACGTGTCATTTCAAGATCCACAGTAGCGGCAAATGTACTTTTTATCATATCCGAAGAAACCAAAGGTTCGGTGCTGACATCCAGGACTTTTTTGTAACGGGGGGTTTCAGCTTCACTTGTTAAAATCCTATTTATTTCTTCAGCAGAAGTTGGACGCTCTGTGACAAATGTAATATCAGATATTGATCCGATAGGAACTGGCACACGAACAGCTATTCCGTCAAATTTTCCTTCATATTCTGGAAGTGCTTTTGTTACTGCTATTGCAGCTCCTGTTGATGCCGGAGCAGAGTTGATGGCCGCACCACGTCCCATTCTCGGTTCTTTTTTTGATGGAGCATCAACTAATGTCTGTGAGGCGGTATAGGCATGTGTAGTGTTCAGAATAGCCTTCTTAATCCCTATTCTGCGACCGATAATCTCAATTACAGGACCTATATTATTTGTTGTACAACTGGCACAGGAAAAAACCGACACCTTTCCTTCCTCTGTGTTTACACCATGGATTACGGTAGGTGTATCTTTGGTTGGCCCTGAAATAACAACAAATTTAGCACCCGCTGAAATATGTTTTTCAGCATCCAGTTGGTTGGTGAAAAACCCTGTGCTCTCTATAGCAATATCGACGTCTAAGTCGTCCCATTTCAATTCAGCAGGATCTTTGATCATGGAATATCTGATAGGCCTTCCTTCTATGACAATAAAATCACCTTCAACACTAATCTCTTTGTCAAATCTCCCATAAGTACTGTCATATTTTAAAAGGTAAACTGCGTTTTCAATAGTCATGAGATCATTTATCCCCACCACTTCCAAGTCTGGGGTGTCCGATATGATTTTAAGGGATGCTCTTCCGATTCTACCAAAGCCATTAATTCCGATCTTTTTCATGTGTCAACATTTTTGCTGTTAAGATGCATTTGCTTTAAATTAAAGTCTTCCACATATCCTTCGTTCCTTAGATCGCTTAACGCCTCAATTAAATTGTCGTATGGTTTCATTTTTACAATGTTATTGGATTAAAGCTTATCGTAGCCTTTAAACTTTTTACTTACAATGCGTTTCCACTCTGGATGCCTTTTTATGTAAGCAAGTACAAATGGACAGAAAGGCAATAACGTTAGATTATGCTCATCGAGATAGTATAACGTCTTTTCAACTAAAGCACTTGCCGCGCCCGTCCCTTCTAATTCAGGGTCAGTTTCCGTGTGCACAAGAGCTATCTGGCGCCCAAATTCACCATAGTTGGTAAAGGCATATTTCCTCTCTATTTCTATTTCGAAACGTTTTTTATTTTCGTTTTTCACTAAGGGAGTTTCTACAAATATTGGTTTCATGTGTTTATAATTTGATTTTTATCGGTCACATGGAATCTCGCCTATGGGATAATCATCGATTTGTGTACTTTTAGTCACGCTCAATTTCATGTGTTTATAATTTTCACGATTCATTCATCAAATCCTGTAGGCCAACCTTTGACATACATTTCCTAATGAACCATCCTCTTTTTTGACCAATAACTATTTGGAGCTCAATTAAACCAACAGTTAAGTACAATTGCTTCAATACTAAATTTCCACTAGCATTTTACCCGTGTTTTTCCCCTCAAAAATCTCTATAAATGCACTTGGAATAGTATCGAAACCCTTTCTTATCGTTTCATCATATTGAAGTTTATTTTCTTGAATCCATTCACTAAGTTGCTCAACAGCTTCCGTAAATTCATCAGTATGATCAAGTACGGAGAAACCTTGCATCTTAGCTCTTTTTTCATTAAAAATACCCTCTAAACGCATTCCCTTCGGGACGCTTTCTTTATTGTAATTAGATATTGCCCCACAGTTGACAATTCTTGCAAATTCATTGATGTGCTGCATTACTGTATCAAGAATCTCCCCTCCTACATTATCAAAATAAATGTCTACACCGTTTGGACATTTTTCCGATATCTCCCGATGCATGTCTTTCGAGCTTTTATAATTAATACCTGCATCAAAACCAAAGTCTTGAATCAGGTGGTTTATTTTCTCATCAGATCCTGCTATTCCCACTACACGACAGCCGTTTAGTTTTCCTATTTGCCCTGCAATACTTCCTACAGCCCCAGCGGCTCCAGATACCAGTAAGGTTTCACCTTTTTTAGGAGTTCCGATTTTTTTTAAGGCTAAATAAGCAGTAAGTCCTGTCAGTCCCAATACACCCAAATAAGCTGAAAGCGGAATATCTTTATCAGTAATCATTAATTTATTTATACCGTCTCCCGAATGGCTTTGGAATTGTTTCCAAGAAAGCATTCCTCTGATGTATTCTCCATTCTTATAATCATCGTTTTTTGATTCTACAACCTCCGCTATAATCATCGAGATCAGTGGTTCATTTAGTTTAAAAGGTTCTATGAAAGAATCTGCGTCTTTCATCCTTCCCCTGAGATAGGGATCTACCGATACATATTTCGTTTTTAACAGAATCTCGCCATTTTTAATACGAGGATATTCTTCTTCTTTGAATTCGAAATTTTCCTTTTCCGGTTTTCCTATCGGCCGTTTTACAAATGTAATTACTCTATTCATCTCCATAGTTATCATCATAATCGGTTGCCTTTAGATGGCGAACATGCCCTATTTTCGATAGTGGCCTTTATTAATAATGTAAACATTAGTTGAAACACACCTTGATCTTGGTGGTTTTGATTTCTTCCTTATCCACATGCTCACAGTATTTATTTTCTTAGTCCATCGCTAATGCGCTAACTGGTTCATTTTTAATTCTGCCAGGTATTGATGAACTTGACTAATGGCCATGGAACCTTCACCGACTGCGGAAGCAACCCGTTTTACAGAACCTTTTCTTACATCACCTACTGCGAAAAGCCCTGGTACGCTCCCCTCTAGGGACTGTGGTTTTCTTTGTTCAAAGATGGAACACGTTGTCATTGCCGACTCCATGACATCTACGCCCGTATGGATGAATCCCTTACTATCCATAGATACAATTCCATGCAACCATTCTGTACAGGGTTTTGCACCTATGAAGGTGAATAAGTTGGTTATTCCGATGATTTGAGTTTTGCCGGCAGTATCCAGCACCAAATACTGCAGGTGGTGCGCACCGTTCAGTTGGACCACATTGCTGTTTTTGTGAACAATAATATTGGGTGAGGAATAAATTCTTTGGACTAAGTAATCGCTCATTTTGTCGCCGAGATCATCTCCACGGATAATCACATGTACCTCAGCGGCGTGGTCAGCCAAAAACAAAGCAGCCTGACCTGCGGAATTTCCACCTCCTACCACACCGACCAGCTCGTTCTTGCAGGCGGAAGCATTCATGCCAGTAGCGGAGTAAAAAACACCGCTGCCCTCGAATCCTTCAATGTTGTCGATAGGAAGCCGTCTATACTCGGCACCAGTTGCAGCAATGAGGGATTTTGCCTTGATATGTTTCCCATTTGAAGCACGTAATGTAAAGTAGTCGCCATTATATTCCACTTTTTCCGCTTTATGCGGAATGGAAATCGTACACCCAAATTTCTGCGCTTGGAGATAAGCCTTGTTAGCGAGGTCATGTCCTGATATGCCCGTTGGAAAGCCTAAGTAGTTTTCGATTTTTGTGCTTTTCCCAGCTTGCCCACCAGGGGCATTGCCATCAATGGTCACTACACTTAACCCCTCTGAAGCGGCATAAACACTCGCAGCCAGTCCGGAAGGTCCTGCCCCGACGACCAAGACATCGTAGAGAGTATCCTCAAATTCCATTAGTACCCCTGTTAGCCTCGCTAGTTCGGCAATACTGGGATTTTTATAGATTTCACCGGACATATTGATAAGGATTGGCAAATCCACATAGTTTAGATTAAAGCTTACCAGTAGTTCCTTGGCTTCGATTGATTCATCAATGTTGAGAAAGGAGTGCCAGATGTGGTTTTTATCCATAAAATCCCTGAGACCATAGGTCTCTTTGGATTTTTCAGAACCAATCACCTTTATTCCGCCACTTAGTTCCTTCAACATAACCTCTTGCCTTAGAAGAAATGCACTTAAAAGAACATCGCTTAGACCGCTATGTTTGGAGATAATTCCTTTCAGGACCTCAGGCTTTATGCACAATACGCTTGTTCCTTTGGATGCGTAGGCACTAAATGGAATGCTTCTATTGGACAACATACTGCTATCCCCTGTAAACTCATTGATCATATGTGTCACCAAAACACGATCATCATCATGTGGGTCCCTCATATGTATCTCTCCGTCTAATACGACATAAAAATCATAGTCGCTGTCGCCAACCTGAAAAAGAGCGGTTTCCTTTTTAAAGGTCATTATAGTACCAAATTCCTTAAGGGTACTGATTTGCTTTTGTGTCAAAACCGGAAATCTAGGATCAGTCATTCTATGTGGATTTTTAAATGTTTAAGATTGTATTTTCGGTAAAAGATTAGTTTACATTATCTACGCTGTGCACCTCTAAACTCAATGAACCCAGCTAAGGCAATTCTTATAGTAAAGTCTATGACAAACAAAGAATCATTAAACCATTACAAAGTCTTCTTGATATATATCTAAACATGCTTTTATTTTGTGCGTATTGCCCACAATCCATATAATGTCATCTGCCAATAAAATTTCTGATGAACTGGGGTTAAGAATACGCTTTCCGTTTCTCACGATGCCTACCACATGACTATGTAGGTCTTTTCGGATACCAGAATCCCTTATTGTTTTATTCGTATAGGGATTAGCATTCGCTAATTCTACTTTAACAAGGCCTATATCATTGATATCAATATCTTCTTCATAAGTCCCTTGTCGCAATGTATGGTCGAAAAGGAATTTTACTTGGGAGATCTGTTCCTCTGTCCCCAAAACACCTACCTTATCAAAGGGTAATATCCGCTCCTGTCCATTTGGCAAATGAATAGTTCTATCACTTCTACGAATATATACTATATTTATCCCGTACTTCCTCTTCCAGTTTAATTCGCATAAAGTCATTCCTGCAAAGGAAATCTTGTGGTCAGTTTCCAGTTCTGCCACATATGCATTCCACTCTTGTAATTGCTGTTTGGTTTTACTGTTTTTTTGCTGAAGTTCGCGACTTACTGTATTTTTAATATATTCAAGCCGCTCCCTCTCGTTGAGGTTAGAAATAAATTGCAGTTCAATCCTCTGGTAAACTTTTTGGACTCTATCTGAGAAAAACCACAGCAATACTACAATTATAGGAACAGAAGTCATGAGAGCATACCTGGTTGTGGTAATCTGATCAATAAAGAACCCTATAAGCAAGACCCCCAAAACACATCTGATAGCATTAAGGGAAATAGCTGTCAAAGAGTAATTCAGGTAGTAAGAATTGACAGTTTCGTCTTCTTCTTTTAAATTGATTTTCCTGATTAGTATTGCCCACAAGAAAGGTGATGCGAGTATGGCTGCACTGCTTATCAGAATCACGTTTCGCCAGAGCACACTTTCTAACTGGGTATTAAGAAGTGGAACAAATATGTACTTGAACAGCAAGGCAATAGCAATAAGTATAATGCTATTTGTAGCAAGAATCCTATAATATTCCCGTAGAATTTTCTTCCATAGCGGATCATCTTTTATTTTCTGTGTTTCCGACGAGTAAGCATCTAAACGCTGTATCCATTTTGCAGGAAGAATTTTAATAATACCATCATATAGGGGTTCTGAAAGTTTTATTAAATAAGGAGTAGTAAACGTGGTAATTGCCGATACGCCCACAGCAATAGGAAACAGAAAGTCCGAAATTACGCCAAGTGACAATCCCAAAGCAGCCACAATAAAGGCGAATTCCCCAATCTGAGCCATACTGGAACCAATTTGTACAGCTTGTTTTAAAGGTTGGCCAGACGTCAACGCACCTAATGCACTGAAGAAAAATTTTCCTGTTATTGTCAATATTGTTATGAAGAAAATAGGAACGGCGTAAATGTACATTGCCTGTGGATCGATCATCATACCCACGGAAACAAAGAAGATAGTCCCGAATAGTTGCTTAATAGGCTGTGTGAGATGTTCGATTTTTTCTGCCAAAACGGTTTCAGCGATTAAAGATCCCATTACAAAGGCGCCTAGCTCTGCCGAAAACCCTACCTGAGTAGCTAACAATACCATACCGAAACAAAGTCCTATCGAAAGAGTGAGTACGGTCTCATCGTCCATCCATTCTTTTGTCTTTCTTATAAATGCCGGGAGCAGATAAATACCCAATAAAAACCATAGCACCAAAAAGAAACCGAGCTTTAACACAGTAAGAATAATTTCCAAGCCTTGGAAGTTTTGTGCGACAGCAACCGTTGAAAGTAACACCATCAGAAGAATTACAATAATATCTTCAACTACCAAAACCCCAAAAACCACTTTAGCAAATTGCTTGGATTTTAAGCCTAATTCATCAAAAGCGCGCAAAATAATGGTGGTCGAGGAACTTGCCAGCATACCCGCGAGAAAAAGGCTGTCCATCTGGTTCCATCCTAATAAATATCCAGTCAGGTAACCAGCCAACCCCACAAAAATAATTTCAATAACCGCTGTAATCGATGCGGGACCACCTACTTTCATTAGCTTTTTAAAACTGAATTCTAAACCTAAGCTGAACAGCAACATGATTACGCCTATATGGGCAAAAGTCTCAATGTTGTCGTGGTCAACAATGGTGGGCAGAAGGTTGAAATGGGGGCCAACCAGAAAACCGGCAATAATATAGCCCAATACCAAGGGTTGTTTAATTCGTTTAAAAAGAATCGTAACCAATGCTCCCACCAATAGGATTAGAGCCATATCTTGTATCAGTTCAGGTAAATGAGCCATCTTTTAATTTATATTATGTAGTAAATGAAGTTTTGATCTATTAACCAATAAGAAGCTTTTAACTATGCAGTTGAGGCAACAATTAACCCCATGATGATCACAAGCAACAATGTGTTGTATAAGACGTGTTTTACGATTCCCGGTAGCTCAACGCTTTGGACGGACAAGCTTCTATCTGATTCTTTAAAGCTTCTAAAGAAGCATTTTCGGGCCTAATCCATGGCGACCCTTTGGGATCATAGACCTCAGGCAGCGTTTTTACGCACACACCGGAATGGACGCACTTTTCCGGTTTCCATACTATGATTAAATCATCTTTTTGATACTCTTTGCAAGTTTTCATAATCACGTTATTATGATTTGACGAGATCCCTAAGTTCATCCAACTTTCGGAACATAGAAGCGGCAAATGGGCACAAGGGAATAATCTTAATATTTTTCTCCCTCGCCATCTCCACAATCTTGTATAGCAACTTTTTACCTATACCTTTACCAATATATTCCTGATCAACATGGGTAGAATCTATAATAATTAGCTCCTTTCCTGCTATGGAATAGGTCATCGTGCCTACGCTTTTTCCATTCTCCTTTGCAGCTGCAGAGCCTTTAGCACCCTCTTCATTTATTAGTATCTCCATTATTTGCTAGTCTTAAAATTTCATATCAGAAGTAAACACAAAACATTGGTCTCGCTTATTTAAATATGATGTCAATAAGCATGCATGCGACATATTTATCCACTTCATTTTGTAGCATCTATAAAAATAAGCATCCATTTTACGGATACTTATTTTAAAGCCGGTACTTAAACAGATTTAATAAATTGAATATTCAATATCAATTTTACAGTATCACTTACCACAATATTTCCAGATTCGGTCAATGCACTCCAAGTAAGATTAAAGTCTTTTCTATTAAGAGTCCCGGTAGCTTCAAAACCTGCTTTTGTTTGCCCATAAGGATCTATAGCTATACCGTTGAAATCAACGTCTATCTTAATTTCTTTAGTGACATCTCTGATAGTTAATTCTCCAATTAACTTTTCCCCATCAAAAGATGTTGACTTAAATGATAATTCCGGATACTTTTCTGAATTGAAAAAATCATCAGATCTTAAGTGTGCATCCCTATCGCTGTTCTTTGTGTTGATAGAACCCGTTTGAGCAGAAAAAATAAACTCCGCATCAATAAAATCATCACTACTGCTCGCAGCTGTTGCATCAAAACTATCAAAATGACCGGTTACTGTAGAAATCATCATGTGTTTTACTTTGAAGCTGATTTCAGAGTGTGCGGTGTCGATAGTCCACTTAGTTTTTGTCGTCATACTCATTCTGTTTTTATTTAAATATTAATTAATATATTTGTTTTGATAGCCTCCATAAAAAATTATAGGGGACCAGTTTGGTATTACATCTGGTAACTTTGGGTTCATACTTACATATTCGGCTGAAGCATAGACCACTTCCCCTCCCACTACAGTAAGGATTGATTTTAAATTATTAATTTCTTCTTCAGGAATTGTAAAATAATCGTCTGACAATAAAGCGAAGTCTCCAAACATTCCATTTTCCAACGTCCCTTTTACAGTTTCCTCATCAGAAATCCATGCACTTCCTTGCGTGTATAAGCGTAATGCTTCTTCTCTTGACAACTGGTTTGAAGGTTCTGCCAATTGAAAATCCCCAACAGTCTTGCCTGTAATCAACCAATATAAAGCTGGCCAGGGATTGTAGCTAGCTACTCTTGTACCATCCGTTCCAGCTCCTACAGGAAGCCCCAGATCCATCATTTTCCGAACGGGTGGTGCTTGTTTTGCCTTATCAGATCCATAACGTTCCACAAAAAACTCACCTGCATAGGCCAAGCGAGCCTGAATAGCAATACCCCCGTTAAGGGCCTGAACGCGGTTCAAATCCTCCTCGTTGACTGTTTCTGCATGGTCGAAGAGCCATCTTTTTGAAGCCAGTTTCCCGTTGGTTTCCCGGTTTACCTCTTCAATTACATCCAGCATATTGGCTATGGTTTCTCCATAGGTTGCATGTATTCGAAATGGCCAACCATTGTCCACATGAAGCCTAATAATTCTCTTAAAATCTTCACGCCAGCCAGGTCTTTCTTCCAGCATTGGCTGGGCTGCTAAAAAATTTTCAAAATCGCCCGCACTCCAGGCCATAAACTCACCGCCTCCTTCTAGCTCATACCCATGATCCAAATGTATTTCTCCATTATGACCAACCTCATTGTTATCCATCCATTCTTGAAATTCCCCATACTCTTCCCCTTTGTTTTGGGGAAACAAATAGTAGGAAAGACGGATAGGCATTTCGCCCGCTTCAGCCAAAAGTCTGGTACCTTCATAATCTGTTGGAAATGCATGACCACCGCCTCCGGCATCAATACCGCTGGTAATCCCAAAGCTGTTCAGTTCCCGATAGAACTGTCTGGTAGAATTGACCATTTCCTCATCTGATAAAGAAGGCAAGCCGGCAATTGTCTGGTATAAAATGGTTGGACTAGGTTCTGCCAGAAGCACTCCTGTTAGCTTTCCCTCAGCATCCTTTTCAAATTTGCCACCTTCTGGAGCTTTTGAATTTTCATCAAAATTCATGGCCTCTAAGCCAGCTCTATTTAACCAACCTCTGCTGTATAAAAACAGGACAAAAGTTGGAACTTCACCTGTGGCTTCATTGATTTCT
>Ga0209075_1003386_pt1 | contig 13329 bp, 13 predicted proteins | sample Stecom2011_FD_187523 | JGI IMG/M metagenome (GOLD analysis project Ga0209075, IMG submission 187523) | Agricultural soil microbial communities from Utah to study Nitrogen management - Steer compost 2011 (SPAdes) (version 2) | ecosystem: Environmental > Terrestrial > Soil > Agricultural land... | reverse complement strand
GTCTCCACCGCTTTCACATCGACCTCCCCTATACATTCGACATCAGCGATTCCCTGCTGCATCAGGGACAGGGGCGATTTTTCACCCCTGCCTGCTACCGACAAAATCTGAATGGCCTCATTGATCAGGACGGCATTCAAATCAGACTGCAGTTTCCTACCCGCAATCAGTTTCTGATTGCAGAACTATGGAGTCAGCTGGGCCTGTCCATCGTTTTCATCCTCTTTGTGATGCTCTCCTTCCTGATTATGTGGCGACTCTTCCGACGGGAGAAGGCTTTAATGGTGAGGACTTCCGACTTTGTCAACAATATGGTGCATGAGTTTCAGACGCCGATTGCCAACATCCGCTTTGCCTCGAACCTTTTGAAACGCATAAAGGGCGACCAAGCCACCAAAACCGAAGAATACACCCAGGTCATCCTGAACGAGACCCGGCGCCTGCAGGCGCATGTAGAAGCCGTGCTTCGGGTGGCCTCGGGCGAAGAAAGCCGGGGGCAGACGGAAGTGGTGAAGGTGCATGAGCTGGTGGACCAGGTACTGCACACCTTTCAATACCGCATGGACGAGCTGGGTGCAAGCTGCAGCCTGAGTAAGGAGGCCCGTTTCGACCAGATTGAAGCGGAGCAGGGGCCGCTGTCGCTGGTCCTCTCCAATTTGCTCGACAATGCGCTGAAATACGTAAAGCAGGCACCACGCATTGAAATACACACCCTGAACAAGGAGGGCCAGCTGCTTGTTCGTATCAGCGACAACGGCATCGGTATTGCCAGGGCAGACCAGGAACGCATCTTCGACAAGCACTTTCGGGTATCGACCGGCAACGTGCACAATGTTAAGGGTTTTGGCCTGGGTCTTACCTATGTAAAAAAGGTCGTGGAACAGTACGGAGGCAGCATAAAAATTGAAAGCAGTATGGAAAAAGGCAGTACCTTTATCCTGACTTTCCCCTTAAGCCAAAGAGATGGACAAGACAAAGAAAATACTGGTCATTGAAGACGATCCCAACATGGGCTTCCTGCTCAGGGAATTTCTGTCGGCCAACGGTTTTGAGGTCGCCCTGTGCGTGGATGGCGACCGGGGATTGGAGGCTTTCAGACAGCAAAAAGCCGATTTTTGTATTGTAGATGTCATGCTTCCGGGTATCGACGGTTTCACCCTGGCCGAGCGCATTCGTAAGGAAGACGCCCGCGTACCCATCGTCTTTTTAACCGCCCGCTCGATGAAGCAGGACAAGCTGAAAGGCTTTAACCTGGGGGGCGACGACTACATCACCAAACCATTTGACGAAGAAGAGCTGCTCTGTCGCATCCACGCCATTTTTAATCGGGTAGGCAACAGCCAGAACGATGAGGAAGCTGGGGCCGAAGAGTATCCCATTGGCCGCTACCTTTTTGAGGTACGCAACCAGGCTTTGGTGCTGAACGGCAACAACGACCGACTGACCTACCGCGAGTGCGACGTGCTGAGCATGCTCTGCGCCCACAAAGGAAAATTGGTGAAGCGCAGCGACCTGCTGCAAAAGTATTGGGGCAAGGACGACTACTTTAACGGTCGCAGTCTGGATGTCTTCATTACCCGTTTGCGCAAGCGACTGGCCAAGGATCCCTCGGTAAAGATTGAAAATGTGCCCAAGGTGGGCTACATCCTGCAGGACTAGTCCAGGTAGAGTGTTATCCCCAGCGCCAGGTTCCAGATGTCATGAAGTCCCACATAGCGGGTCCTGACCATCTCCAGCACGTAGGCATCGAGGGTGCTCATTTCGGCATACAGCCCTATGCCCTTGATCCACTTTCCCTCTCGCAAAGGCAGCGCCCACTCGGCGCCCCAAAAGGGTGCCAGGTGCAACTTGTTCTGGAAATAGTACTTTTCGGGATAATGGGCCGGCAGTCGACGAAAGGTATTGTTGGTATTCCCCCAGTTCAACGAAAAACCCGCCCGTGGCTCCACCGGTCCCAGCAGGCCCTCCCGAAAAAGTCGCCAGCTGCTTTTAATCGACACGGTATGCACCCGCACAGAGCTGCCCCCAAAGGTGTCGGACAGCACCCCGTAGTAGAGGGCAGCACTGTAACGAGGTGTAAATTCATAACCAAGCCCTACTGAGGCAAAACCAATGAGTCCGGCATACTGAAACCTGAGCTGTTGCGGCTTGAGCCAGGAAAACTTGAAAAACACCGTGTCTTCCTGAAATACCATGGGCATGGGACGCGCCAGAAAGTTTTCTTCGAGCTGCAGCGAGGCCTCCGAAGGACCGCCTTCGGCCCGGGCCGAAGGCGCAAGCAGCAAGCTGCCCATCAGCAGGAGCCAGCTTCCGGGCCGGGCCACCCACTTCTTAAATATCCTCTTTCCTGATTTCAAAGCCATCCTCCTTTACATCCAAATAAAAAACTTCGCGCTTGTTGCTGCTCGACGAGGTAAAATAGGGCGGTCCGTTTTCGTAGCGCTGCCCGTAATAGTAGCTGTGGGTATGGCCGTGGATCGAAAGATCCACCCCGTATTTATCCATCAGCATGTTGTAATAATATTCATTGCCCTTTGAAAAAGGAGCCGACCAGGGCGGAATATGGGCCAGCACAAAGCGATACTTGTAGTGTTCCGACCCTTCCAAAACACTTTCGAGCCATGCAAAATCCGGATCCTGAACATTCTTCTCCCAAATGATGTCGTCCAAAAAGACAAAGAGACAGTTGTTGTAGACCAGGGTAAAGTTCCAGGGCCCAAACATCTCCTCGTACATGAACTCCCCGTTGGACAGGTAGTCGTGATTACCGATCAGCGTGAGCAAGGGATGCTTCAACTTGGACGAGATGTCGCGGTACCAGATGAATTCGCGGTAGATGCCACTCAGCGTGAGGTCGCCCATATGGGCGATAAAGGCCAGACTGTCCTGCTGGTTGAACCGGGCCACCTGCTTTTCAAAATCGTCGTAGTAGGTGTGGGTATCTCCGAAAACACCGATGGTAAAAGGCGCAAACGCTTCACTGCTTTGTGCTTCCAACTCCTTCATCGCTTTCAGATTCAGGTCACTGTAGGGCACCCGCACCCCTGCCTTGTAGGGACTGTACTCAAAGAGATTGTCGCAGCCCGCTGCCAAGAGCAACAAGCCCGCCAGCAGTATTCTCCTATGTATCCTGAATATGTGCATAAGCCTAAGCGCCAAAATAAGCTGCAAAGTTAAGTGCAAGGTGGCGCCGCCTGGGAAAAAGATCTCCCAAGAGTAGAAATCAATGGCTCAAGCGTAGGGAGCAGCAAAAGCAAGGAGCTCTATCCCCTAAAATTTTGCCCGTACTTTTTCGTACTGTTCGCGAATCATGCGTTCAATGTTCGAAACCGTCACATTTTCACCCCGCATCTCGAGCTTCTGAGCGGTGGTTCTGGCAGCCGGAACCACCAGCCAGAGCACGAGATATACGGGAAAGACGGCCCCTACACTGAAAAAGGGCAAGAGCACAAAAATAATGCGTACCAACAAAGTGTTCATATTCAGGTAAGCCGCCAGTCCGCTGCACACCCCGCCAAACACCTTGTCGTCGATGTTGCGAAAGAAACGCTTTCGGATGCGCAGGGGAAGCTGGGAGCTGGTCGACTCCCGGGCGCCTTCCGTATCTCCGGCCTTTTCTTCCTCTGCCTCCGAGAAGTCTTCGGGCTGGCCCATCGTCTCAATCACTTCGCGCACTTTATCGGCGGTAATCACCCCATTCGCAGGAGTCTGAGCAGCAAAGAGCTCGGACATGCGCGCCTCTATGTCCTCAATAATCTCGGCCCCGCTTTCACGCTTTCTAAACCAGTTCTCCAGTTTCTGCTGATAGGCCTGGAGGTTTTCATAAGCCTCCTCTTCAATAAAAAAGGCACGGCCTGCGATGTGTATACTGATGGTCTTTTTCATCGTTCTAATTTTTTTGTTGAATTTTTGCTACGGAAACAACCAATTGGGACCACGACTGGTCCAACTCTTGCAGAAAAGCACTGCCCTTGTCGGTCAGCGCATAATATTTGCGGGGAGGCCCCTGCGACGACTCCTCCCAGCGATAGCTCAACAGCTCGTCGTTCTTTAGTCTCGTAAGCAGCGGATACAAGGTCCCCTCTACTACAATCATCTGAACCGACTTAAGCTCGGCAATGATGTCCGAAGCATAGGCATCTGCTTTCGACAGCAAGGAAAGGATGCAATACTCCAGAACGCCCTTGCGCATTTGCGCCTTCACATTTTCAAGCTTCATGTTCGATATGCTTTAGTTAATACAACAAACTACCTGCTTTAACCCTTAAGCAGGTAGTGCAAAGATATAAAACATTTTTAGTACTTTGCAATACATAGTACTAAAAATTTTCTGCTTCTGAAATTTTAGCATTATGAAACTCGCCGAAAAAAGCGTAATTTTGACCACTTAACAAGCACACGAACTATGGATTCTACCAGACAAAAAAAGATAGGCCGCCTCCTGCAAAAAGAAATGAGCGAGATTTTTCAGCGCGAGGTGCGCGACGTGGTCATGGGCACCATGGTGAGCGTAACCGTAGCGCGAATTTCGCCCGATATGGGCATGGCCAAAATCTACATCAGCATTTTCCCTGCTGAAAACAAGGAGGAAGTGTACAAAAATATTTGTGCACACAACAGCAAACTGCGTTTTCTCCTGGGGCAACGTGTCGGCAAGCAAATGCGCATCATCCCCGAGCTGCAGTTTTTCATCGACGACAGTCTCGACTACATCGAACGTTTGGACGACTTGCTAAAGGACTAAGCGCATGCAATACGATCCCATTAAACGCTCTCTGGGCAAAGTCTTTAACCTGCATCCCCTCCTGCGGGCCCTCTTTTACCGCTTGCTTGATTTGCTGTTGCTGCGCTCCTGGTACCTGCGACGCGAATTGCGCCAATGGCGGCTCAGCGCTCCGGCCGATGCCCGCATACTCGATGCCGGCTCAGGCTTTGGACAGTACGTCTGGCGCCTGGCCCGGATGGGCGAGGACTTTCAAGTAACCGGGGTAGATGTGAAAAAAGAACAGGTGGCCGACTGCAATGCCTGGTTTGCCCGTGCGGGACTGGCTGCTCGGGTACATTTTAGGGTGCAGGAGCTGGAAGTGCTGAACGACGAGGAGCGCTACGATCTGGTGCTGTCGGTAGATGTGATGGAGCACATCGAAGCCGACGAAAAGGTGATGCAAAACCTTTGCCGGGCGCTAAAGCCCGGCGGACTCCTACTGATTTCGACCCCCTCCGACCAGGGCGGATCCGACACCCGGCACCACCACCAGGAAGGCCCCACCGGTTTCATTGACGAGCACGTTCGCGACGGCTACAACCGCGACGACATTCGCGAAAAATTGCTGCGTGCCGGTTTCTCGGAGGTAGAAGTCGCCTACACTTACGGACGCCCCGGCAGTCTGGCCTGGAAACTGAGTATGAAATTTCCCATTCTGATGCTCAACGCCAGCAAAGTTTTCTTTATAGTACTGCCCTTCTATTACCTCTTGGCCTGGCCCATCGCCTGCTGCCTGAATTACGCAGATCTTCGTCAGACTCATGCAAGCGGAACCGGGCTCTTGGTTAAAGCCCGGCGCTAAATCAACTTTCCGATGAAAATAGCCCTGCGCATCGCCCTTCGCTACCTCTTTGCCAAAAAGAGCCAGAACATCATCAACATCATCTCCTGGATTTCAGTGACCGGGGTGTTGGTGGGCGCTTTGGGCCTATTGGTGGTGCTCTCGGTATTCAACGGACTGCACAGTCTCATCGGCAACCTATATGGCTCCTTCGACCCCGACTTAAAAATTGAAGCGGAAAGAGGAAAGGTATTTCATATTGATTCCATCCCCTACCAGGCCCTCCTGCAGACCGAAGGCGTACGCGCAGTCGGGCAGGCGCTTGAGGATCATACCCTGTTTCGCTTTGGCAAGCGACAAGTGCCGGGCAGACTCCTGGGGGTGGACGAGCAATTCAATCAAATTTCGGGCATCGACTCCATCATTATTGACGGGGAGTTTCGGCTGCGCGACAAAGGACTGGAAGAGGGTGTGGTGGGCTATCTGCTGGCCGACCAGCTGGGCCTGCGCCTGAATTTTGTGACCCCCTTGCTGCTCTACACTCCGGAAAGGGAACGCCGCATCAACCCTGCCCGTCCCGACCAGGCCTTCCGCAGTTCCTACCTGCAACCCTCGGGTATTTTTCAGGTGAACCAGATCGACTACGATGCGACCTATACGCTGGTGCACATCGACAAAGCCCGGGAAGCTTTTTCTTACCCCTCCGGCACCGTATCCTGGCTGGGCATAGGAGTAGCACAAACCAAGCAAATAGATGCCGTGCAAAGTCGCCTAAGCAGTCTGTTGGGACCCGACTATAAGGTAAGTAACCGGGAAGAACAGCACGCCACTTTTTTTAAGATGATGAAGGTAGAGCGCCTTATGGCCTACCTGATTCTCTCCTTCATCCTGCTTATTGCCATATTTAATGTGATTGGCACCCTCTCGATGCTCATCTTCGAGAAGCGCGAAAGCATAGCCACGCTCCGCAGCATGGGCGCCCAGCGGCGCCTCATCCACCAAATCTTTTTAATCGAAGGCTGGCTCATTTCACTGGCCGGGGCACTGGGGGGACTCCTTTTGGGGGGTATCCTGGTGTGGTTGCAGCAGACTTACGGACTGGTGCGCTTTCAGGGCGGGGGCAACTTTATCGTGGAGGCCTATCCGGTGGTACTGCGCTGGCAGGACCTCTTAACGGTTTTTGTCACTGTTTCGCTCACCGGCTTTGTCGCCGCCTGGTACCCTGTAAGGGTTATTGTTCGTCGCTACTATGCGGAGCTGCAGCAGTAAAGCCGGCATACTCCTCTGCAACACGATCGAGCAGGGCCTCAATTTCGGCCTGACTTTCACTGCGCAACATCTGGATTTTAAGTTCCCTAAATCGGGGCAGGCCCTTAAAGGTCAGGGCCAAATGTCGCCGCGAGTGCAAAATCCCCCTGCGCTCACCAATCCACGCTATGGTGGCACGCAATTGCTCCCGAACCAAGTCCACATGCGTTTCAATGGCCGGTGGCGGAAGCAGCTCCCCCGTATCCAGAAAATGTCTGATTTCACGAAAAATCCAGGGCCGGCCAATGGCGCCGCGACCAATCATAATGCCGTCTACCCCATAACGATCGAAGTACAAGCGCGCTTTTTCGGGCGAAGTAACATCTCCGTTTCCAATTATGGGAATGTGCATGCGCGGATTGTTTTTAACCGCGCCGATTAAATCCCAGTCGGCCTCCCCCGTGTACATTTGCGAACGGGTACGACCGTGAATGGTCAGGGCCTGAATGCCCACATCCTGCAACTGCTCGGCCAGGGTGCTTATAATTTTGCTGTCCTCGTCCCATCCCAAACGTGTTTTTACACTCACCGGCAGCTTTACCGCCTTCACGACTTTTTCGGTGATCTCCAGCAAGCGGGGCACATCGCGCAGCATACCCGAACCCGCTCCCTTCATGGCAATTTTTTTTACGGGACAGCCAAAATTTAAGTCGATGAAATCGGGACCTGCCTCCTCCGCAATTTTCGCCGCCTCAACCAGGGCGTCCACCTCACGACCATAGAGCTGAATACCAACGGGGCGCTCCTCTTCTTCAAAAAACAGCTTGGCCCGCGTCTTCTCCACCGAACGAATCAGCGCGTCCGACGAGACAAACTCCGTATAGAGCAGGTCTGCCCCAAAACGCTTACACAGACTCCGGAACACCTGGTCCGAAACATCCTCCATAGGTGCCAGCATCAGCGGCTCCTTGCGCAACTCAATATTTCCAAACTTCACTTCAGCCCAATATTTTCTTGTAATAGGCCACAAAGATAAGTTATTTCGCATTTGTACAGAATCTTATGTTGAATCACAGGCAATTTTTGTATTTTAGTCCGGCTTTATAAACCAAATGCCCATGCGAAAACTTCTACGCACCTTTCCCCTCTGGGCGCTCACTCTGTTGGTGGCCCTGCCCGGCTGTCAGCAAAAACAGGATGCTGAGCAAGGCGAAGCAGCTGTCCCCGGCCCCATCGCCACCGACTCCCTGGTTGTGAATCAGCTGATAGATCGCTCCAACAGTTTCCTCAACGAAACAGGAAGCAAAGCCGAACCTTTTGATGCCTTTTTAGAAGAAGCCCTGGACATTGCCCGACGCCGCAACCTCATTTATCAGGAAATCGAGATTTACAACACCATCGGGAAGCGCTACCGCAACCGTTCCCTTTACGGAGAGGCCCTCAAATACCACCACCGTGCCCTCAAGCTGGCCCAGAGCATCGATCACCAGCCCTATTTGGCCGAAATCTACAACCAGATAGGCGTGGTGTATCGTCGGACCGACGACAACGCGATGGCATTGGATATGCACTTTAAAGCCCTCAAACTGGCCGAAGCCATCAAAGACACATTTAACATCAGCGTTTCGATCAACAGCATAGGCAACGTCAACCACAATCTGGGGCGCTACCATACCGCCATCGAATACTTTTTACGTTCGCTCGAATTGTCTAAAATCATGGGCAACACCCTGGGACTGGCCATCAACAACCACAATATTGGCGAGTGTCTGCTCAAACTGGACCAAGCCGAAAATGCCCTGCTCTATTTCGAACGCTCCCTGGCTTACAACACCGAAATTGGCAGTCGTGTCGGCCAGTCGATCTGCTTCAACAGTATGGGCGCCGCCTACATTGCGATGGACGAGCTCGACCTGGCCCACGACTATTTGCAACGCTCTCTGCAAATCAACAACCGCCTGGGCGACCAGATGCAAATCTCCATCAGTCTGGGCAAAGTGGGCGAAGTCAATCTGCTGATGGGCAAATACAAGGAAGCCCAGGAAAATCTGGAAAATTCCTATGCCATTGCGCGCCAGATAGGCAGCCGCTTCCAGGCTGAAGAATCGGCTCGCCTGCTGTCGACCCTCTGCGAAAAAACAAAGCGTTTTGAGACCTCCCTGGAGTTTTACAAAATAGCGACCCAATACAAAGACAGCATCCTCAACGAAAAAAACATGTACCACCTGACCACCATGGAGGCCATGCTGGATGCCGAAGCCCAACGCGATAAAATAGAACAATTAAATCAGGAAGCCCTTGAGCAACAAAGCGTAATGAGTCGTCAGCGACTCATTCTCATCGTCTTCATCATCACCCTGGCTGTCCTCGTTATCGTAGCTGTTTTGCTGGTGGTTCAGCACCGCCTGCGCAGCAAATACAACAATCTGAAAAACCAGCACAAATTGCTGCGCTCACAAATGAATCCCCACTTCATTTTCAACGCGCTCAGTGCCATTCAGGTGTACGTATTGGAACACGACATTGAAAAATCGACCAAGTTTTTGACCGACTTTGCCAAACTCATGCGCCAGGTGCTCAAACTCTCGCACTACGACTACATTTCCCTGGCCAACGAAAAGGAGATCCTCGGCTACTACCTCGAATTACAGCAATTGCGTTTTATGGAACCCTTCATGTACCAAATTGACATTGACCCCGTTCTGGCTCAGGATGCCGTTTTGGTTCCCCCGATGATTACGCAGCCCTTTGTAGAAAATGCCGTTGAGCACGGCATTCGGGATTTGCACGACAAGGGACGGGTAAACATCCGCTTTAAGCGGATAGGCCATCAGTTGGTGATCGAAGTAGAAGACAACGGCATGGGCATCCATACCTCCATGCAACAAAAGAGCGAAAAAGCCAGGGCCCACGAATCCATGGCCCTGAAAATAACCCGCGAGAGACTGGATGTTATACGCAACGACTCAGGCGGAAAGGTCGGACTGGAGCTCATCGACAAAAAGGAAATCAATCCCTTTGACCACGGAACCCTGGTACGCATCATCCTGCCCCTGGTGGAGCAGCGCCTTCCACTGAACGAAGGCCCAAAGCACTAAAAGGAGCGGAATCCGATGATTTCGCGCACCTCGCGTACAGTCTTTGCGGCACTCTCATGGGCTTTTTCCTTACCCATAGCCACCACCTTACGCAGGTAGGCCTCATCGGAGGAGATGCTTTTAATTTTTTCCCGAATGGGATCGGTAAAGCGAATGATGTCCTCGGCCAACTGCTTCTTTAAGTCGCCATAACGAATGGAGCAATCGCTGTAAGCGGCCTTAAAATGCGCCAGGGTGTCGGGCTCGGAGACCACCGACATCAGCGTAAACAAATTATTGACCGGTTCAGAAACAGGAGAATTGGGCTGGGTGGGACCGGCATCGGTCACCGCCCGCATCACTTTTTTGCGAATCGCCGCAGGCTCATCCACCAGGTACAAACCATTGCCCTCACTCTTGCCCATCTTACCCGAACCATCCAGTCCCGGAATCTTCACCAGCGCCTCGCCAAAGTTAAAAGGCTCGGGAATGGGGAAGTACTCCTTATCGTACATGCGGTTGAAACGTGCCGCAAACTTTCGTGTCATTTCCAGATTTTGCTCCTGGTCCTTACCCACCGGCACCTTGGCTGCATGGTGAATAATGATGTCGGCCGCCATCAGCACCGGATAGGTCAGCAAGCCCGCATTCACATTGTCGGGATGCTTGCGCACCTTTTCCTTAAACGAGGTGGTTCGCTCCAACTCCCCCACATAGGCATTCATATTCATCAAAAGCGTAAGTTCGGCCACCTCAGGCAAATCGCTCTGAATATAAATGGTCGATTTTTCCGGGTCCAAGCCGGCCGCCAGGTATTCGGCCAGTACCTGCCGCACGTTGCCGTGCAAATCAGCAGGCGTAGGATGGGTCGTCAGCGAATGGTAGTCGGCAATAAAGAAGTAGCAATTGTACTGCTCCTGCATCTTCAAAAAGTTTTTAACCGCACCAAAATAATTGCCCAAATGCAGGTTACCCGTTGGCCGGATACCACTCACAACTCTTTCCATAACAACTTTAGCTTATCTGATTTTTGACTAAACGAAGGGCAAAAATACGGGAAAAAACGCAAAAAACTTGACAAAGTGCTTAAAAATAAAGGCGCAAACCACCGGGAATGATGCTTACATTGGGCTGGTGCACAAAGACCCAGGCCGACACAAAACCCAGCGCACCACCCAGCAGCACATCCGAAGTCCAGTGCTTATCGTCGTACACCCTGCCGGCGGCTACCGCCACCGGCACCACATACAGCCAGCGGCTGTAGGCTTCGGCAAAAGGCGTAAAAACAGCAAAAGCCAAAGAAGCGTGCCCCGAAGGCAAGGATTTAAAAGAATCGTCGCTGCCCGGAAAAGGTGCAAACACAAAGGCCCCCTCTTCCCGAAAGGGACGGCCCCGTCCCGCCAAGTGCTTCAAGCCCTCCGTGGCCAAGGCTGTAGTCACCACCGCCTGCATCGCCTGCAAAGCCACCCCCTGCAGCTCCTCATCCTGCACCAGCCAGCGCGCGGTGCCGTAGGTGGCCAGCAGCGCCGGTACCACCACCGTTTTTTCGCCCGCCACATCGGTGATGCGACTGAATCCATCGCCAAAACCACTCTGATTGCGCTGCATAAAGTCACGCAGCGGCTCATCCACCAGAAAAGCCGCCAGGGTTAAACCGCCCGCCACAGCCGCCACCTGCGGCAAAGTGGCCGAAGTCCCTTCGTGTATAGCTTGCGGCTTAACTGCCGCGTATTGCGCCTTCAGCGGCTGCAAGCCCAGGAGCAGCCCCATAAAAATCAAGCATCTGTACATAAGTAAACTTTCTTAGCGGCAGCCAAGATAAGACGAACTTTGCTACCTTTGTTCAACAAAGTTAGCGGTATCATGCGAACAAAAGACATCTCGGCCCGCAAGAAATACGATTTCCTGATCATCGGCAGCGGCATTGCGGGCCTCAGTTTTGCCCTTAAAGTGGCCCAACACGGCAGCGTTTGTGTCATCAACAAACATAAGCTCGACAACACCACCACCGTATATGCCCAGGGCGGCATCTCGTCGGTAACCTACCAGCCCGACGATTTTGAGAAACACGTGCAAGACACCCTGGTGGCCGGAGCGGGACTCTGTAACCCCGATACGGTGCGTATGGTGGTGACCGAAGCGCCTGAGCAAATCAAGCAGCTGATGGACTGGGGTACGCGCTTCGACAAGACGCAGGACGGCAAATTTGACCTGCACCGCGAGGGCGGCCACTCCGAGCACCGCATACTGCACCACAAAGACAATACCGGATTTGAAATACAACGCGCCCTCACCGAGGCCGTTAAAAACAACCCCGACATTACCCTGCTCGAGGACCACTTTGCCGTGGAAATCATTACCCAGCACCACTTGGGCGAAAAGGTGACCCGCTGGCGCAAGGACATCGAATGCTATGGGGCCTATGTGCTTAACCGGCAGACCAACGCCGTGGAAACCATCCTGGCCAAAGTCACCCTCATGGCCTCCGGCGGCGTAGGCGGCGCCTACCAAACCACCACCAATCCCGCCTTTGCCACCGGCGACGGCATTGCCATGGTTTACCGCGCCAAGGGACAGGTCGAAAATATGGAGTTCATCCAGTTTCACCCCACCTCCCTGTACAACCCGGCCGAACGCCCCTCCTTCCTCATTACCGAAGCCATGCGCGGCTACGGCGGCATTCTGCGGCGCAAGGACGGACAAAAATTCATGCACAAGTACGACGAGCGCGAAAACCTGGCGCCCCGCGACATTGTGGCACGGGCCATCGACAACGAACTCAAAACCACCGGCGATGAGTATGTTTACCTCGACGTAACCCACAAAGACCCCGAAGAAACGCGCCAGCACTTCCCCACTATTTACCAGAAATGCCTTTCTCTGGGCATCGACATCACCAAAGACCAGATTCCCGTAGTCCCCGCCGCCCACTATTCCTGTGGCGGCATTAAAGTAGACCACCACGCCCGCACCACCATCGGCCGTTTGTACGCCGCCGGCGAATGCAGCTCCACCGGTCTCCATGGCGCCAACCGCCTGGCCTCCAACTCACTGCTCGAGGCCGTTGTGTATGCCGATGCCGCCGCCAAGGACGCCGTACCCCTGATAAAGCAGCTCGACTGGTGCCACCGTGTGCCCGAATGGAACGATGAAGGCACCTCCATGCCCGAAGAGATGGTACTCATTACCCAGAGCCGCAAAGAGCTGGAGCAAATTATGAGCTACTACGTAGGCATCGTGCGCTCCAACCTGCGCTTGAAGCGCGCCCTCGACCGCCTCGAAATCCTCTACCACGAAACCGAAAACCTGTTTCAACGCTCCGTGGTTTCGGAAGAACTCTGCGAACTGCGCAACACCATACAGGTGGGCTACCTCATCATCAAAATGGCCCAACTCCGTCGCGAAAGCCGCGGTTTGCATTACAACATCGACTTCCCCAACCAATTGGATTTGTAAGG
>Ga0209075_1003385_pt1 | contig 13330 bp, 14 predicted proteins | sample Stecom2011_FD_187523 | JGI IMG/M metagenome (GOLD analysis project Ga0209075, IMG submission 187523) | Agricultural soil microbial communities from Utah to study Nitrogen management - Steer compost 2011 (SPAdes) (version 2) | ecosystem: Environmental > Terrestrial > Soil > Agricultural land... | reverse complement strand
GACAGAAAGGAAAAGCTCTGTCGATCGGCAAAACTCGCCGTGGTGTCATAGTCATAACTGACGGTAGAGGCACAGCCCGTCAGGAAAAGAAGGAAACTCAGTAGGAACCAGCGAATCACCGGGCACTCTCCTTAGGTTTTGAGCATCTGAAATCTGCGTATGTTTTCAGCATTGTACAGCTGTGAGACAGCCTGTTTGGCGGGGTGTTCGCAATTGTAGGCAAAGTGCAAGGAAACTGTCATCGAGAGGTCATCTTTCTGTGTCAGCTTTAGCCCATGCCCTGGCGCTTGGTGTTTATGCCGCTAGGTTGGCCGTAATGGAGTAGTGAATGAACGCATGAGGGAGATTCAGGGATGGGACTGAGTTTTTGGCAAATTGCATTGGTTGCGGTGTTGTTCTTGCTGCTGTTTGGACGGGGCAAAATTCCTCAGCTGATGGGAGATATTGCGGAGGGCATCAAGAGTTTTCGGGAGGGGATGAGCCGCCAGGCAGACGATCACTCCGAGGTGACTTCGGAACCCCCGCCCAGATTGACGGAGTCCAGCGCACCATTGCAACCTGGTGTTGAAGCAAAGCTGACCGAAAGGCAGTGAGCCATGCTGGATCTAGGTTGGAGCAAACTGGTTTTTCTGATCATCCTGGCGCTGGTGGTGGTCGGGCCGAGAGATCTGCCAAGACTGGCCCGAGGGGCGGGGGAAATCATCAGCAAGTTGCAGCGACTCGTGCGGCAAACTCAGTTTAGCCTTAAACGTCTGGAAAATGAGATTGCGGGCGCTGAACAACGGAGCGCCGAGGAGGCTGACCTATTGCCTGATTATGTGCGCCAGCGGATGAATACCGTTCAATCCGAACCGGCGGCGGGGGCGGACCCTGGTCCAGACTGCAGCCAGAAGGTGTCAGAGTCACCAGCCAAATAGTCAATTCAATGGAAGAAGCCATGTCTGATCAGGATAAGATCAACCTTTCCCAGGCACCTTTATTATCCCATTTGATCGAGCTCCGGCGCAGGCTCCTGTATTGTCTGGCGCTGTTCATGGCGGTTTTTGTCGGTTGCTATCTGATAGCTCAACCAATTTATGGCTTTTTGATGCAACCTCTGGTTGATCTCTTCGGGGCGGAGTCTGGACGACGGATGATCTATACCGGGCTTCATGAGGCCTTTCTGACTTACCTGAAGTTGTCGTTCTTTGCTGCTTTGTTTATCACACTGCCGGTCATTCTGAACCAGCTTTGGAAGTTTATTGCCCCCGGGCTTTACCAGAGTGAGCAAAGACCTTTGCGGAAGGTTTTTCTGTTAACTCCCGTATTGTTTTTGGCTGGTGCGGCGTTGGCTTATTACCTGGTATTTCCACTGGCCTGGAAGTTTTTCTTGGGCTTTGAAACCAGTGTGGGAGAAACCGCTATTCCAGTGCAATTGGAAGCCCGTGTCAGTGAGTATCTGGGGCTGGTGATTCAATTGGTACTGGCATTTGGCATCTGCTTTGAGCTGCCACTGGTGCTGTATTTGCTCGGCGAAATGGGGATTGTTAATAGTGAAGGATTGGTTCGTGGGCGACGCTACGCCGTTGTTCTGATTTATGCTGTCGCAGCGCTGGTAACACCTCCGGATCTTATTTCCCAGATTGCCCTGGGGACCCCCTTACTCCTGCTCTATGAAGTGGCCATTGTGGCTATACGCCGGTCTGAACGCCTCCGGGGGAGACCCCAGTTAGGCTCAGCGGAGTCGCAGATCTAAGCGTGATCGGATTCTTTCTTAAATAGCTGATTACTCTGACAAAAAAACCGCTCTTTAAGAAGGGCGGTTTTTTGTTGTGCTGAGCATATTGAGTGGCAGTGAGAAGGACACCGGCAAAGCGAAGTATTCATCAAAAAAGAAACAAAATGTAACGAAATCGTTACTTGCCTTTCACATTCCATCTTTAGCCTCGTTTTTACCAGATGGAAGCTGTTCTGGGATGACAGGAACCCCCCAATTTTGAGACTAAGGAAGTGAGTAAGATGGAACATACTCTGATGGGTAACAACGATACTGTTGAGCCAATCGTCAATCGTCGTGATTTCATGAAGGGTGGCTTTGCCGGCGCCGCCGCACTGTCTCTGGGCAGCCTTGCCAGCTCCAAGGCCTTTGCGTTTACCAATGACTATGGCCCGCTGATGCCGGTAGCGGATGAAACAACCGGGTTGGAACTTCTGGAACTGCCGGAAGGATTTACCTACAAGACGTTCGGCTGGACCGGGAGCCGGATGAGTGATGGCACGGTGACACCGGGTGCCCATGACGGCATGGCGGTGGTTGCAGCCAAAGGCAATCAGATTGTCCTGGTGCGTAACCATGAGCTGCGTGGTCGAGGTGTGGCCGTTCCGTCGCCGGCTATTTACGATCCGGCCGCTCCAGGAGGCTGCAGTAATCTGTTGTTCGATGCTTTCTCCGGAAAATGGCTGGCTTCCTATATGAGCATCAGTGGTACTTCCACGAACTGCGCTGGTGGCTTAACTCCTTGGGGAACCTGGTTGACCTGCGAAGAAACCCTGGATGAGTACAACGGTGTCACTCATGGTTGGATATTTGAAGTGCCGGGGTATGGTGCCGCTAATCCGGTGCCTTTAAAGGATATGGGCCGCTTTGTTCACGAGGCGGTGGCAGTGGACCCGGTTACCGGCATCGTCTATGAAACCGAAGACTCCGGCGCCAGTGGTTTCTACCGCTTCATTCCCAATGAATACGGCAATCTCCCCAAGGGCGGTCGTCTGGAAATGCTGAAAGTGAAAGGTGAACACCAGTTCAACTTCGGCGGTAAATCTGGTGCGGTGCCGAGACATCCCGGGTTTATGCAAGGTAGCCAATGGGAAGTTGAGTGGGTACCGGTTGAGAATCCTCATGAGGTGGGTTGTTACGGGCGAGGCCTGGCATTAGGTGGCGCTACGTTTAGCCGTGGTGAGGGCTGCTGGTATGACAGTGGCCGGGTGTATTTCGTGTCTACGGATGGCGGCACCGCCCGCAAGGGACAAGTCTTCATGTACGACCCCCGTCGCGAAACTCTGGTGCTGGTTCAGGAGTCCGACGGCACCATGAACGATGCGGTGAACCCGGATAACCTGGCGGTCAGCCCTCGTGGTGGCATTATTCTGTGTGAAGACGGCTCCAATGCCCAGCAGCGACTGATGGGCATCAATACTGCCGGTGAGTCTTTCGAGTTCGCCCGTAATGTTATCAGTCTCAGTGCTGGTGATATTGCTCACATCGATAGCCTGTTCCCTGGCGTGGCCCGGGCTATCGGTCCTAGAAATTATGCTGGCAGCGAATGGTGTGGCGCCACGTTCTATGACCGCTGGTTGTTTGTGAATATCCAGACCCCCGGCATCACGTTCGCCATTACCGGCCCCTGGAACCAGGGCATTCTTTGATCAACAGATCCAGTCAACGAGTGGGCAGCAGCAACAGGCTGCTGCCTTTGCCAAGGACTATTTTCGAGGAACGATCATGAAGGCATTTTTCTCTGCAATTCTCTGTTACCTGGCCCTGACTGGCCTGGCTCAGGCTGCTCCCATCAGCTATGGCGATATTAGTGGTGGCGGAGTTTTCCAGGGCCAGACGACTAGTAATAGTGCCTGGGCTCTGGAAAATCCCACGAGTGGTGATGAAGTTAACTTCTGGACCTTTACCGGTCAGATGGGCGCTCAGTTTTCAGTGGTCATCGACAGCGTACTGAATGGATTTGATGCAGCCGTCAGTCTGTATTTGGGGCAGGTGGATACCCTGGACCTGCTGATGGGACAGTTCAATAACAGTGGGGACTTTGGCGCTGTCAGCTACATTACCGGCTCTTCGCCATTTGGAACGGGTGGGTTGAGCGCTTCATTATTTGAGATTGTCCTGCCGGCTACCGGGTTATACACCCTGGCGGTGGGCGGCGAGAGCTTTTTAAGCTTTGCGGATCAGTACGGCTATACCATGAATGTGGCCTACTCAGTGCCTGAGCCTTCCACGCTAGCGCTGATGGTCATTTCGCTATTGGGCGTGACCGTTCTACGGCGCCGTGCTGCCTAAGCTCGCGACAAGAAGTAAAAAGGCGCCAGGTTCTGGCGCCTTTTTTGGTAGAGGAAGTGAATAGGTTAGCTCTCGGGCTCTTCCGGCTCATCCTCTTCCAGGCTCAGGGACAGCTTGCTGCTCAGGCCACCGCTTCGGCCCGGAGCGCTGCCGGCCAGTTTGAGCTTGAGGCGCAGGTTGTTGGCGGAGTCGGCATTCTTCAGGGCTTCCTCTTCGGTAATTTTGCCTTCCTGAACCAGGTTGAACAGGGCCTGATCAAAGGTCTGCATGCCGAGCGCCGTGGATTTTTCCATGATTTCCTTGATGCCATCGACCTCTCCCCGCTGGATGAGTTCGCTGACCGTAGGGGTGCCCAGCAGGATTTCGATGGCGGCGCAGCGCTTGCCATCGACCGTCGGAATCAGACGCTGGGACACGAAGGCCCGCAGGTTGAGCGACAGGTCCATCAGCAACTGCGGGCGGCGTTCTTCCGGGAAGAAGTTAATGATCCGGTCCAGGGCCTGGTTGGCGTTGTTGGCGTGCAGGGTGGAAATACAGAGGTGTCCGGTTTCCGCGAATGCCAGGGCGTGTTCCATGGTTTCCCGGTCCCGAATCTCGCCGATCAGGATCACGTCCGGTGCCTGGCGTAGGGTGTTTTTCAGGGCGTTCTGGAAGCTGCGGGTATCCATGCCCACTTCACGCTGGTTGACGATACAGCGCTTGTGGCGGTGAATGAACTCCACCGGGTCTTCGATGGTGATGATGTGCCCGCTGCTGTTGGTGTTGCGGTGGTCGATCAGTGCCGCCAGGGAGGTGGACTTACCCGAGCCGGTGGCGCCCACGAACAGCACCAGGCCCCGTTTGGCCATGATCACATCCTTGAGAATCTGGGGCAGGCCGAGGCTGTCGGCGCTGGGAATCTCGGTGACGATGTTCCGGGCAACAATGGACACTTCGTTGCGCTGGCGGAAGATATTGATCCGGAATCGACCCACCTGGGGAATGGTGTAGGCCAGGTTCATTTCCAGATCCTTTTCGAAATCGATCTTCTGCTGATCGTCCATGATGGCGTAGGCAATTTCCTTGATCTCACCAGGCTTCATAGGCGTTTGGCTGATGGGTTTCAAGGCGCCGTGAAATTTGGCGCAGGGTGGCGCGCCCGTGCTCAGGTACAGGTCGGAGCCATGGTTACTGGCAAGAATCTTCAGATAGTTATCGAAATCCATTGGAATACTCTGACTGCAAGCTATCGAATAGGAACCTGTTTCAGCAGAAACCCGCGCCCTTTGGGCAGGCATCTGGTGGAACAGGTTTTCAGGGATACCAGAAGGTTTAGCTCAAACCCGGTGGTCCTGCCACCATCGAGGCGGCTAACAGGTTTTTTATAGGGGCTTTGGAGTCTTAATCTACGGAATCCAGGATTTTGTGAAGCTCCGGAATCCAGGAGCCGCTGTCTTCAGTTTTGTGGCGGTGCAGTTTCTGGAGGAGCCGAAGGGGCATACGGCAGAAGTGCGGGAAGATGGCAGTGTGCAACTGATTGAGGTGGGGAAGGCGTGAAAACCGCTCGGGTCTGAAAAGGTTCGGGGGTGCGGGGGCGCCATTGAAAAATGGGGCAGACTAAAAGCCTGCCCCGTCTGGCTTATTCGAAAGCGAATTGCTCGTTCTCCAACTGCATCAGACTGCGGGTTGGAGAGAGCATGCTGGTCGCGTGGGCCTGAGCACGTGGCAGCATCCGCTCGAAGTAGAACTCTGCCGTGGCCAGCTTGGCCTGGTAGAATTCCGCCGATTCTTGTCCTCCCTGGACAAGTTTCTCCTGGGCAACGACGGCCATGCGCATCCACATGTAAGCCATGAACACGAAACCGCTGTACATCAGGAAGTCGTAACTGGCGGCACTGACGATATCGCGATCCTTACGGGCGATCATGCCGATACGCACGGTGAGGTAGTTCCACTGTGCAGCCAGTTTTAAAAGTTCCAGGGCATAAGGACGGATGTTTTTGTCCATCACGTACTTGCGGGCGTAGTTGGCGACCTTCAGGGTGAAGTCGCGTACTGCCTTGCCCTGGCTTAACAGCAGGACCTTACGGCCCAGCAGGTCCAGCGCCTGGATGCCGGTGGTGCCCTCATAGAGAGTGGAGATCTTGGCATCCCGGACAATCTGCTCCATGCCGTGCTCGCGGATGAAGCCGTGACCCCCGAACACCTGCACGCCCAGGTTGGCGGCTTCATAGCCCATCTCGGTGAGGAAGCCTTTGAGGATCGGGGTCAAAAAGCCCAGACGGTCGTCCGCCTGTTCGGCTTTCTTTTCATCGTTTTCCAGGTAGCCGCATACCAGGTGGTCGGCAATCTGGGCGGCGTAGTACAGCATGGCACGACCACCTTCCGCGACCGCTTTCTGGGTCAGCAGCATGCGGCGTACATCGGCGTGGTGGATGATGGCGTCGGCCACTTGATCCGGCTCTTTTTTGCCCGACAGCGCGCGCATGGAGCGGCGGTCCTTGGCATAGGCCAGCGCGCCCTGATAGGAGCGCTCGGCGGAGCCCACACCTTGAAGCGCGGTTCCGATCCGGGCGGTGTTCATAAAGGTGAACATGCACTCCAGCCCTTTGTTGGGCGGGCCGATCAGAAAGCCGGTGGCTTCTTCAAAGTTCATCACGCAGGTTGCGGAGGCCTTGATGCCCATTTTGTGTTCCAGGGCGCTGCACACCACACCGTTTGCCTCACCGACACCGCCCTGCTCGTTAGGCAGGAATTTGGGGACGATGAACAGGGAGATGCCTTTGGTGCCCTTGGGAGCATCCGGCAGGCGGGCCAGCACGATATGCACGATGTTTTCGGTCAGGTCGTGGTCGCCGGAGGAAATAAAGATCTTGGTTCCGGTGATTTTATAGGAACCATCGGCTTGGGGGATGGCACGGGTTTTGACCTGGCCCAGGTCGGTGCCGCACTGGGGCTCGGTCAAGCACATGGTGCCGGCCCAGCGGCCTTCGGTCAGGGGAACCAGGTATGCCTGTTTCTGCTCTTCGCTGCCGTGCAGCAGGATGGTGTTCATGGCGCCCAGGGACAGACCCGGATACATGCCAAACGACCAGTCCGCGGTGCCCAGCATTTCCTGTTTGAACAAACCCAGGGAGGCAGGCAGGCCCTGACCGCCATACTCTTCCGGGTGAGAAAGCCCCTGCCAGCCACCTGCGGCGTATTGGGCATAGGCTTCTTTGTAACCACTGGGGGTTTTGACCTGGCCCTGTTCCAGGTGGCAGCCTTCTTCATCGGCCTTGTGATACAGAGGCGCGATGACGTCTTCGCAAAGCTTGGCACACTCGGACAGGATGGCATCCACGACATCGGGCGTTGCATTGGCCCCGGTGCTCAGGGTTTTGTAATGAGCCTCGTAGTCGAACACCTCGTTGAGAAGGAACTTCATGTCGCGTAAGGGCGCTTTGTATACCGGCATTGGCACACCTCGTTAGTTGCTAGTAGGACCTTGTTGTTCGAATCGTTCTTCCTGAAGGTGGCGTATGTTAAGGGGGCCGGGTTCCAGACGCATTGACGGTGCCGGCAGAGCGGTCCGTCATTTAGGACAATTGGCCGAATTGACGGAAATTGATTGTAGCCGGTAGTCGAGGATCAGAGGCTGGCAGGGTTCAAGCTGACGGTTAGGCGCGTTCCGTAAGTTTGAAACAAGCACTCATCGAGCCTTTCATGAAGGAAAGCGGTGGGGAATGCACCAGGAGGAATCCCATGAGAGAGCGAGATTACACTGACCGGGAACTAAGGGAGGGAAAGCGTTCTGCCCGAAGGGATCGTCCGGATAAGGACCGGCCCGTCAGTTATGGCGACCGTCGGCCGGAAGATGACCCGTTGGGCTGGGCGAAGTTGGAGTCTTACCGGCAAAACTACTGGGCCAGCAATGGGCAGGACCAGTCTCTGCCCCAGGTGCGTACCGCCACGCCGGACTCCTGGGATCGTGACGAGCATCATCAGGCCGTGACTCGCGCCTTGCGCACTAACAATCCGGATTACGATGTCTATGGTGACCAGAGCTATGAATCGCCCTTTGGCGACCAGCGGGGCCGAGGGCCGCGCAACTATCAGCCCTCCGACGAGCGGATACGGGAAATGCTCAGTGAGCGCTTGATGGAAGACCCCCATATCGATGCCAGCGATATCGAGCTGGAGGTTCGGGAGGGGGTGGTACGCCTGTCAGGGAGTGTCTGGAGCCGGCCCATGAAGCACCGCACGGAAGATCTTGCAGCGGAATGTCCCGGGGTGCGGGATGTGGACAACCGGTTGAGAGTCACTCCCCAATAGCGCCTCCCTTTCAAGCGCGGGCCAGGAGCGACCTGAGCAGGCGTCGGATCCAGGTCCAGCGGTTGACGGCCAGCGCCAGAAAAATCAGGCTGCAACCCAGAAACTGGATACCACTCATGGTTTCCCTGAACCAATAGGCGGCTAGCAGGGCGGTCCAGACCGGTTCCAGCATCATGATCACGGCGGCATGGCTGGGGGAAGTCAGGCTCTGGCCATGGATCTGCAGAAAAAAGCGCAGGCAGGTGGCAATCAGGATACTAGCGGCCAACCAGCCCAGCACCGGGGTGCTGATTGTCTGGGGCCAGGGCTCCAGCAGGGCGGAGACCGGTAACAGCACCACGCCGACCACCATTAGCTGGATCGAGCTGAGAGCGATGGTCGGAATACGGTTCGCCACCCGAGAGTTGATGTTGAACATAAAGGCGAAAAAGAAGGCGGAGGTGAGAAAGAACAACTGCCCCGGTTCCGCGCGAAAGCCATGATTGAGGGAAAGGCAGGCAAACCCGGCCACGGCGATGGGCAGCGCCACCCAAGTGGTGGCGGGTGGCTGATCCTTGAACAGGAATTTGGCGATGATGGGGACGATCACCACGCCCAGGCTGGTGATAAAGGCTCCTTCACCCAAATGGTTGCCGTGGTGGAGCCCCAGAATCCAGAATCCCATGGACACGGCAAACAGGACGCCGATGCCGAGCACCTGTTTAAAGGCGGTGGCACTCATGACCCGCAACGAGCGCCAGCCAATCAGGGCGAGCAGTACACCCGCCAGGAAAAAGCGCACCCCGATAAACAACAGGGGCGGCATCTCCGCCAGTGCTTCTTTGGAGAAAATCCAGCCGGCGGCCGCGGCCAGGGTTACGCCGAGCAGGACCAGGTCGGCACGAAGGGAGTGTTCGGTAGACAACATAAAATACCAGACTCATAAAATGGTTGGCCCAAGCGGTTCCCTTCGCATCCGCCTCCTCGGGGTTGGCCAAACCGGGATGAAACTAATGCTTAACTCTGCACACCTTACTCCGCGCCACAATGCCAGCCTTGGGGGCGAACCTGATAGCGGGCAAAGGAGCGAGCCACCAACTCGCCGGTGCTATCCCTCAGCTCACCTTCCAGCTCAAAATGGGCTTTGCCCCGTTGTCTGATCTCATCCCGGATCAAATCAACCGTCTCGGGCGGCAGCCGAAATTCCACGGTCACATCGGACTGGGCCGTCCGGAGGTAGGTCATATTGAGTTCCCGCAGAATGGGCACGTAATCGGTGCCGAACTCCAGCAAGGATAAGACACCACCGGGTATTTCCGCTAGTACAAACATGGCACCCGCATACATGGTGCCAAAGTGATTGGTGTTGCCTTTCAGCGCGACGGAGGCTTTCACATAGCCGGGCCCGGTGGCCACTATCTGAAAACCGTTGCGGGAGGTAAACGGAATGGCATGGGCGATAAAACGGTTCAGAAGGCGATAGCCACCCCGGCGCTTGAGGGACTGCAGCAAACCACCAGCGGGCTCGGCATTGAGGCTGCGAAAAAAGCGTTGGCTGGTTTCCAGCAAGGGTTTCATCAATTCCATGTGGGGTCTCCAGGGTCGTGGCCGGATGTGAGTCTACAGCCTGAGTTCACATTAACCGGTCGCCCCATGCTCCGTCTAGGGATTGCGTGGAATGTTGGGGAGCGGGGAGGTGGTGAGGTCGAGAGCGTTGCGGCAGATCTGCAGGGCGGTTTCCACCACTTGCTCCAGCGGCTCGGCATAGCCGCTCATGGTCCAGCGCAGGGCGATATGATGGGTGGCGCCAATCAGGCCCGTGGTGAGCAGACGAGGGCTGATCCCCTGGCGCAATAGAGCGGGGTAACGGGTTTCCAGAATTCCCTGGAGGAGATCAGACAGCTCATCCATAAAGTGTCGGGCCAGCAGTTCGGTTTGCTGGCTGACGCTGAACACTTCGATCAGCAGAATGCGTGCCACGCGGGGATCGTTGCGCATGATGTGGAAGTAAGCCCCGAGGGAAGAGCGGATCATCGCCTCGGGTTCGGGCTCCGCACTCATCATGGCAGTGATGATCTGTTGCCTCAGCTCCTCGCTCAATTGCTTGGCCACTGCAACAAACAGGGCTTCCATGCCCTCAAAGGCCTGATAGAAATAACGTTGGGTCAGCCCCGCTTCGGCGCACAGACGACGGGTTGTGGTGGCGCTATAACCCAGGCTGCCAAAGGTTTCCAGGCCCGCTTCCAGAAAGCGCCGCTGGCGTTCGTCACGACGCTCCTGATCACTCAGGCCGCCATAACGGCGAGGTGCGGGACGCTGGGCGGGCGCAGTCATGGTGAGTGGGCTAGCTGACAGTGCGGATGTGTTCGAGGATGGCTTCAGCCATCAGCGGCCAGGGCGCCATGTCGTGGCCCATGCCCTCGATGATTTTGAGCTTGGCGCCGGGAATCTTGGCGGCGGTGTCCCGGCCCGCGGCGACGGGAACCAACGGGTCTTTATCCCCGTGAATGACCAACGTCGGTGCCTTGATATGGGCCATATCCCGAGTGCGGTCGCCGGTCGCCATAATGGCCGCGAGTTGGCGGATAATGCCACGGGCACAGCGGGAACGGCGTAGGGCGCGCTCAATATGGGAGCGCAGCACCTGTTCTTCGTACTTAAAGGCGGGGCTGCCAAACACGCCGAACACTTTGACCTGGTGATCAATCAGGGACTGCAGATCATTCTTCCGGGGCTTGCTGAGCAGGGCGAGGGTGGCCTCCAGCGTCGGGCCGGGCAGGCTGCGGGCGCCCGTGGTGGACATAATGGAGGTCAGCGACAGCACCCGGTCCGGGTGACGGGCCGCCAGGGTCTGGCCGATCATGCCGCCCATGGAAACGCCCACCACGTGGGCCCGAAAGATGCCGAGGGCGTCGAGCAGGCTGGCGGTGTCCTCGGCCATGTCATACAGGCTGTAACCCGCAACCACCGGCAGTCCGATCCGGTAGCGGAGGGCATTGAGCAACATATTGGGCACCGGGGCGCTGTCCACCTTGGTGGAGAGGCCGCAATCCCGGTTATCAAACCGCACCACCCGATAGCCCTGGTCAACCAGGGTGTGGCAGAACTCATCCGGCCAGGCGATCAGCTGCATCCCCAGCCCCATAATCAGTAAAACCGTGGGATTGGCAGGGTCTCCCCAGGACTCATAGGCCAGTTGCAGGCCATTGGCATAGGCCAGTGAGGAGGTAAAGTTGGTGGGGGTAATGGGATTTTCAGCGGACATGGTAAAGCCTGTGTCAGTGATGTTGCAGGTGGAGCCCGAAAGGGTGCGGCCGATCAGAAGCCGCATCCCAAATCTGAAGCGTCGTTACATGACCCGGCGGGAAAAAGTCGTGACCAGCCGCTGATAGGTGGTGGGCAGCAGGCGTTGGACCAGATCCAGCAGGCGGGCGTCGTTGCCGACCAGCACCCGGCGCTCGTTTTTCTGAACCGCTTTCAGAATGATGTCGGCGGCTTTTTCCGGCGGCATGCTCAGCATCTTTTCAAAAGAGCGGCGGCTGCGCTCAAGGTCTTTGACGCCCAGAGAAGTCATGCTGTCATGAACCCGGGCATCGCGGGCAATGTTGGTGCGGATGCCGCCGGGGTGCACGCTGGTGGCGCTGACCGGGGCGCCACTCAATTCCAGTTCCTGGCGCAGGGCCTCCGTATAGCCGCGCACCGCAAACTTGCTGGCGTTATAGGTGCTTTGGGCGGGAATACTGATCAGGCCAAACAGGCTGGAGACATTGATTACATGGCCTTCGCCGGATGCCTTGAGGTGAGGCAGGAAGGCCTTGGTGCCATGGACCACGCCCCAGAAGTTAATGCCCATGATCCACTCGAAGTCCTGATAGTCAGTCCCTTCCACGGAAGCACTGTGGGCAACGCCGGCATTGTTGAAGATCATGTTGCACTTGCCATGGTCCTTGACCACTTGATCGGCCCAGGCATGGACGGCCTCCCGGTCAGAGACATCAACTTTGGCGGTCGTGACTTTGACGCCGAAGGCTTGGGCCTGCTTTGCCGTTTCCTTGAGTCCGGTTTCGTTGACGTCACTCAGGGCCAGATGGCAATGGCGCTTGGCCAGGGCCAGGGCTAAAGCGCGGCCGATGCCGGAGCCCGCTCCTGTGATGGCGGCAACTTTGTCGGTGAATGATTTCATGGTGGTTTCCCTCGGTTGTTATTGGCGTGCAGGCTAGTCCTGTCGATGTGAAATCAAGTGATGTCACTATGTAATTGACATTGGCTGATGTCAAGATGGTTGTGGCTCAGGGTGACTGTTTTTGCGACCGGATAGGCTTTACCAGTGGAGACGGGGTTTGGTCTGCAAGGTGGCTTCAGAAAATGGCTGCTTGGGTAGCTGGTGACAACTCGATAATGAGGCTGGGCCACCCTAGCATAGGAAAGAACGACCCTTTCCAGGTCGAGGTGATTCTGATCGGGTGCTGTTGCCCGATCTCGGTTTATTCAAAGGAGAGTCCCCATGCCCTATCAGTCCATTACGGATTTGCCGGAAGCCTTGGTGCAGGGTTATGACGAAATGCAGCGCAGAGCCTTTCTCGACGCCTATAACCGGGCTTACGAGAAATATAGCCATGATGAAGCAACGGCCCTGGCAAGCGCCCATCAGGCGGCACAGGAGGCACGCAAGAAACCGGAGGAGTATCGGAAAGGCACCATGGCCAAGAATCGGGCCATGCATCAGCCGCACTAATCGTGAATTGAGGGAGAGAGGTCAGACGAAGTGTAGTGTCAGAGGGGAGGATAAAGTCATCAGGAGGGGTGTCATCAAAGCTTCACCCGGCTTGAGTAAAGTAACTCAAGCCGGGTGAGCTGAGCGGTTTGGCGATTAGCCCACCGTGGTCCAGACCACGCTGACGAGGCCGTAGGCTACCAGGGTGATCACGACGATCCCTGCAAGGTTGAGCGCAAAGCCTGCCTTGATCATGGACGAGATCTTCATATGACCGGTACCGAACACGATAGCGT
>Ga0209075_1003384_pt1 | contig 13331 bp, 8 predicted proteins | sample Stecom2011_FD_187523 | JGI IMG/M metagenome (GOLD analysis project Ga0209075, IMG submission 187523) | Agricultural soil microbial communities from Utah to study Nitrogen management - Steer compost 2011 (SPAdes) (version 2) | ecosystem: Environmental > Terrestrial > Soil > Agricultural land... | reverse complement strand
AGCCGGATAGCGTACCAGCAGTCCCGCAATGCCTATATCGAAACTGCGACCAAACAGCTCGATAAGCAGATAACCGAAATAGAGAACCTGAAGCGTCAGCGTGATGAACTTCTGGCTCGCATGCAGGTTATTCAGGACCTTCAGGGCAAGCGCCCGGTGATTGTGCGGGTGTTTGATGAGCTGGTTCGGACGTTGCCTGACGGACTGTTTTATACCGATCTCAAAAAGTCCGGTGAACGGATTGATATCGTGGGTATGGCAGAGTCCAACAGTCGTATTTCCAACCTGATGCGCCATTTTGAAGAATCGGAGTGGTTCACCGGTCCGAATCTTTCCAATGTGGCGGCTGCCGACAACCGTCGCGCCGGATACAGTCAGTTCAATCTCTCGGTTCAGCAGAAGACGCCAGAGCCCGAAGGGGAGGATAAATAATGAGCCTCGCGGACTCACTGAAAAGTCTCAATGAATTTGATATCAATGATCTCGATATCAACAACGCTGGCATCTGGCCGACACCGATAAAGGCCATTGTGGCGTTGATCGTATTCGGTCTGATTCTTGGTGGCGGCTACTGGTTCTTTATCAAGGATCAGTACGCCCAGCTGGACCGGGTGGTTCAGCAGGAGCAGGAGCTTAAGCAGAAATACGAGCAGAAGGCCTATCAGGTAGCCAATCTTGATGTGTTCAAGGCCCAGATGATCGAGATGGAAGAAACCTTTGGCGCTCTGGTTCGTCAGTTACCTAGCGAAACAGAGGTGCCGGGCCTGCTGGAGGATATTACCAACACAGCTTTAGGTAACGGCTTGAGCCTGCAGGAAGTGAAACTGCAGCCAGAGCAACGTCGGGACTTCTATTCCGAATTGCCCATTAATATCAAAGTTGCGGGTTCGTACCACGAACTGGCCTCATTTGTGAGTAGCGTAGCCAGTCTTCCGCGCATCGTTACTCTGCACGACTTAACTATTAAACCAATCGGTGTAGACGGGGAACAGCTTGATATGCAAGTTGTGGCCCGTACTTACCGCTACCGGGCTGGAGAGTGAGCATGGCAGGAAAGCATGCAGGAAAAGCCTGGCTGGGTGTGTGTCTGGCGTCTTTGTTGACGGCTTGTTCCCAGGGAGATGGTTTTGCAGACCTGGACAAGTTCATGGCGGATACCCGGGCAAAGCCCCGGGGGCACGTTGAGCCCTTGCCGGAATTCAAGGCTTACGAGGCGTTCAGTTATTCGGCGGCAGATCGCCGGGCACCTTTCGAACCGCCGGTGGATGTTCAGCTCACCATGGTTGATGAGAATCCGGTAACGGATGTTGAGCCTGATCTTGACCGTCCGAGAGAGGTTCTCGAGAACTTTGATCTGAAATCTCTGGCGATGGTGGGCACATTGGAAGGTGTTGGCGGAAATCTATTCGCCCTGGTTCGTGATGATACCGGCGGTGTTCACCGGGTACGTACCGGGAATTATATGGGGCAGAACTACGGTCGTATTGTGGGGGTCAGTGAGACCCGCATCGAGCTGATCGAAATCGTTCCGAATGGCCGGGGTGGATGGGTTGAACGCCCGCGTTCCCTGTCTTTGGATGAAGGCTGAGGAGCGGCTGAAGGATGAATACTAGAAACATGCACGAACAAACAGTTTTAGGGTCGAGGCTAGCGATGTTCAAAAAACTCAATGTCTGCGTAGGCGTGATTGCCATCGGGTTATGGAGCAGTCTGGCCAGCGCGGTCACGCTGCAAGACGTATCGTTTTCGTCGCTGCCGGGTGAGCGTTTGGAAGTGACGATGAAATTCGATGGCACTCCGCCAGAACCAACGGGCTATACCATCGAGCGTCCAGCGAGGATCACCGTCGATCTTAAGGGTGCTACCAGTGCGATCAACCAGCGGAGCATCCCGCTGGGCACTGGCAATGCCCAGAGCGTAACGGTGGTTGAAACCAAAGACCGTACCCGTCTGATCTTCAATCTCGTCGAGTTGGTGCCCCATGAGACGGTGCGCAATAGTAACTCTCTGGTTATGACCATCGGTGGTGGGTCATCCTCTGCATCAGGCGCTACATCAACGGTTTCGCAGGCCTCAGCTTCCGCGTCTGCTGCCTCCAATACTCTGGCGGGTGTTGATTTTCGCCGCGGGAAGGCTGGCGAGGGCCGGGTGATTGTGGATCTGGGTAGTAGTGCGTCGGCCGTCAATCTGACGGAGCTGGGAGGTCGTATTCGGCTGACCATGCCAGATCTGGATGTGCCGGCCGATCTTCGTCGTCGCCTGGACGTGACCGATTTCGCGACGCCCGTCACTCGTATTGATACGTTTGTTGAGGATGGTAACGCTGTCGTGGAAATTCGCCCGCAGGGTGAATACGACTACATCGCCTACCAGTCCGGCCGTGAGTTCACGGTAAGCGTAGAAGAGTTGACCCAGGAAGAAGCGGAAACCCGTCGTGAAGAGAAATTCCCGTACACGGGTGAAAAGCTTTCCCTGAATTTCCAGGATATTGAAGTGCGCTCTGTGCTCCAGTTGATTGCAGACTTTACCGGTCTCAATCTGGTCGCCAGTGACACCGTTGGTGGCAGCATTACCCTGCGCCTGCAAAACGTACCCTGGGATCAGGCGCTGGATCTGATTCTGAAAACCAAAGGGTTGGACAAGCGTCAGATTGGCAACGTTTTGCTGGTTGCGCCTGCTGAAGAAATTGCGGCCCGCGAGAAGCTTGAGCTTGAAACCAACAAGCAGATTGCCGAGTTGGCCCCGGTGCGCCTGGACATTATTCAGGTGAACTATGCAAAAGCCGACGAGATTGTCAGCCTGATTCAGGCAGATGCCGAGCTGATCTCCTCTCGGGGCTTTGTGTCTTCGGATAAGCGCACGAACACCATTACCGTTCGCGAAAGTGCCGATAAGCTCGAAGAAATTCGTCGTCTGGTCAGCACCTGGGACGTTCCGGTTCGTCAGGTTTCTATCGAAGCGCGTATCGTCCGTGCCCAGACTAACGTTGCCGAAAATCTGGGTGTACGCTGGGGTGGAGCGGCCTACGATGTCAATGGCAATGACGTTGTTACCATAGGCGGATCGCTGGGTACTCTAGGCGAGGCTCGTGAAGCGGCCAGTGGTGGCAGTAACACCATCTCATTCCCGGGTGCTCTGGGTGTTGATCTCGGTGTGTCCGGTGAGGGCGCATCCTCTTTCGCGATCGGCTGGGGTAGTGACGACTTCCTGGTTGACCTGGAGCTTTCGGCTCTCGAAAGCGATGGTCGTGCCGAGGTGGTTTCTCAGCCGCGGGTAGTGACCGCCGATCGTCAGAGCGCGTCGATCAAGTCCGGTGAGGAAATCCCGTATCAGGAAGCCTCTTCCAGCGGCGCAACCTCAGTATCGTTCAAGGAAGCGGTGCTTTCTCTGGAGGTCACTCCGCAGATTACGCCTGACGACAAGATCATTATGGATCTCGTTGTTAACCAGGATTCCCGTGGCGAAGTGACCGCAGGCATTCCCTCGATCAACACCAACCAGGTGACAACTCAGGTTCTGGTTGCGAATGGTGAAACGGTTGTTCTGGGTGGTATTTTCCAGTCCGAAGTGGCAACCCAGACAACCAAAACCCCGTTCCTTGGTGACATTCCTTACCTTGGTCGGTTGTTCAAGCGCACAGAGAAGATTGATGAGCGCAGTGAGTTGTTGATTTTCATTACTCCGAAAATCATCAAGAATGACCTGATCCAGTAACGGGATTTGGGCAGAGAAGCCGCCGCTAACCCCGGCGGCTTTTTTGTGTCCTGGCCATGGCAAGCTTATGGATTGGCCCGCCCTGTGCTATTCTCACCCGCCTGAAAATTTGTTGAGCGGAAATTATGTCTTTGCCCAAACGTGTTGTTCTGGTTGGGCCCATGGGGGCCGGAAAAAGCACTATCGGCCGGTTGCTTGCCAGAGAGCTCGGTTATCGTTTTCTTGATTCTGACAGGGTTATCGAGGAGCGCTGTGGGGCAAATATTCCATGGATTTTCGATGTAGAAGGTGAGGACGGGTTTCGTCAGCGGGAAACGGCGATTCTTGACGAGATGACTGGCGAGACCGAAACCGTGCTGGCAACGGGCGGTGGTGCGGTAATGCGCCCGGAGAACCATCCGCTACTCCGCAAAAATGCTGTTGTGGTATATCTTAAAACATCCATTGAACAGCAGGTTGAACGCACCCGGAAAGACCGGAACAGGCCGCTTCTACAGAATGACGATCCCGAGGGCGTGCTGAGAAAGCTGTTTTCAGTGCGAGACCCCCTGTATACAGGGCTTGCGGATATCATTATGTATACCGACCGGAAGAGCCCGAGACTTGTAGTTCGGCAGTTGGTGAACAGGATTACCCCGAAAACCCCGAGACACAGAAGGCAAAGGCGTAAGGAAGGTCGTCAGCATGTACAAGGTACTCAAAGAGCTCAAAGTTGATCTGGGTGAGCGCAGCTACCCGATTCTCATTGGACAGGGTTTGCTGGGCTCTTATGACCTGACCCCATGGGTCAGCGGAAACCAGGTCATGATCGTGACTAATGAGACGGTTGCACCGCTTTATCTGGAAAAGGCCAAGGGATGTTTTCCGGGTAAGGCCATTGATGCGGTTATTCTGCCAGACGGTGAAAAGTACAAAGACTGGCAGACATTGAATCTGATTTTTGATGGTTTGTTGGAAAATCGCCATACCCGAAACACCACAATCGCTGCATTAGGCGGTGGTGTCGTAGGTGATATGGCAGGTTTTGCGGCCGCTTGTTATCAGCGGGGCGTGCCATTCGTTCAGATACCCACGACACTGCTTTCCCAGGTGGACTCGTCGGTTGGCGGTAAAACCGGCATCAACCACCCTTTGGGGAAGAATATGGTGGGGGCCTTCCATCAGCCCCAGGCTGTGCTGATTGATACCGATACGCTGGCAACGCTTCCGCCGCGGGAGGTCTCGGCAGGTCTTGCCGAGATTATCAAGTACGGACTGATTCGTGACGAGCCACTGTTGGCGTGGTTGGAGGAGCATATAGACTCCTTGCGGGGGCTGGTTGCTGAGTCACTGAGCGAAGCAATCTACCGCTCATGTTTGTGTAAGGCAGAGGTTGTGTCATTGGACGAGCGGGAAGGGGGCTTGCGGGCAATTCTTAATCTGGGTCATACCTTCGGCCATGCCATTGAGACCTTTGCTGGATATGGTAACTGGTTGCATGGTGAGGCGGTTGGCACCGGCATGATGATGGCAGCGGATCTGTCTGTTCGGGAAGGCAGTGTCAGCCTGGATGATAAGGCCAGAGCCGATGACTTGATACGACGTGCAGGGTTGCCTGACAGAGCTCCGGAAGGCATGCAGGTTGATGATTTCATGAGTCTGATGGCGGTTGATAAGAAAAATGTCGATGGCAGGCTTCGTCTGGTTTTATTGCGAGCGATGGGCGACGCGTGTGTTACTGCTGATGCCCGGCCGGAGAATATCCGTGCAACCCTACAGGCCTTCATCGGCTGATCCAGCGTTTTGTTGAAGTGACAGATACAGGGATGACGTGTGGCTCAGGACACCTTGAACAGTCTTGATGGCGGGGGGCTGTTTCCCCGCTTGCAGCAGCGCTACGGTTTGCGGGAAAACCCGCTCGAGATAGATGCGCCCTTCTTCCCGGATGCCATGCGTCAGCATGCGCTTGAATCCTTGCGGCACCTCTGTGGTTTCGGTGATATGGCGCTGGTCGTTACAGGTGCACCGGGGGCGGGTAAAACGCGGTTATTGGCGGAGTTGGTTCGTAGTGAATCCGCAAGGTTGGATTTTCACCGTGTCCCAACTTCAGCACTTACCAGTGCCACAGCGTTGGCCCGTGATCTTCGGCGATCTTCCCGTTCAGGTATTCCTGAGGGGCTCGACCCCAGGGAAGCGGTCTATCGTTATTTCAAGTGGTCTGAGAGCCGGGTTCAGCGTGGTCAGCGGCAAATCCTGCTGATTGACGATGCAGACCGGGTTCCACCTGAGATTTTGAACCTGTTGTTATCAGCGTTTGCATCGGCTGACAGGGCTATTGCCGCAGTTCCTGTTTTTGCAGGTACCGATGTTGTTAGTCAGGTTTTAACCCGGGGTACAGACTCGGGGTATCTTCATCAGCTGAATCTTCCACCCCTGACCAGGGACGATATTGCGGCCTATCTTGAACCTCGCGTTCATCGCGCGGGCGGTCCTCTGGATGAGCTTTTGTCGTCTCACCGCCTGAAGCAGATTCATCTGCTGAGTCAGGGCAGTTTTGGTCGTCTGAAGCGGGTCACACCGGGTATCTGGCTCGATATGGTCGCTTCAACTCGTTCGCCATCTCGCTTGAAACTACCGTCACTTGAAAGCCTGCGCTGGCCTGCCCTCGCGGTTGTTTTGCTTGGAGCATCCTGGTGGCTGGTATCGAAGCAATATGACGAAGCTGTCCTGATGCAACCGGAACCTGCCCGGGCGCCCGAGCCAATCCGGAAAAGCATCACCATAGGGCCTGAGTCGCCTGAAAGCGAGGCTCCGGATGCAGAAATCGGTCCGCAAGCGGCGGAGCCTGTTCTTGTTGACCGGGTTCCTGAAGATCCGATTGAATCCGAGCCGAAAATAGAGCTTGAAGCGCGGCCGGAACCGGTTCAGATTCCAAAAGAGCCAGAGCCAGAGCCAGAGCCAGAGCCAGAGCCAGAGCCAGAGCCAGAGCCAGAGCCAGCTTTCAAGCCGGTGCGGGCAGAACGATTTGTTGCGTTGGACGACCTGCGGCAGCGGTCGGGCTGGACGCTGCAATTGGTGGCGGGTCAGCGCGAACAAACGGTAGTCAGCGTGCTGGATCGGTTGCCAGAAAATTCCAGCCTGAGCTACACGCTCGGTGAGCGCCAGGGAGAGCCGTGGTTTATGCTCGTGTTTGGCACCTATTCGACCTATAAAGAAGCAGAGTCGGCGGCTTCGAACCTTCCGGGTGCACTCGGAATAGAAAGGCCCTGGATCAGGGCGTACGAAAACTTCTGAGCGCCCGGCATGCACCGTCGTGGTGCAGAGTTTGGGATAATTGCCGCGTGAATTGAAAAAGGTCTTGCATAGGTAGTTATACGTCCGTAGAATCCCTTCCCCCTTTTTTTCGGTGTCAGTACATTTTATGCACTAACTTGGTGCGAAATGCGCTGGCGGGAAAGCATTTCTACGCGAGAGAACGCTTATGACTACAGGCTTGTATCATCCCGACGAGTTCAGGGACAACTGCGGTTTTGGCCTGATTGCCCACATGAAGGGCGAGGCCAGCCATAAGCTGCTGAAGACAGCCATCGAATCACTCACCTGTATGACTCACAGGGGCGGGATTGCGGCCGACGGTAAAACCGGCGACGGTTGTGGTTTGCTTTTGCAGAGCCCCAGGGCTTTCCTTCTCAAAGCTGCTGAGGCAGCGTTCGGAAAAAAACCTGGCGACTTATTTGCAGTTGGCCAGGTTTTTTTAGCTCTGGACGATGCCAAGGCAGCGGCCGGTCGTGCTGCGATTGAGCAGCGACTGACCGAACAGGGTTTGAGTATCATGGGCTGGCGGGAAGTGCCTGTCGATGATAGCTGTCTCGGGCCCATCGCCAAAGATAGCATGCCGCGTATTGAACAGGTATTTGTCGAGCCGGCGGGCAAAACGGAAAGAGAATTTGCCATCGGCCTGTTCCTAGGGCGTCGATACGCTGAGCGGGACATGGCAGAGGATTCAGAGTTCTACATTTGCAGCCTGTCTCATCGCACACTGGCCTACAAAGGCCTGATGATGCCGGCGGATCTGGCCAATTTCTACAAGGATCTGGGTGATCCGGATCTGCAAACCGCCATCTGCGTCTTCCATCAGCGCTTTTCGACCAACACCATGCCCAAGTGGCCGCTGGCACAACCCTTCCGTTTTCTGGTGCACAACGGCGAAATCAACACCGTGGATGGTAACCGCAACTGGGCCATTGCCCGTGCGGCCAAGTTCAGCTCTCCGGACCTGCCAGACCTGCAAACCCTGCAGCCGCTGGTCAACCTGACCGGATCCGACTCCTCCAGCATGGATAACATGCTCGAAGTGCTCCTGGCCGGTGGCGTTGATCTTTTCCGGGCGGTCAGAATGATGGTTCCGCCAGCATGGCAGAACGTTGATACCATGGATGCTGATCTCCGTGCCTTCTATGAGTTCAACTCCATGCATATGGAGCCGTGGGACGGCCCTGCCGGCCTGGTTATGTCGGATGGCCGCTATGCCCTCTGTATGCTCGACCGGAATGGTTTGCGCCCTGCGCGCTGGGTGATCACCAAAGATGATTTTATTACCCTGGCCTCAGAAGTGGGTACTTACGGGTACACCCCGGATGATGTGGTTGCCAAGGGCCGTGTCGGGCCGGGCCAAATGCTGGCAATCGATACCGAAACAGCCGAAGTTTTGCACACCCAGGATATCGATCAGCGCCTGAAAACCGCCCAGCCCTACAAGCGTTGGTTGCGAGAGAATGCGCTGCGGGTTGAAACCACGCTGAACCAGGAAACCCCTGAGTTCAAGCTGATGGAACCGGATGAACTGCTGGTGCATCAGAAGATGTTTAACGTCTCTTTCGAAGAGCGTGATCAGGTGCTGCGTCCCCTGGCTGAAGGTGCTCAGGAGGCTGTAGGCTCCATGGGTGACGATACGCCAATGGCGGTGCTGTCGAGCAAAGTGCGCCACGTAGCAGACTATTTCCGCCAGAAGTTCGCCCAGGTGACGAACCCGCCAATCGACCCGCTCCGCGAGACGATTGTCATGTCTCTCGAAACCTGTTTGGGTGCCGAGAAGAACGTGTTTGAGGAAACACCGGAGCACGCTGACCGGATAATTCTGACTACCCCGGTGCTGTCACCTGCCAAATACCTGAAATTGGCCAATAACAAGCGCCCCGGTTTTGAAGTCGCTCGAATTGCCATGAGTTACCGCCCTGAAGAGGGTCTGGAACAGGCGGTGCGCCGTGTGTGTGAAACGGCGGCCAAGGCGGTGCGTGACGGTAAGGTTCTGTTGATTCTCAGCGACAAGGATCTGACGGAAGGCGAGCTGCCGGTGAATGCGGTGATGGCAACTGCGGCCGTGCACCATCATCTGGTGGCTAATGGTTTGCGTTGTGATTCGAATATCATTGTCGAAACCGGTTGGGTTCGCGATCCGCATCAGTTTGCGGTGTTGTTCGGTTTTGGTGCCACTGCGGTCTACCCGTACCTGGCGTATCAGGTGCTGAATGACCTGATTCGTACCGGCGAGCTATTGATGGACCCGATAGAAGCGAAAAACAACTATCGCAAGGGTATCAACAAAGGCTTGTTGAAAATCCTGTCGAAGATGGGTATTTCAACTATTACCTCCTATCGCGGTGCCCAGCTTTTTGAAGCCATAGGTTTGGCGGATAACGTGGTCGACCTGTGTTTCAAGGGCGTGCCCAGTCGTATCCAGGGGGCTGATTTCTACGATTTTCAGCAGGATCAGGAGCTACTGGCAGCGCTGGCCTGGAAGCCCCGTAAGCCGCTTTCTCCGGGTGGCTTGCTGAAGTACATGCATGGGCAGGAATACCATGCCTTTAACCCGGATGTGGTGGGCAAGCTGCAGGATGCAGTTATCAGTGGGGACTATGGTCGCTACAAGGAGTATGCCGGGCTGGTGAACGAGCGACCGGTGGCAACGCTGCGGGATCTGCTGGTGTTCAAGAAGGACATCAATGCTGTCGATATTGCGGACGTTGAGCCGGTGGAAAGCATTTTCCCGCGTTTTGACTCCGCCGCCATGTCGCTCGGTGCATTGTCGCCTGAGGCTCATGAGGCGCTGGCCGTCGCCATGAACACACTGGGCGGCCGTTCCAACTCGGGTGAGGGCGGTGAAGACCCTGCTCGCTACGGCACCAATAAGCGTTCGAAGATAAAGCAGGTGGCTTCAGGCCGCTTCGGCGTCACGGCCGAATACCTGCGCAGCGCTGACGTTATGCAGATTAAGGTGGCTCAGGGCGCCAAGCCCGGAGAGGGCGGACAGTTGCCGGGCGGCAAGGTCAATGACCTGATTGCACGGTTACGCTACTCGGTACCCGGTGTGACCCTGATTTCACCGCCGCCGCATCACGATATCTACTCCATCGAAGATCTTGCTCAGCTGATTTTTGATCTCAAGCAAGTGAATCCGAGCGCTCTGGTGTCTGTAAAGCTGGTCTCCGAGCCTGGCGTTGGCACCATCGCTGCTGGCGTGGCAAAAGCCTACGCTGACCTCATTACCGTGTCCGGTTACGACGGTGGCACCGCTGCGAGCCCGCTGACCTCTATTCGTTATGCGGGTTCCCCTTGGGAGCTTGGTTTGACCGAGACCCAGCAAGCCCTGCGAGCTAACGATCTGCGTGGCAAGATCCGCCTGCAGACCGACGGCGGTATCAAAACCGGCCTGGATGTCGTAAAAGCGGCCATCCTGGGTGCGGAGAGCTTTGGTTTCGGCACCACGCCCATGGTTGCTCTGGGCTGTAAGTACCTGCGAATCTGTCACCTGAACAACTGTGCAACCGGTGTGGCGACCCAGAATGATTATCTGAGGGAAGAACACTTCAAGGGCACGGTCGAGATGGCCATGAACTTCTTCCGCTTTGTGGCAGAAGAAACCCGGGAGTGGATGGCCAAGCTGGGCGTGCGCACGCTGGAAGAGCTTGTTGGTCGTGTTGACCTGCTGGAGCGCCTGCCGGGCGACACTGAGCGTCAGAAGAAGCTTGATCTTACCCGCCTGCTGCAGAACGACCACATTCCTGCAGACAAGCCGCAGACCTGTCAGGTGGAGCGCAACCTGCCCTTTGATGAAGGCAAACTGGCTGAACGGATGGTGAAAGACACTGCGTCGGCGATTGCCGAGAAATCCGGCGGAGCCTGGAGCTACAAAGTCACCAACTGCGACCGCTCCATCGGTGCCCGGCTGTCCGGTGAAATCGCCGCACGTTATGGCAACCAGGGGATGTCCGATGCGGCAATCACGCTGGATTTGACCGGCACTGCCGGCCAGAGCTTCGGTGTGTGGAACGTCGGTGGTCTGAATATGATTCTCGAAGGCGATGCCAACGACTACGTGGGCAAAGGCATGACGGGCGGTAAGCTGGTCGTCAAGCCACCACGGGGCAGCAACTTCAAGACCCAGGAAACGTCGATCATTGGCAATACCTGTCTTTATGGCGCTACCGGTGGCAAGCTGTTTGCTGCGGGGACGGCCGGTGAGCGATTCGCCGTTCGTAATTCCGGTGCCCACGCCGTTGTTGAAGGTGCTGGCGATCACTGCTGTGAATATATGACCGGCGGCCTGGTGACCGTCCTGGGTGCTACCGGTTATAACTTTGGCGCCGGTATGACCGGCGGCTTCGCCTACGTACTGGACCTGGATAACACCTTTGTGGACAAGTACAACCACGAACTGGTTGAGATCCAGCGTATTTCGAGGGAAGACATGGAAGCCTACCGGAACCACCTGCGCGGGGTGATCCGGGAACATATTTCAGAAACAGGAAGCGCTTGGGCTGAGCACCTTCTGGAGGATTTCGACGATTACATTGGCCGGTTCTGGCTGGTTAAACCTAAGGCTGCAAACCTCCGCAGCCTGTTGGCCAGCACCCGTGCCCGCCCGGAATAATCACTTCGGGAAAACAGGTTGATGGGCTGCGCCCGGCGTGCAGCCCCCGTCGAAATCGAGCTGATGAGAGCAACACTATGAAAGAACGTCTCCACAATGACTTTCAGTTTGTCGAAGTAGGGCGGGTTGATCCAAAAAAGGTGCCTGCCAAGAAGCGGAAGAAAGAGTTCGGGGAAATTTATCACCCGTTCACGGAAACCCATGCAGCCTCTCAGGCACACCGGTGCCTGGAGTGCGGCAACCCATACTGCGAATGGAAGTGCCCGGTACACAACTACATTCCGAACTGGCTGAAGCTGGTGTCGGAGGGCAACATCATGAAAGCGGTGGAATTGTGCCACCAGACCAACTCACTGCCTGAAGTGTGTGGTCGGGTGTGCCCCCAGGATCGTTTGTGTGAGGGTGCCTGTACCCTTAATGATGGATTCGGTGCGGTCACGATTGGCTCCGTCGAAAAGTACATCACGGACACCGCCTTTGCGTTGGGCTGGAAGCCCGATATGTCTAACGTCAAATGGACCGACAAAAAAGTAGCCGTGATAGGCGCAGGCCCTGCGGGCCTGGGTTGTGCTGATGTACTGGTGCGTAATGGCGTGAAGCCGGTTGTGTTCGATATCTATCCGGAAATCGGCGGCCTGCTGACCTTCGGTATCCCGGAATTCAAGCTGGAGAAATCCGTGATGGCTCGTCGCCGCAAGGTGTTCGAGGAGATGGGTGTGGAGTTCCGCCTGAACACCGAAGTAGGCAAGGACGTTCAGCTCAAAAGTCTGCTCGCTGAGTATGATGCAGTGTTCATGGGCATGGGTACCTACACCTACATGAAGGGTGGCTTCCCTGGTGAGGATTTGCCCGGTGTCTACGATGCACTTCCGTTCCTGGTTTCCAATGTAAATCGTCGCCTTGGTTTTGAGAAGAAGCCGGCTGACTTCATTGATATGAAGGGCAAGCGCGTAGTGGTTCTGGGTGGTGGTGACACGGCCATGGACTGCAACCGTACCTCCATTCGCCAGCAGGCCGAGAGTGTGGTCTGTGCCTACCGACGTGACGAGGCCAACATGCCGGGCTCACGCCGCGAGGTGGCCAACGCCAAGGAGGAAGGGGTCAAGTTCCTGTTTAACCGTCAGCCCATTGAGATCGTAGGCAACGGAAAGGTTGAGGGCGTGAAAGTCGTCACTACCGAGTTGGGCGCACCGGACGAAAACGGTCGCCGTCGGCCGGAAGTGGTGCCTGGCAGTGAAGAAGTGATCCCCGCTGATGCGGTGTTGGTCGCCTTCGGCTTCCGCCCGAGCCCGGCGCCCTGGTTTGAAGAGTTCGGGGTGAACACCGACGATTCCGGGCGCGTCACTGCGCCGGAAAAGGCCGAACTCCCGTTCCAGACCAGCAATCCGAAGATCTTCGCCGGTGGTGATATGGTGCGAGGTTCCGACCTCGTGGTTACTGCTATCTGGGAAGGGCGCCAGGCCGCTGAAGGCATTCTGGACTACCTGGATGTCTGATTAATGGCTTGACCGGTGTCAGAAGGGCGGCTTTCTAGTGGAAAGCCGCCCTTTTTTATTGCCGCAAACGGGGTATCATTGCTCCCCATTGTCTCTGACCATTTACCGACGAGAAGACTGGAACTATGACTGAGCTGAAGAATGACCGCTTCCTGCGCGCCCTGATGCGCCAGCCCGTGGACCGCACGCCGGTGTGGATGATGCGCCAGGCC
>Ga0209075_1003383_pt1 | contig 13333 bp, 8 predicted proteins | sample Stecom2011_FD_187523 | JGI IMG/M metagenome (GOLD analysis project Ga0209075, IMG submission 187523) | Agricultural soil microbial communities from Utah to study Nitrogen management - Steer compost 2011 (SPAdes) (version 2) | ecosystem: Environmental > Terrestrial > Soil > Agricultural land... | reverse complement strand
TGTTGGGGTACAGTTATAATGTATACCAGATGATTTGGTTACATTTTTTAAATAAAACCCAACTCAGTCTTAGATGTGCCGAAATATAAAATACGCATCAGTTTCATGCGTAGTCAAGTGAATAATACGTTTTTTCGGAATGTAGTGTAAAGGATAACTATCTTAAAATTAATTTTAATTCTCGTGTTATTGCTCCTTGTGGATATTTGGTGTCGTCTAAATAACTCATCAAGGTCAATCTTTTACCCTCTAGCATCCAGTTAAAAGATTTAAATGCTTGATGGTCATGTTTGAAGACAGCATGATTTGAAGTTGATTCTGGATTTCCCAGCTGATTTTCAAAATGTGCTATCACTAAGTTTTCGCAATGTGTAAATTCAGAAAGGTACGTATCTATAGCATTTGATTTTATTTTTGTAAAAAACTCCATTTCATCTGTGCCACCCGCTTCTTCCCAATAAAACTTAGGGTATGTTTTTAAAGTCAGTTCTAATTGTTGAATGAGTTTAGTTTCAGCATCGTATAAATACACAAGGGTTAATTCTTCTATTGCACCCAACTCTATAAAATACTTGTAATTGGGAAGGGCTCCTCCTCTGGTCTCAAAATCCAATCCTTCAATAGTCGGAAGAACATCGATTGAGTCTCCTATTTCTACTCCTCTAAAATCAATTCCATCACTGCAAATAATAGATGTAAAAAGTTCGTTTTCTAAAACCTTTGTGTTTTTCATAGTGTTTTATTAAAATGAGTCCAAAATAAATTGTTCTCAATTATTCAGACTCAACTTTAAACCCTTCACCAACAACTTTAAAGGCCGTTCGTCTATTTAATTGGTTTGCTTTTTCTTGATTACTTTTACTTAGTGTTTTGATAAACTTTTCAGTAAGTACTTGTTTGTTTCCTTCAGCGTCTAAAATTGGATTTTTTTGTTCATCCACCCAAATTGTTGGACTACCTTCACCGTATCCTATTGCTTTTAATCGGTCCTTATTTATACCTTTCTGAACTAAATAATTCACACAAGACTGAGCCCTTCTTTTCGATAAGTCTAGATTGTATGCGTCAGAACCTTTGTAATCTGTATGAGAATTCATTTCAACCATTAAATTGTCATTTAATTCTAGCAGTTTATACAAAGTATCTAATATTTGCTTTGAAGCCGGACGAAGTCGGTCAGAATCAAAGTCATATTCAATTCCTTCAAGTCTAATTTCATCTTCAGGAATTGGATCGAGATAGAAGTCTTGTTGTAGTTTTGTAGATTGTGTAATTGATTCGGTATTTACAACTGCAGCATCAGCAAAATAATTTTCTTTTTGGGCTTTCATAAAAATCATTTCTCCAATGTTGATGTCGATGGCATAATAACCATTTTCATCTGTAGAAACTTGGTAGTTTGCTTTTTCTCCAGTAACATCTTTAATGCTGATGTTTGTATTGGGTAGAATTTCATCAGTTTCCATATTGTAAGCATAACCATCTAGGGAAATTACAATTGCGCTATTTCTAACTTCGTAAATGTTATAACAATGTCCGAACTCGCAAATTTCTCTATCAGAAGAAAGAAATCCTGATTCTAATTTTGCATCCCAAATCATATAGGTATCATCAAAACTTGAATTAATCGGTGTTCCCATATTTAATGGAAGGGAATAGATTTTCGTGTCGGGATGACAGTCACTTTTAAACACATCGAACCCACCAATAGAATTGTAACCATCGGAACTGAAAAATAGGGTAGAAGTAGCTTCATGGAAGAAAGGTGTTACTTCATTTGCGGACGAGTTAACATTTGGTCCTAAATTGATTGGACCACCGACAAAACTTCCCTCTTCATCCAACTTTATTTTCCAAATATCAAATCCGCCTTCACCTCCAGGTCGATCACTCGAAAAGTATAAGGTTTTGCCGTCCATTGAAATGTATGGTTGTTGAGATGAATATCCTTCAACATTTACTCTTTCGTCCAATTCGTATGCCTCAAAGAATTTACCATTCATCATTCTGGCCAAATAAATTTTTGGATGAATTCTGTTTTCACTCCATCGTGTATAAAATATTGTATTCGTGTTGTTGATAGATGATGCAGCATCATGCTGAGCACTGTTTAAAGGTCGTCCAAAGTTGACTGCTGGTTTCCACGCGTTATTGTCCTTCTCGGCCCAGTAAACGTCACATAAATATTCAGATTGTTGTTCAGGGTCTAGAATAACTCCTCCAGGACGAGCAGATGTAAACATCACTTTGTCTTCACTGTTGAAATAAGAAACAGCAAATGAAGTTGATCCTGTATTAAAAGTTGAGTCAGCAAGTTCTACAACAGCCTCGGTTTTTGCTCCTGAATCGTTAAGGATAAATAAACATCCACGCATTTGTGTTTTCGCAACTTCAACCAAGGAGTCTGATTCGGGACTTGATCGAATAAAAGATTCAAATACTTCTATGGCCTGTTCGCATTTTCCATTGTTTTTTAAAGCATTTCCATAATAGTAGGCATCATTTGGATAACCTTCTGTTTGGTATGTTTTGGAAAACTGTTCTTCAGCGCGTTTGTAGTCAAAAGTGTTTTTGTAACACATGGCAATTTGATGATTGGTATAATCTTCTATTGTCACGAGTTGACTGTCCATTTCTTTTTTCTTTTTGGACAGTGCACGGTTCGTCAATTGAACCTCATAAGGTAAGACTGGTTGTGAAAGCGCAATGGTATCATTCAGTACTTTTTGATAATAAATCAATGCGTTGTGGTAGTCTTCTTTTTCATAAAGTTGATCAGCTGTGTTTAACCAAACCATTTTGGATTGTGAAAAGGTCACAAACTGAATTGTGCAAAATAATATGAATAGTATATTTTTCATTTTGGGCTGCTATGGTGATGAATTACAATCTAGGACAAATTTTCTCGAAATCTTTATTTCTTCGTTTACTATGAACGTAGGTCAATGAGGCTTCAAAACCTCCTCTTCCTGAAGATGCTGTAGAAAGAGTAGACATGTTGATGTCATAGGCAAGTTTTAATGTGAATCGGTCGAGCTTACCACCAATGGTGATTGCTGCGGCATCTTTATTTCTGTAAATAAGTCCTCCTAATAAATATAATTCACTGTTCTTTAAATAATATCCTGCTTCAAGCGCGATGGTTTGCTCACTGAAGTTCTCTTGTTGCATAAACAAGAACTTAGGAATTAAATAAAAAGTCTCAGTGAGATTTATTCTTGTTCCGATATGTGCATAGAAACGCATTGGTAATCGGTTGTCAATTCCTTGAAATGATTCTTTAGCACTCACCAAATTGAATGCAGAAACTCCAATAAAAGGATTCAAACGTCTGTTTTGTTGTGCGAAATAATACATTAATCCAGCATTAACCGAAGGCAAGTAAATCGTTCTCGCTTCTATGTCTTCACCAGTGGCAATGGTTTCATCGAAAAAACCTCCATTATTGGGAGAATACTGGTTGTTAAATGACAATAGGGGATACTCAAGAGATTTCTGAACACCGCCTCCTTGAACGCCAAAAGAAATCATGTGATTTTTGTTTTTGTCAAGTGCGGTATTATAAGCAGCCGAAACCAATCCTTGAAGGGAGTTATAGTTTCCTTGACCTGCACGGAATTGGTTGACTTGAACTCCAAATCCCCATTTTTTAAAAGGCATATCGAAACTCAACAAATATGTGGTGTATGGTTTGTAATTTACCGATTTCCATTGAGTTCTGTATTGGCCATGCAAACGGAAATCCCCATCGACAACTCCAGTTAAAGCTGGATTTAAAAACAAGGGTGCAGCGTCATACATTGACAAGTGTGCATCTTGGGCTCGGGTTGATAGCGACAAGCCTATTGCTGATATTAGTATGATTAGAATTCTATACATTGTTCTATTATCTTATAAGGGTAACATCCCCTGATTTTTTAATAATTTGACCATTCCCCATTTCGACAACAAAGGTCCAGGTGTAGACCCCTAATGGAGCATTTTCTCCTTTGTAGGTACCATCCCAGCCATCACTTTGTTGTGTTGAGGTAAAAATCAATTCCCCCCAATTGTTGTAAACTTTAAAATCTACGGAATTAAATGGACCACCACGAATAATAAACACATCGTTATCTCCATCTCCATTTGGTGTAAAGCCAGTAGGGAGAACAGGCAATAATTCAACGGTAATCAATTTTGTAATTGTATCTGTACAATTATTTTCGTCGGTAACTTTAAGTGTTACATAGTAACTTCCTCCATTTGTATAGTCATGAATTGGGTTTTGAATATTGGACGCTTCACCATCATCAAAATCCCAGTACCACCCTAGTATGTTTGTTCCTGTTGATAAATCTGTATATTGAACATCTTGACCTACAAGTGCTGGATTCGGATTCATTGAGAAGTCAGCCGTTGGACTTTGGATCACCGCTACCGTAATGGTAGTATCAGCTGTACATCCGAAATCAGAAGTCGTTGTTAAAGTCACTGGGTAGCTACCTGCAATTGGGAAAGAGAAACTTGGGTTTTGGGCAGTGCTGCTTCCGAACCCGTAGAAGTTATAATTCCAATCTGTAATGCTTCCCAACGGAATTGTGCTTAAATCGTTGAAAAAGATTTCATTCATTTCACAAGCTACTGTGTTAGAGAAGTTCGGTGTTGGTGCGTAATTTACTGTTAAACTCTGATCAAGTGTGTCCGTACAAGAGTTACTCCCTGTCACTATTAACTGAACTGTGTAATCACCTCCTTGGTCATAAATGTGTTGTGGATCACTTAATGTTGATGTGGTTCCATCACCAAATATCCATTCCCAATTGGTAAGAGAACCTGTAGAGAAGGAAGAGTTGTCGATAAAAACAGCATTGTCATACTGACACACTGAAGCAACATTGAAATCAGCCGTAGGAATCTCTCTAAAGAGAACCTCCATGGTGTCTTTTACTGCGGCACAACCGTAGTTGTTGGTGGATTCTAAAATTAAGGTAACACTACCATTGGCTACATCTCCAGGGGACGGAATGTAAACCGTTGAAAGAAATGCGTTTCCAGGGGTAAATGTTCCTGTACCTAATGATGACCACGCTCCAGCCGGTGAAGGAGAGGTGATGTTTCCTGAAAGTTGAACTGCTGCATTCTCACACAACTGTTGGTCAGCCCCTGCATTTACAATTGGGGATTTTACAAAGTGTACCCGCAAGGAGTCCATGTTTCCTGAACATACGCCTGTGGTCGAAAGGAAAAAATCTACATAACCATTGGTCGTATCTACTGGACTCACAGTATAAGATGTGTTCAGTGAATTTGAATTGGCAATTGTACCAAAACCTGAAGTGGTCCATTGTGCTCCAAATCCATTGGTTATTGTTCCTGTTAATGGAATCAGTTGATTGGTTTCACAAATAGAGTCTGAAGTGGTAATGTCTAATGTTGGCTGTGGAGTAATATTCACCAATAAGGTATCTGTTTCTGCTAAACAATCTTGGTTGTCAAGCGAAGTTAAGACCAATTGGAAGCTTCCGTTCGCTACATCAGTTGGATCGATTAAATAGGTTGTCGTTAAATCATTTTGGCTAGGAGAAAAAGAACCAGCTCCTGTGGTTGTCCATTCTCCAGTTGTGGTTGCTCCACCAATAATCCCTTCTAAATCTACTTCTGTTTCATCTGAACAGATATTCACATCAGTTCCAGCATTAACTTGTGGAGCTGGTGTGAAGCGAATAACAACAGTGTCCGCATCATTATCACAAGCAAAGAAACTACCTGCTGAAGTAAGGAATAATGCAACACTATCTGCATCGATTTCTGCAGGAGAAGGAGTGTAGGTCGTCGTTAAATTGTTTGGATTTCCAAAAACACCACCATTACCATTACTTGACCATGTTGCTGTAGTTGCAAACTGAACTCCTCCTGTAATAATGATGTTTGGAATGTTATTTTTACAATAGGTTTGATCAGGATCAACAGATACAATTGGAGATTGTATGAAATTAACGCGCATTGTGTCTGTAACTGGGTTACAACTTCCTGTAGAAGTTAATAAGAATAACAACTCCCCTTGTGTGTAATCACTAGCGGTAGGAGTGTATGTGGTGGTCAATGAAGTTGCATCTTGAAATGAACCTGTTCCATTTAAAACAGACCATTCACCTGTAGAAGTTGCTCCTTTTATATTTCCTGATAGGGCAATAGAAGGGTCTCCATTACAAAGTGTAGTGTCTGGTCCTGCATCAATAATTGTTCGACGAAGGAAAGAAGACATATAGTGGTAATAGGTTCCTGTTGCTGTTCCTCCATTAATTACTCCCATGGCAAAAAAGTTAGAGGTGTTTTCAAGTAGGTTCATTGAGTTTACAGGGATATCTGTTAAGCTACTAAAGTTCAATTGACAACCACTCCAAAGGCCTCCTGTACCTGGAACAACATCAAACACAGAACCTGGAATCAAAGCGTTACTTCCATTCAATAAGAAGTCATTGACTGCTGAAGTTGGACATAGAATATTCAAAAAGAATCCTTGATTATTGGTTCTTGTAAAACTTACCTGAGCAGAACCAGAACAGTTGATTGGAGGAAGGATCGCTGAACCTAATTCACATCCAAATCCTGTTGCTTGCAATACATACACTGGTTTGTCTGAAATCACATGTGATAAGTCATCGACAATAGTATGGTTCCATGTGTCTCCTCGATTCAATTGCTGAGTTGTTGTTCCTCCAATGGAGGTAATGGTTACCTCTGTGAAGTTTTGTGTTGCAACAACGAATATTCCTTCTTGAACATCGGAAAACATACTTCCTTTGTTGACAATATATTCGTTTCCAATCACTTCAATAGGAACAATTTGGTCTCCCATTAAATCTTTACATGTTCTTGGTTCTCCAGTAACAGAGTCTTCAGATATCGTCACCGCAACTGGTTTGTCGGAGGTGATAATAGAACCGCTTAAACTTCTTCCAGGTTGGTTAACATTTTGATAAATATTTTCAGCAGTGTAAACCTGACCCTCATTTAAGGTGATCGAATAAGTCACTCCAGCAGGATGCCCAACAATATCGGTACGCGGTGTAATCCAAACTGTCGTATTGTTTTCAGTGGCTACAATGCTAAACATTTGTTTTGGTTGTGTACTTCCAGAAGACATGTTCCAGTTGGGCCATCTGGTTTGGAATGGGGTAACAAACTCGGTCCCCACACCATTTCCTCCTTTCAGAGAGAAGGTCTCAGGGTTGTTTCCTGTTGTTAGTATCTCATAAACCACTGTAACTAAGGTGTCGGCAACTATTTTTACACCGTAATCAAGTGCTGTATTGGCCGGTTTAGCTTCTAGGGTGTTGATGATTGCTGAAAGGTCAACCGATTCAAGTGAGTTGGGTGGAATAACAACAGTATTGTCATAACCTCCAGCAGGCTGGTAAATCCTTACCGTAGTGGGCTTGTTGAATGTAGATATTCTAAATTTAACAGGGTCATTATCGTCATGACTAGGTGTTACCCATGGGGCAGCAAACCAGAATACAGAGTCAACTTGTGAGACGACAATTTGTGTATAAGACAAAAATGCGAAAAGGAGAATGAAAATTTTCTTTGCTTTCATAATGATAGGGTCTTACTTAATTAGTAGTTTCTTTATTGGTATCCTCAAGAATGCTATTGTTGAGTTTATCATCCAATTCTTCTAATGTTGGTTTTTTGTTGTTGATGATAAAAGAAAGCATGATTTCATGCGATCCTGAATTGTATTTTCTTAGTGCGTTGATTGAAATGTCATATCCGTAAGCTATGGTTAATCGTTTATTCCATGTGAATCCTGCATTTACTCCAATTGCATCATCATGACGATACATCACTCCCAAAGAATATTTATCGTCATATTTTAATTTTAACATTGGCGCAATAAGCAAGGGAACAGGTTCGGTATATCGAATCAATACACTGGGTTGTAATTCTAGTTTGCGTTTTTCGAACTGAATGTTGTAACCTGCAATTGCATTGGCATGGAATTGAAGTTGAGAATTGAAACCTGTAAACTTGATCATTCCTCCTAAAATTCTTTGGGCTGAGGCCATAATAAAGAATTTGTCAGAATAAATGTTGAATCCCATATTGATGTCAAATGCATTGGTTGAATGTACGTTTCCTGTAAATACATCATCTCCTTCATCTGCTTTAATGGCATCATATAAGCGAATTCTGTATTGAAAATAACCAGGTTGTATTCCCAAGCCGAGCTTCACTTTTTCACCGAGTTTGAAATGGTGTGCATAGTTCAGTCGAATTCCAGTGCTGTTCATCAACCCAGAATTTTCATTGTACACTCCAAGTCCATATCCAACCTTACCTTTGTTTTTCAACGACCCCATTAGGTTGAAATAAAAGCTAGAAGGAGCTCCGTCAAAACCAACCCATTGGGCACGGTAACCAGCATTCATTTCTTGCACTTCCTTACTTCCTGCATAGGCAGGATTATAGAAAAACCTATTCATCATAAAGTCAGAATACATTCCTATTTGTTGTGCTTTTGCTGAAAAAGTTGTCAGCACGATTAAGGCAAATATGTATAGTTGTTTCTTCATTGTTTTCTATTTCGATTTTCTTAATACCAACAAAGCACCTTTAAATAGTTGGTCTTCCTGGTTGGGGTTGAGATTAATGATATAGTAATAATTTCCATCAGGAACGTCTTCACCTTCATAGGTTCCATCCCATGGTTCTGTGTAACCTTGAGACATGAATATTTGTTGTCCCCATTGGTTGTAAATTTCAACTGTTGCTTCTGGATACAGTAATTCAATAAAAGATAATTTCCATACATCGTTATAGCCATCTCCGTTTGGTGAAATTACGTTGGGAATTAATTTTTGAATCTCTTGAGTAACGTTATCAATGGATACCCATACAATTGTACTGTCAAAACAGCCTAGGTCATCATAAACATATTGAACTACTGGGAATGTCCCGTTTTCAAAATAAACTGTACTTGGATTTTCTAAATTGGATGCTTCACCATTTCCAAAGGTCCAGTCCCAACCAGTAGAGTACAAGGAAGTATCTATAAAATTATAGGTTGTTCCTACGTTGGTTCCACTGGTGAAATTGAAGGTGAATCCTGCCTTTGGTGGTGGGGTGATTTGAATAGATTTTACGATTGTATCTGAACAGTTGTGGTTGGTTGAAACAATGTGCATCACACTATACGTTCCTGGATTATTAAAAACAAAATCATAATCTGGTAGATTGATAGTACCTTGACCTCCAAAATCATAAAACCATGTATTAATTGGGTCGACAGAATTTGATTGATCCGTAAAGCTAACTGTTCTTTGATTGTTGTTACATGTTGCAAGATAGTCGAAATCTGCTGTTGGTAGAGGGAAGATTTCAATGTTCTTTTGGATGGTGTCAGTACACCCATTGCTGTTTGTAATTATAAGTTCTACATCGTATTGACCATCTTGGGTATAAGTGTGGGTAGGATTAAGTTGTGCTGAGGTGTTTCCGTCACCAAATGACCACGCACTTTGTGTAATTGAACCGTAACCTGCAAGTGAGAAGTTATCAAAACTCGAATTCTCATTTAAACAATTATCAACAGTATTGAAGTTAGCATAAGGTGGTGCAACAAATATAAACTGAACAACATCATTTTCTGAATTACAACTGCCATTGTCCGTAGATGTCAATGTTAGTGCAATTTGTCCAGACGAAATTTCAGACGCCGTTGGTGTATAAATTGCATTTAAGTCTGTATTAGAAGGGGAAAAAGTTCCCATTCCACCTGTCCATTCTCCTGTGCTTGTTCCACCCACAATAGATCCATTTAAAGGAATAAGTGAGTCATTGGTGCAGATCAATTGATTAGTTCCAGCCTCTACATCCGGCGCATCTGTATATTCAATATATATACTGTCTTGTTCATATTTACATTTCCCATTTGATGTAGATCGAAGGTATGCCCAAGTTCCCGGTGTAGATAAATCGTTTACCCCAGGGTAATAGCTTGTATTTAAAGAAACATTGTTCGGATTGAAAATACCGTCACCTGTAGAACTCCATACTCCTGTTGTAGTTGGTCCACTCACGGTACCGCTAAGTGAAACCATGCTATTGTTGGCACAAACAATAACGGTGTCTTGTAGAATGTCAACTACAGGCGGTGCAGTGATGGTAATTTGAATGGAGTCTTTTTCTGCTAAACAATTTCCATTGTTGGTTGAGGTTAACATTAGTTTTACACTTCCGTTTGTAATGTCAGCAGCTGATGGAGTATAAACAGCATTAAGTGTATTTGCATCTGGAGTAAATGTTCCACTCCCAAAGGTTGTCCACTCTCCTGTTGTAGAACCTCCTTGAACAGAACCGTTAAGGTCAACATCCGCATTGTTTGCACAAACTGTTTGATCAACAGAAGCATTGACCAATGGAGGGTCTTCCACAATGAGTAGGAAAGTGTCTTTTTGGGCAGGACACAATGCGCTACTAGAGGTGAGGATGATTTCAATTGGGCTAATTATAGCGTCTAGAGAACTCGGAACATATTCATTGTTTAGATCATTGAGACCATTCGTAAATGTTCCATATCCAGTGCTGCTCCAAGAGCCTTCTGCAGGACCACCTCCAACTGTTCCATTGAGGGGAAGACCTACATTAGCACAAACTGTTGCATCACTTCCCGCATTTGCAAAAGGGGTACTCATGTATTCTGTTAGATAGGTATAGCTAAATCCAGTACTTACTGTTCCTTGTAAAATAGCTAAACCAAATATGTCTCCTGTGTTTTCAATATCTGTTAAAGAATTTAAAGGAATTTCTCCTGTCGTAAAAAACTTTTGTCCAACCATTAACGCTCCACCTGATCCTGGAACAGCAGTAAAGTCTGATGCATTAATGATTCCAGTTGCACCATTTACAGTAAATAATCCTTCGTTACCTGTTCGGGTGTATAAGATTACTCCAAAATCGTCACCTGAACTTCTATAAACTGAAGCCAGGTCATCACCTGCACAGTATACGTTAGGAACCAATGAAGAACTGAGTTCACACCCCATAGAACTTACATGATAAACATAGACAGGCTTGTTCGATTCGATATAAGCAACGTCATCCGTCAAGATGATTTCATGTGCTTCTCCCCAACTGATTGAAGCGGTTGTGCTAACAGAAGTGTTGATGGTTAAGTTCGTAGTGTTTTCTGCAGCTAAAACATAAATCCTATCGGTGGTTCCTGTTCCTTTTCTTACGACAAATTTAGTTCCTAATCGCTGAATATTCGTCATTTGCTCTCCTATCGCATCTATACACGCACCGTTTTCTAACCCGTCTTCAAATAGCGTAACGGCAACTGGTTTGTCGGATGAAACAATTGAACCCGAAAGGGTAGAGCTTGCAGAAATATTCATATTTCTAGCACTATAGGTTTGTCCTTTATTTAATGTAATTGAAAAAGTCACATCTTGTGGGTGTCCAGTAATCGCAGCTCTTGGAGTTATTAGGACTGTTGTATTATCTTCTGTAGCTACAATATCGAAAGAAGAGAATGCGGCAGGCGCAACAACTGTATTGTTCCAGTGCTTTTGAAATGGCGTATAAAACTCTGTTCCTAAAGCATTTTTACCCTTTAGACCAAAGATTTCTTTGTTATCAGAACTACTGATCTCATAACTCGCGGTAATTAAGGTGGTAGCGCTTATTTTAATTCCGTTATTGTTGATGTTGTTTCCCGAAGGAGATGCAATAGCTGCAATAAAAGGTGTTAAGTCTATGCTTTGGTAATCATTTGCAGCAAGGGAAATAGTTATTGGCGTAAATGATCCATTTGCTGGTAAACTGATGGTAACACTTGCGGGATCAGCATAAGATGTAATGTTTAATGAAATAGGACTGTTTCCTATTCCGCTTGAAGCTCCTGGAGCAGCAAACCAAAAAGTGGTATCCTTTTGAGAAAAAGTTATCAGCGGTAAGGATAGATAAACAACAAGTGCTAAAATCGTTCTATTTCCTTTTCTTAAAATACGCGATAGGAGGGTGGTCTTTTCAATATTAGTCATACAATGAAAATATAGTGCAGCTTAAATTAGGTATTAAGCTTTGTTAATTGCTTGGTGTTAAAGTTTTAGGCAAATATAGTTGTATTTATTAATTTATGTTAAAATTGTTAAAAAAAAGGAATTTATTTGTGTTTGATTATTAGCGTCGTAGTTTTGAAGTTGGTGTTTTTTTATTTCCTTTAGCCCACAAACTTATTGTTTGGTAACTTGATGAACCAATTTTTCAAAAGAGGACCATCTAATAGAAGGATAGTCCTTGATGATTAATGTTGAGTCGCTAAAAACAACACTGTTTTGTATTCCACTATGTCCAAAGAAATCATTATTAGACAGTTTTCTTTTTAATAGCTCTGTGATGGCCTGCTCAATTAACTTCCTTTCTTCGTCGGTTGCTTGAATGGTTTTAAAAATGTCTACGTCTTCACGTGAATAGTGCCCAATAATATCTTCACAGTTCATGATTGTTTTTGTATAGTCGATATAAAATTCACCTTTGCAATCTTTTTTATACACCCTAATTGTAGTGATGTCGCCACCCCACTCCCCGCATTTTGTGTCGGTGTTTTTGAGTTTAATTTCTGTGCAATAATCTATTGTTGATAAAAAATCGTGTTCTGATTGTGCGTACAGAAAAAGTGAGAAGAAAATATAAAAAGTAGTAAAAAGGTATTTCATTTCAAAGGGTGCTGGTTATTCATTTTTCTCAAGAGGAATCCTAGTCATTAGAATAGTGTCTCCTTCATCAAAAGTAGTTGGTCTAGATTCGTCGTTAAAATTCATACAAACAAAAATATTGTCTTCATTCTCGAATCTGATAATACAAGGTATTCTACCGACTTCTACATCGTTATCTTTTAGGTATATAATAAAATCTAAAGCGTGAATTTCTTCACTGTACTCTACAGTGTATTTTAAATAGGCTTCATGACCACCTATTGTAAAGGAATCTCCCCCAAGCGTGTCATTATTGAAGATAAATAAAGCAATTCCATTTTTATTGAAATGAATGTTTCCGACTTCTCCTTGGTCTTCTCCTTCCCAATGACCAATTAAACTATCTTGAGCAATGCTGGTGTTCCAGGTTAAAAATAAAATGGAAATTAAAAATAGGTAGTTTACAATGCTTTTCATGTTGTGTTTATAAAAATGTAAATTGTAAGGTAATGAAAAAATAGGGTACGACTTGTGTTTTTTATGTTTTGTAAAAAGGAGTGTTTATACCATCTCTTTCCAATCAAAAATATAAACAGGTAATCGGTCAGGAATCTTAATGGAAATTAATTCTTCTCCATTCTTTTGAACCA
>Ga0209075_1003381_pt1 | contig 13344 bp, 12 predicted proteins | sample Stecom2011_FD_187523 | JGI IMG/M metagenome (GOLD analysis project Ga0209075, IMG submission 187523) | Agricultural soil microbial communities from Utah to study Nitrogen management - Steer compost 2011 (SPAdes) (version 2) | ecosystem: Environmental > Terrestrial > Soil > Agricultural land... | reverse complement strand
AGTATACCAATCGGAAAATTTATCCACCGGCAAAACTGATTTTTAACGCGTTTGATAGCTGCCCTTTCAATGAGGTGAAGGTGGTGATCGTGGGGCAGGACCCTTACCACCAACCGGGACAAGCGCACGGCTTATGCTTCTCGGTAAACGACGGGGTTCAGATTCCACCCTCGCTGATAAATATCTACAAGGAAATTGAGAACGACCTGGGCAAGCCAGCTCCCGCTTCGGGTAACTTGGAGCGATGGGCCAAACAAGGGGTGTTATTGCTGAACGCCACGTTGACCGTACAAGCTAACCGGGCGGGATCGCATCAAGGAAAAGGGTGGGAAGAGTTCACCGATGCCGTGATCCATCGGCTCGCGACAAAACGTGAGCATTTGGTATTTATCCTTTGGGGCGCATACGCCCAACGAAAAGGGGCTTCCATTGATGCGAATAGGCACCTTGTGCTTAAATCCACACACCCTTCGCCTTTATCTGCCCACCGTGGATTCTTTGGAAACAAGCACTTTAGCAAAACCAACAGCTACTTAATATCAAACGGGAAAGATCCGATCGATTGGTAAGTTTTATCTCCCTCTCGTCATAAAAAAACCCGGGATCATCCATCGACTTCCCGGGCTCTTACGCTCTTATATGCAATTTTTATTCTTATCCGACGCTCCCCTCGAGGCTAATCTCAAGTAGCTTCTGGGCCTCCACGGCAAACTCCATCGGCAGTTTGTTCACTACCTCTTTCACGTAGCCGTTCACGATCAGCCCGATGGCCTCTTCTTCGCCCAGTCCCCGCTGGTTGCAATAGAAGATTTGGTCCTCGCTGATCTTGGAGGTCGTCGCCTCGTGCTCCAGTACAGCGGTGGGATTATGAATCTCGGTGTAGGGGAACGTGTGCGCCCCGCAATAGTCGGTCAGCAGCAAGCTATCGCACTGCGAGTGGTTGCGCGCGTTCTCCGCTTTCTTGGTCACTTTCACCAATCCCCGGTAACTGTTGCTGCTGCTTCCGGCAGAAATCCCTTTCGATACGATACGGCTCCGGGTATTTTTGCCCAGGTGAATCATCTTCGTACCTGTATCGGCCTGTTGAAAGTTGTTGGTCACCGCGACGGAGTAGAATTCGCCCACTGAATCGTCGCCTGCCAATATACAGGAGGGATATTTCCAGGTAATGGCTGATCCGGTTTCCACTTGTGTCCACGAAATCTTAGAGCGGTTCCCTTTACAGATTCCTCGCTTGGTAACGAAGTTATACACGCCGCCCACGCCATCTTTACTGCCCGGGTACCAGTTTTGAACCGTGGAGTATTTCACCTCGGCACCCTCTAAAGCCACGATTTCCACGATGGCCGCGTGAAGCTGGTTCTCATCCCGCATGGGAGCGGTACACCCTTCCAGGTAACTCACGTACGAGTTATCGTCGGCAACAATCAGCGTCCTTTCGAACTGCCCCGTGTTGGCCGTGTTGATACGGAAATAGGTAGAAAGCTCCATCGGGCAACGCACCCCTTTGGGTATATACACGAACGAGCCGTCGCTAAATACCGCCGAGTTAAGTGCCGCGAAGTAATTGTCCTTGTAAGGCACCACGGTAGCCATGTACTTTTTCACGAGATCCGGATGATTCTTTACCGCGTCACTGAACGAGCAAAAGATAATCCCTTTTTCGGCCAACACCTCTTTGAAGGTGGTCTTGATGGATACGCTGTCCATCACCGCGTCTACTGCCACTCCCGTGAGCATCTTTTGTTCTTCGAGGGGGATCCCCAGCCGGTCGAACGTTTTCAGCAGCTCAGGGTCGACTTCGTCGAGGCTTCCCGGTGTCTTTTTCTTCGTCGGGTCGGCATAATAAATAATATCTTGATAGTCGATCTCCGGGAACTTCAGGTGTGCCCATTCGGGAGTTTTCATCGTCAGCCAGTGGCGATACGCTTTCAGTCGGAATTCCAACATCCACTCCGGCTCCTCCTTCTTGGAAGAGATCAACCGGATCACGTCTTCGTTTAAGCCTTTATCGATAACCTCTGTCTCCACGTCGGTAGTAAACCCGTACTTATAATCCTGCGTGGTTAATTCGGTTAGTATCTGATCTTGATCTAATTCTTGCATAATAATTAACTGATTTGGGCCTTCCACGACCCTGTTGAACATGGGTGCACACTGCGCACCGGCGGTATACTAACAACCAAAAGGCCGTTATTGTTTTCACAAAGATACTGCTTTTTCTTTTAACCAGCACAGGGAGAAAATTTTCAACGTGTATTCCACGGAACCTCATAACTGCCATTTCCCACCTCATTGTAGATTATGAACAAACAACAGGTAGTAAATGTTAAGTGAAAGAATTCAATAGCAAAAAACAAAAGAATATGAAGAAATTAATGTTTATTGTGGCGGTGCTCTTCACTGCTACAAGCCTAATGGCACAATCACAGTATAAAGTAGATCCCATGCATACGTCCGTGAATTTCAAGGTCAAGCACATGGGCATTACCTTCGTTGCAGGCAAGTTCGACAAGTTTGATGGGGGTATCATCGGAAGCCTTAATAACTTGGAAGGAGCAAGGGTCTTTTTCAACGTGGAGACCTCTAGCGTTAACACGAGCGTGCAAATGAGGGACGATCACCTGCGAAGCGCTGATTTTTTTGAAGTGGAGAAATTTCCAACAATGTCGTTCGAAAGTACGAGCATCGAGAAGGTCGACGACGAGAAGTACAAGTTAAATGGTAAATTACAGATCAAGGATGTAACAAAGGATGTTACGTTTGACGTGGTTTACGGCGGCGTAGTAAAGGGGGAAGATGGCTCGGAAACGGTCGGATTTATCGCCAAAAACACGATCAACCGACTCGACTATAACATCGCGTACGATCCCGATGGAATGGGGATTGGTAAAGACGTGTCTATCACGTTGTTTCTCGAGTTCAAGAGCGAGCAATAGAGAAAAGATCTCTAATGATTATAATATAGCAGGTCCGTCAAAAACGAACGTGCTAATTTTTTTCGTGAAAATAGCGGTGCACCAACCCGTTCGGTATTAAGATATCTTCCAACCGTGAGTAAGGCACTGTCACATCGATTACTCCCATAGAATAGGGTGCAATCTCGTACTGGTTGTAGGAGTAATGAATACCCTCCTCGTTCAACCAGAAATTATTATTAGGAGCAATATCTTCCACGTTAAAAAAACCACGCATTAACAGTGAGTCCGGCTCTTCCGCTTCGTACGCTTTCATTAGCTGGTGCAAAATTTTCTCGGTCAACGGGCGATAATAACCAGGAACAAAGAGATCTTCCTCCGAAAGAGTGACCAACCTGTTCAAGTCGATGTTCGTGTAAGTAATTCGGTACGATCCATGCGCACCTCCCCGATAATCGCTATATTCCACGGCATAGCTTACCAGTGAATCGTTTTGAAAAAGTATTTTGTTACTGTGCCTCATTAAATACCAGTACCACGATGGGGTTCTATCTCCCAGCTGGGCTTTTTCCTCGTAAAACATGTTTGATATGCTCCGGTATTCCTCCGCGTAATCTTCTATATACAAACTCATTGCCTCTTGAGGAGTCATCGAATCGTATCCCACGTTCTCGAAAAAAGTACCTTGAAATATTTGTTGCAACCGTGCAAGGCTTTCAGCATCTTTAAACTGTTTTGGGTAGGTGTATGAAACCCTCACATCCGAATAGGGGAGGGTGGTATCGTTTTCAAACAAAAGAGGTATTTGTTGATTCACAACAATGCTGTCGAAAACAATATCGGAGCCTTTACGTGACCCAAAGCCTCCTATACAGGATGAAAGTAGGCCCATTCCCAAGAATAGGAGTGCTGCATAAAAAATAAGATGATTTGTTTTCATACCACAAGGGGGCCTAAATATTATTGGATGATTTGTCGAATAGCTCCCAGTTCAGGGTAGAAATAGACCTGAATAGGTTGTTTTTGGTTCTCGAACATTCTTTTTACCAGAACATCTTGCGATCCAAATTGCACCACGTCCACCTCCTTTTGCACGAAAACCTGGTTTCTGAATTCGATCCGCAGGTCGGCTTTCCCGGGCACGTTATAAACAACCCCCTCGCTTAACTTGTCTTCCAAACGCTTCAGTTCCCGCTCGGTGAGTTGCATATCTACCGAAGGTGTCTTGTTGGTCAAGGTTAAGCGCACCGGTTCGCCCGCGAGGTTATCGGCATCGAGAGGCCCCAGTTTTTCAGAAAACCGGGCGATCATTTGCTCTTGGATATCTGTATGATCGGGAATGATGGTATACGTGGTGGTAAAATATTCGGTCTCCACGCTGCCTGAGAACAACTCCGTGAGTGCTCTTTCCTGCGTATCGATCTCTTCCATTACCACTTTGTACGCGTTTCCATCCGGCGGCATACTCTCTGCTTCCCCCGAGAGAATATCGCCGCGGCTACGGCGTAAGTCAAACACCTGGCGAGCTACCAACTCCGCCTGTTTCGCGGTTGACCCGGCCATCAGTGTTTCCTGAGAGAAATAACGACGGGGATTTGACGAAGGTTTTGTTCCCTCCGGAAGTCGCGTATCGGCAGGAAGTTCCTCTTCCGGCTCCGCGTTGATGGTCACAATTAACCCATCCTCGCGTAGATACACGTAAGGTTCCACCGTTCTCCCTCGAAATTCGACCATAAAGGAGTTCTCTTTATCGGGTATCCCTTTGTTGGTAACGTCAATCTTTTCAAGGGTGTATGCCACTCTGTTTTCAGTAATCGGATTTTCTATTCCCAAGTAACGCTGCGCGTAAGGATAAAAATCTCCGCGGTGATAGGTGGTCTTCTTTACCAGCATTGTTACCTCGAAAGATGTTTTCGGTAAAGAGTAGATAACACCCCAGTTGTTGGCTTTAATAGCGTTTACCCTCGTTGTTTTCTGCGCGGTAGCACAGGAAGCAGTGATCAGTGCCACTAAAAAAAATAAATATTTTATTCGTATCATTGTTCGTTGTTATTACGATTTAAACTCAACTGTTCAAGACGATCATCTCACCAACACTACCGATGCATTTAAAAATATAGCGATTGCCGGTAACGATTTTGGCATAGGCTAATGGGCCGACTGGAACTGCTCCAAGAACCGCACGTCGTTTTCTGAGAACATCCTCAGGTCTTTCACCTGATACTTTAGGTTGGTAACACGTTCGATACCCATCCCAAGGGCATATCCCGTGAACTCCTTGCTATCAATCCCACAGTTTTCGAGCACATTCGGATCCACCATGCCACACCCTAGGATCTCTACCCAACCGGTATGCTTGCAGAACGGGCACCCTTTGCCGCCACAGATGTTACAGGAGATGTCCATCTCCGCGCTGGGCTCAGTGAATGGAAAATAGGAAGGACGTAACCGTATCTTGGTATCGTCACCGAACATCTCTTTCGCGAAAAACAGAAGAGCCTGCTTGAGGTCAGCAAACGACACATCCCTATCAATATAAAGAGCCTCAACCTGATGAAAAAAACAGTGCGCGCGGTAAGAGATCGCCTCGTTACGAAAAACACGCCCCGGGCATATAATCCGGATGGGCGGTGAAGTTTCCTCCATAACGCGTGTTTGAACCGATGAAGTGTGGGTGCGCAAAACAATTTGCGGGTCATTTTGAACAAAAAAGGTATCTTGCATATCACGCGCCGGATGATCATCCGCGAAGTTGAGCGACGAAAAAACATGCCAGTCATCTTCTACCTCCGGTCCCTCGGCGATCGAAAATCCCAATCGTTTGAATATATCGATGATCTCTTCTTTAACAATCGAAATGGGATGGCGTGTACCCAAGGTCACGGGGTAAGCCGTACGTGAAAGATCAATTCCCGAGTCTCTTTCCCCGTGTGCTTCAAATTGCTCTTTGAGCGATTGTATTTTTTCTGTTGCTTTCGTTTTAAGTTCGTTTACCCGCATGCCCACTTCCCGTTTTTTTTCAGCAGGCACATTTCTAAAGTCGTCCATTAATGCGGCAATAGCCCCCTTTTTTCCCAGGTATTTTACCCGTGCTGTTTCCAGCGTTTCAGGATCGCTTGCCTCCAGTTGCTCAATCTTTGTCAACAGAGCCTCTATTTTTTCGATCATATTGAACATTATAAATTCATTCTGGGACAAAAATACACTTTTTATCGCGATTTCATCCTGTTTGCAGGGAACAATTTTGTACTTTCGCGTATGGGGCCTTGCCTAAGTCGTCAGGCGGTACAGCGTCGCAACTCGGTTATTTACATCGGCCCCCTTCCTTTCGATGATGATTGATAAGGTGCGTGAATACATAGAAAACGAGAAGCTACTCCGAGCTGGTGAAAAGGTTGTTGTCGGGCTGAGTGGTGGCATGGACTCCATGGCATTGATCGATCTGTTAACACGTCTGGAGTATCGTTGTATAGCGGCGCACTGTAACTTTCACCTACGGGGCGAAGAGTCGCTGCGGGATGCCAATTTCGTGAAAGAGTGGTGCAAAGAAGCCCAAATTCCGCTGGTAACTATCGATTTTGATACGCATCGTCACGCTAGCCACCGTAAAATATCGATTGAGATGGCGGCCCGTGAGTTACGCTACGATTGGTTCGAAACAATCCGCCGTGAACAGTCTGCCGATTCAATCGCGGTAGCTCACCATCGCGACGACTCTGTTGAGACGGTATTATTGAACTTAATCCGTGGTACCGGCATTCGAGGGGTTACAGGTATCGTACCTCGTAACCAACGGGTAATACGCCCCCTCTTAAATGTTTCTCGCGATGAGATCGAAGCATATGTAGCGGAACGGAAAATCCCGTACGTGGTGGATAGTACCAACGCGGAAGACGCGTACATTCGGAACGCCATTCGGCTGAATATAATCCCGGCGTTGGAAACAATCAACCCACGGGCAAAGGAGGCGATTCATCGAACTTCCCGCCATTTGTCGGAGGTAGAAAAGATATATAAACAGTCCATCGATCAATCGATCGGTAGCGTTTTCAACAATAATAGAATCAGTATCCCGTTGCTTCGAGAAACCCCGTCGCCACTAGCGGTGCTTTACGAGCTTCTTTTTCCGCTGGGTTTTTCACCCTCCACCATCGAAGATGTTTACCAATGCATGGAGGGCGAGCCGGGAAAATTTTTCTTTTCTGCTACCCACCGGTTAATGAAAGATCGGGACTTTTTTCTTCTCGATAACACGGAAAAGGGGCCTCCTGATGTGGCAAGCTATACTATTCATGAAGGAACCGATGAAATTCAGCACCCTATTCATCTCACCCTTCGCACCGAAGAGATGCCGATTGAAATTCGTAAAGAAAGAGATTTTCTCTACCTCGACGCCGATAAAGTGGTTTACCCGCTACAACTGCGCCGTTGGGAGCAGGGCGACTGGTTTGTGCCGTTTGGCATGAAAGGGAGAAAGAAGCTGAGTGATTTTTTTACTGACTCAAAACTGAACAGGAAAGAAAAAGAGGAAGTATGGGTGCTGCTTTCAGGCGGCCAAATCGTTTGGATAGTTGGGAGGCGTGGTGATGACCGATTACGAGTTACTGAGGCCACGAAGCGGGTACTCGTGATTGAGCAACATTCGTGAGTTTTAGTTTTTTTCACTTTTCGTACGCAACCTTTTCCTTGTAATTCCGTCTATCATGTACAGCAGTGGTGATTATAGAACATGTATCAAACAAATCTAAAATAATAAAATCGTATGAAAAATAGTACAGTTAAAGACCTTGTTATGTTGGGTGCCCTCGCGGGGGCTGCCTATTTTGTTTCCCGTTATTACCGTCAAAAGAAGCTAAAAGAGAGGGAGTTGCGTGAATCACTCCATTTTCAGTTGTTTTAAGGATACAGGTACGTTTGCTCTCGACCTACGCGGCCGGCCCTAACCGGTACGTTACTTGCACCTATTTTTGATTTGATGCAAAGGAAATATTTTTTGTACCTTCGCGTCATTCATAAACAGTCGATATTTTAGTATGCTTACACTTAAAGCCATAAACGAAAACAGAGAGGAGATCGTTCGCCGCCTATCGAAAAAACACTTCGACGGGCAAGAGATCATCACACGAATCGTGAAGCTCGATGCGATAAGGCGAGAGACACAGACGTCTCTTGATTCACTGCTTGCCGATATTAATTCTCTCTCCCGTTCGATCGGGTCATTCATGAAAGAGGGAAAAAAAGAGGAAGCCGCGGCTGCCCGGGAGCAGGTAGGCAAGCTAAAGGGGACTTCCAGTCAATTAGAAAGCAAGCTAAAAGAGACGGAGGAAGAGATTGGCGAATTACTGGTAACAATCCCGAACCTTCCGCACGAATCGGTGCCCGAGGGAAAAACACCCGAGGACAACATCGTGGAGCGGAGTGGGGGAGTTATGCCTTCTTTACCGGAGAGTGCCTTACCGCATTGGGAGCTCGCTAAGAAATACGATTTGATCGACTTTGAGTTGGGAGTTAAAATTACCGGTGCCGGCTTCCCGGTATATAAAGGAAAAGGAGCACGGCTTCAACGGGCGTTGATCAACTACTTTTTGGATGCGGCGCGTGATGCCGGATATCTTGAGGTACAGCCCCCCTACTTGGTGAACAGCGAATCGGGGTTTGGCACTGGCCAACTGCCCGACAAAGAGGGCCAAATGTATCACGTGGGGCTGGATGATCTTTACCTGATTCCCACCTCTGAAGTGCCCATAACCAATATGTATCGCAACGTTATCCTCGAAAAGGAGGAATTGCCCGTGCGCAATACTGCCTATTCGGCTTGTTTCCGTCGTGAGGCGGGCTCGTATGGGAAAGATGTAAGGGGACTAAACAGGTTACACCAATTCGACAAAGTGGAAATCGTTTGCATCGAAAATCCGGAAGATTCCTACGCTCGGCTCGACGAGATGGTAAACCACGTGCAGTCGCTGGTACAAAAACTGGGCCTCCCATGGCGAATCCTGCGCTTATGCGGGGGTGATATGAGCTTCACCTCGGCATTAACGTTCGATTTTGAAGTATTTTCGGCGGCGCAAGAACGATGGTTAGAGGTAAGCTCCGTTTCGAACTTCGAAGATTACCAGGCCAACCGGTTGAAATGCCGCTATCGCGATGTTAATCGTAAGACTCAGCTCTGCCACACGCTTAACGGGAGTGCACTTGCACTGCCCCGGGTGATGGCCGCGTTGCTTGAAAACAACCAAACGGCCGAGGGAATAAAGATTCCCGATGTGTTAATACCTTATTGTGGTTTCGAGCGGATTGAGGGATGACGCGCGACCTACCTACAACTTCTCTTCTAACATCTCCATTAGTTGCAGAAGTGATTGTTCACTGGTTTGTTGAATATTAGTCGTTCTATCGCCCTCAAAACGATAGCAGCGCGAAAGAACACGGCCGCGATAAAAAGTAGAAATCCATACGGTGCCAACGGGCTTCTCTTTGGTACCACCACTCGGGCCCATGATGCCCGAGACCGCGATGCTGCAATCGGTACCCATTTCCCGTGCCGCGTTTTGGGCCATCTGTTCCGCCACATCGCGACTTACTGCCCCGTAAGCCTCCAATACTCGTTTTTCCACGTGGAGTTGCTCCTCCTTCACGCGGTTGTCGTAGGCAATAATACTCCCTGTAAAGTAATCCGATGCACCCCGTGGAAGTGTTAACCGGTGGGCGATTAACCCTCCCGTGCAACTCTCCGCGGTCGCGATGGTGAGGTGCTTTTCCCGAAGCATCGCGCTCAACTCAGCGACCCTAAGATCCTCCATTAAGCTGTTTTTTTTCATATCCAGACGTTGTTAATACAAATAAACAGATAAACTTTCAGAATTTGAAAAAAGAGGGTGATAATTTTGTTATTATAAAGGATTACACTATCTTTGCCCTCCGAAAAATAGAAGCATCAACGTATAGAGATCAATATAATATGAAGAAAGAGATTCATCCCGACAATTATCGTCCAGTCGTTTTCAAGGACATGTCGAACGACGAGATTTTTATTTCCCGGTCCACCGTCAACGCAAGAGAAACGATTGATATAGATGGTGTTACGTATCCTTTAGTAAAGCTTGAGATTACAAGCTCATCTCACCCCTTTTATACAGGGAAGCAGAAACTCGTGGATACCGCGGGCCGCGTAGACAAGTTCATGAGCCGCTATGGCAACCGTAACAAGAAGAAATAAAAAACGGTAAATGATCAAAAGTGTACAACGGTGGTCTCTGTGAGGTCACCGTTGTTTGTTTTCTGATAAAACAGTTGGTAGAACCACCCCTCAGAAAATTAAATTAATCGTATGAAGTTAACGCAATTTTATGTATTTTTGTCGTTCTGATGTAAATACCCTACCTGTCAGGTGCGCCCTCCTCAGGTAATTGAAACATTGGTTCAATGAAAAGAACGAATAAATCTTTTTTGCTTTTACTCCTAATCCTGTTTTGTCAGCCGGCTGCCTCTCAGGTGCAACTGAATGACAGCGCGAAAATAAGCCTGTTGACCGCTTCCCCTTGGTACGAAGCCGTATACGCTTTCTTTGGACATACCGCTTTGCGGGTGCAGGATGACTCCACCGGAGTTGATGCCGTATTCAACTACGGCTATTTCGACTCATCCCAACCCCACTTTATCTACCACTTCATACGGGGAGAAACCGATTACGTGTTGGGAGTTATCACCTACGACCAGTTTATGGCCGAGTATGGTTACAAGGGGCAGGAAGTGGTGGAACAGGAATTAAACATGATGCCGGATGAAAAACAGGAGTTATACGAGGCGTTGGTTGTCAATGCCCTGCCCGAGAACATGCGGTACCGGTACAACTACTTTCACGATAACTGCGCGACACGCCCCCGCGATATGGTGGAAAGGTACGTCGGGGCACCTATCGAATACCCTCCCACGGCACGGGAACAATCTTTCCGCGACTTGGTACACGAGCACGTTAGCCACTCTTCTTGGGTAAAATTCGGAATCGATCTGTTGATTGGGAGTGAAGCCGATCAAGTGATTGACACCCGCCAAAAAATGTATATCCCCTCTTACCTGATGAATTCGTTTCAAGGGGCAACAGTTCACCGGCCAGACACGGTGCGGCTCCCATTGGTAGAAAGTTCGCACGTGGTATTGGAAAGAAATCCGGAAATCAATGCCCCCGGCAAAGAGTTTCCTCTCTCTCCGATGATGACGGCAATAATTTTGCTGTTTTTGGCCATTATAGTCTCCTTGGTACAAAATATAAAACTCGACAAATCGAAGCTATCACAATTTTTTGACACTTTCCTTTTCGGGGTCACCGGGTTAGGTGGGTTGGTTGTTTTCGTACTCATGTACTACTCCGAGCACCCGGCAACCAATCCTAATTGGAATTTCGCGTGGCTACACCCTTTCGCTTTCTTGATCCTATTTTTATTTTGGTCAAAACGAGCCCGCGGCATCGTTTATTCCTATCATTTCATTAACTTTGCAGTCCTAACGCTTTTCTTGTCGCTTTGGTGGTTGATACCTCAACAACTGCCGCTAGCAACCATTCCCTTTTCGCTCTGTTTATGGCTCCGTTCTGCCACGCATCTCTACATTCGGCGAAAAGAGAGGATCAAAAATAAGCGTTTCTCTTCGAGCCGAGCGCTCAAGAGAGGGTGGGGCATATAATAGGATAGGTAAACGACAATTTGTAATAATGATCAAGGTAATTTCTTCTTTAGTTGCTTTTTTTTCCATCTCTGCGCTTTTTGCCCAGAGCCCTTCTGCCGAAATACCCAAGCTCGTGGTGGGCATAACCATCGATCAGCTTCGGGGAGATTATTTGGAGATGTTTCGGCACACTTTTGGCAATCGAGGTTTTAACCGGTTGTTAAACAATGGATTGGTCTACAGCAACGTCTATTACGATTTTCCTAACCTCGATAAGGCTTCCACCATCACCACGATCTATACAGGAGCCACCCCCTCGTATCACGGCATTATCGCTGAAAAAAAATTCCTTGTAAACAGCAATCAGGAGGTCTCCTCCCACCACGACGATAATTACTTGGGTAATTTTACAACCGAGAAGCTTTCCCCTCTTCCAATTCGGGTTTCCACGCTGGCAGATGAGTTGAAAATTGCCTCCGGGGGACAATCCGATATTTTTGCTTTTGCGCCCGACCCCTCTCAAGCATTTGCCTCGGGGGGGCACGCGGCCAGTGGAGCCTACTGGATAGAAGAAGAGAACGGGAAATGGGCGACCACCACCTTCTACAAAAATAGGCAGCCCCTGGTGGATCAACACAATCGTAGTCCCGAGTCACTCACGTTCACTGCCGGTGGAATCACATGGCGTCCGGCAATCAATATAGAGCAGTATAACGCGTTCCCCTACACCCGGAATCGATACAATTTCCAACACTACCTGGGGAGCGAAAAGGGGGGGAACTACTACCTCTTCAAACAGTCGCCCTACGTGAACAAAGAGGTGAACGACATGGCGATACGAATGCTTGAATCGGGTGCATTGGGTAAGAGGGTGAACCCCGACTTACTGGCGGTAACCTTTTACGCGGGATCTTTCCCGAACGCGCTCGATAAAAACTACTCGATCGAGATTCAAGACACCTATTATCGATTAGACCAAGAGCTGGAACGATTGCTTGATGCACTCGAAGCAGAAGTGGGACTAAAAAACTGCCTTATCTTCGTGGCATCCACCGGTTACTTCAACGAACAGGAGGTGATACCGGAAGGAATGGTGACCTCGGGGGGTGATTTTTATCCCGACCGAAGTCAAGCACTTCTCAATATGTACCTGATGGCCCTGTATGGACGGGAACAATGGATAAAAAAGTACTATAACAAGCAGCTCTTTTTTGATCGGAAACTTTTGGAAGATAATAAGATCGATTTGGCCGAGTTTCAACAGAAAGCCGCTGAATTTCTCGTGCAATCCGCCGGTATTCAGAATGTGATCACCTCCCAGCAGATGCTTCACGGCGCGTACGACCAAAACGTGCAGTTTCATCGGAACGGCTTTTACAAGGGAATCTCGGGCGACCTATTCCTTGAACTACAGCCCGGGTGGAGAGTGATCGACCCGCAATCGAAGGTTCAAGAACGAGGCCACAACAACGCGATCATCGCCCCGGTCATCTTTTTTGGTAACAATATTAAACCTCAAAAAATTAACCGCACCATCAATGCAACCGAAATCGCACCCAGCGTGTCGTACCGGCTGCGTATACGTGCTCCCAACGCCGCGCAGGGTGATATCCTTCAGGAGCTTTTCTGAAACTGGAAATACAAACAGGAAGAAATCTTAATTAAATCATACAAATCAAGCACGGCGTGAGCTGCTTGGAATAAAAAATAACGTTATGGCATTCAATAAAATAATATCAAAACTTTTTGGTAATAAAGCACA
>Ga0209075_1003379_pt1 | contig 13347 bp, 12 predicted proteins | sample Stecom2011_FD_187523 | JGI IMG/M metagenome (GOLD analysis project Ga0209075, IMG submission 187523) | Agricultural soil microbial communities from Utah to study Nitrogen management - Steer compost 2011 (SPAdes) (version 2) | ecosystem: Environmental > Terrestrial > Soil > Agricultural land... | reverse complement strand
GAATTTATGGTATAATCAAATTTTGTAGTTCAAATTAAACGTACATTTCTTCTTGCTGTTGAGCAATTTTATCATCCTTTAAGTACTCATCATAAGGCATTAATTTATCAATCATTCCTTTTGGAGTAATTTCAATAATTCGGTTGGCAACAGTTTGTACCAATTCCTGGTCATGTGAAGTGAATAAAATGATTCCTGGGAAATCTTTCATTCCGTTGTTCAATGCCGTAATTGATTCAAGATCCAAGTGGTTTGTCGGTTCGTCTAACATCAATAAGTTCGCTTTTGCCATCATTAAACGCGAAAGCATACACCTCACTTTTTCACCTCCTGAAAGTACTTTCGCACTTTTCAAAGCTTCTTCACCTGAGAACAACATTCTTCCTAAGAATCCACGCAGATAAACTTCCTCACGTTCCTCTTCTGTTTGAGCATAGTTTCTTAGCCAATCAACTAAACTTTCGTCTTTTTGGAAGTACTCATGGTTTTCGTTGGGTAAATACGCTGTTGTGATGGTTGTTCCGAATTTGAAATCTCCAGTTTTCGGTTCTTTTCTTCCACTTAAAACTTCAAAAAACGCAGTTAAAGCTTGAGAATTCTTTGAAATGAAAGCGATTTTATCGTTTTTTCCAACGTTGATGTTTACGTCTTTGAAAAGCACTTGCCCATCTTGTTCGTAAGAAAGATTGTTCACATGAAGTACTTGGTCTCCAGCTTCTCTTTCTTGTTCGAAAACAATTCCAGGGTATCTTCTAGAAGAAGGTTGAATTTCATCTAAATCTAATTTGTCCAATAACTTTCTTCTACTCGTTGCTTGTTTCGATTTAGAAGCATTGGCAGAGAAACGCGAAATAAAGTCTTGTAATTCTTTTTTCTTGTCTTCCGCTTTTTTGTTTTTATCTGCACGTTGACGAGAAGCCAATTGAGAAGATTTGTACCAGAACGTATAGTTTCCAGTAAATAAGTTGATTTTGGAATAATCAATATCGCAAATATGTGTACACACAGTATCTAAGAAGTGACGGTCATGCGAAACAACAATCACTGTGTTTTTAAAGTCCAGTAAGAAATCTTCTAACCATTCGATAGTTTTTAAATCTAAATCGTTGGTTGGCTCATCGAGAATCAATAAGTCCGGATTTCCAAATAATGCCTGCGCTAAAAGCACACGTACTTTCAAAGCATTCGGCATATCTTTCATCAATGTATGGTGCATTGATTCATCAATTCCTAAGTTAGAAAGCATAGTTGCAGCATCTGTCTCTGCATTCCATCCTTCCATATCTGCAAATTCGGTTTCCAATTCTGAAGCCCGCATTCCATCTTCATCAGAGAAATCTGGTTTGGCATACAAAGCGTCTTTTTCAACCATAATTTCAAAAAGACGTTTATGACCACGAATTACTGTTTGCAATACTTCGTATTCATCAAATTCGAAGTGGTCCTGCTTTAGCACAGCCATACGTTTTCCTGGTTCTAGAGCGACTTGCCCTTTAGTAGGATCTTGATCTCCAGTAAGAATTTTAAGGAATGTAGATTTACCAGCACCATTGGCACCGATAACACCGTAGCAATTTCCATGAGAAAATTTAAGGTTAACGTCGTCAAAAAGAACACGTTTTCCAAACTGAAGGGTCAAATTATTAACTGTAATCATAGTTTTTCAAAATTTTGTGCAAAGATACGCTAAATATATTCAATCCCATACTTTGCATTTGGGTTAAACAATTGTTTGTAAGTGTTTTGATTATTCATCGTCCAAGTTAGCACGAAGTTTCTGACGCAATTGACGGTTGTATGTTTCCATCAAATACTTGAAATAGTTTCGTGTACTTTTGGCGATACATTTAGTGTATTGTTTTAATCGGTACTCAATGTGTTCTTGTAAAGCTTCTTGAATTTCTAATCCATCATAAAAATCGTTGGCTTTATTGAAGATTGCTTGAAAATGATTTTCTAAAGAATCATCAACGGCTTGTTTCCCTTTGATGCCTCTATCGATATAATCTTCATAGACTTCTTTCATTTTAAATTGATCTAAAACTTCAGTGTCTACTCGTTCTTGAACATGTTTTGGAAGCATGTATGCAGCTTCAAACATAATGTCTTCTTGCTCAGATAAACGCGCTTCTAAGAAACGGTCTGGGAATTGAAAAGCATCTTGCCAGTTGATGTAGTCTTGCCACAAACCAAAACGACGTACGTTATTTCCTAAATCAATTAATCTGAAAATGTCTTTGTTTGGCAGCTTCCTTGATCCACGCCCAATCATTTGGTGGTAGAGCGTCAGTGAACGTGTTGCACGGTTTAGAATAATGGTTTCTACTGTTGGTTCATCAAATCCAGTCGTTAAGATTCCTACAGAAGATAGGATCGCATTGGGTGTATCTTTAAACCATTTTAGGATGTCTTTTCTGTCTTTATCAGAAAATGTACTGTCTAAATGACGAATTGCGTAACCTCTTTTATGAAAGGTTTCTTGCACACGAATACTGGTTTCAATACCCGAGTTAAAAATCAATGTTTTTGTATTTACAGCCACTTCTTCGTATGCGAAAAGTAATTTTTCTTGCATGAAATAATTGCCGTAAACCTGTTCTGAACTGCTCACTGTAAAGTCTCCATTCGAACCAATTTTTAAACCATGGAGATTAACGTCATAGGTAAATGTTTCTGCATTGGCCAGGTAACCGTTTTCAATTAAAGAAGCAATACTTTCTCCAACTTTTAATTTGTCGTAATGGTCGTTTAATGGAAGCGCTTTATTAGAGCTTAGCGGTGTTGCAGTAACTCCTAAAATATTTGCTTCTTGGTAATATTGAAAAATCTTTCTAAAACTATTGTAGTGAGCCTCATCGACAATCACTAATCCAATTTCTTTGATAAAGTTTTCATCATCTTGTAGACGATTGTTTAAAGTTTCTACCATCGCGATGAAGCAATTGTATTCGCCTTGGTCGTCTAGCGTTTTTACTTCACTGTTGATGATTTTATTGCTTACACCAATGGCAGAAAGTTGCTTAGAAGTTTGAACAGACAATTCGATACGGTGGGTAAGGATAAGTACTTTTTTCTTCCATGTTTCAATATATCTCTTCGTAATTTCAGAAAAGATAACTGTTTTCCCTCCCCCTGTTGGAAGTTGAAAAAGTAAATTAAAATCATTGCCGTTTTCTTTTAATTCCGCAATGATCTGGTCTACTGTTCTTTGTTGGAAAGGATACAGTGTTTTGGGCTTAAAAAGTGCTTCGTCTATCATACCTTGATTATCTCAAAAATTGGGGTACAAAAGTACGCCCTTTTTCGAGAACAAAAAAATATAACACTATAATTTCCTGTTTTAGGGCGCTTTTTGATTAATATTCACATAAAAAAAAGACAGTTCTTTTCAAACTGTCTTTCATTCACTTTTAGTTGCTATTTGGATTGGGTAAGTGGGAAATCCAATCGCCTCACCTAATCCTTATTTTATCCTTCTAAAGCTGTCAAGTAACGTTCTGCATCTAATGCAGCCATACAACCTGTTCCTGCTGCTGTAACTGCCTGACGATAGACGTTGTCTGCAGCATCACCTGCAACAAATACACCTGGTACATTCGTTAGGGAAGTTCCTGGCTTTTCGTATTTAATGTAGCCTGTTTCATCCATGTTGATGTAGTCTTTAAAGATATCAGTGTTTGGTTTGTGACCAATAGCTACGAAAAATCCTGTACATGGAATTTCTTTTGTTTCTTTTGTCTTGTTGTTGATTACGCGAACACCCGTTACGCCCATATCATTTCCTAGAACTTCTTCAGTTTCGGTGTTTAATAAGATCTCAATATTTGGTGTGTTTCTCACGCGGTCTTCCATGATCTTAGAAGCACGGAATTCATCACGACGTACTAACATTGTAACTTTTGAACACAATTTTGAAAGGTAATGTGCTTCTTCACAAGCTGTATCTCCAGCACCAACGATTACTGTTTCTTGATTTTTGTAAAAGAATCCATCACACACAGCACAGGCAGAAACACCACCTCCCATTTTGAGGTACTTTTGCTCTGATTCTAACCCAAGGTACATGGCCGAAGCTCCAGTCGAAATAATTACCGTTTTAGCATGAATTTCAGTTCCATTGTCAGCCCAACATTTGTGAATTGGTCCACTAAAGTCAACCTTATTAATGAATCCTGAACGAACATCTGTATTGAAACGTTCTGCTTGTTTTTGTAATTGAATCATCATTTCTGGTCCTGTAACTCCATCAGGATAACCAGGGAAGTTCTCTACGTCATTTGTCGTTGTTAGTTGTCCACCTGGTTGAAGTCCTTGATACATTACAGGATTCATATCGGCACGTGCCGCATAAATCGCAGCAGTATATCCCGCAGGTCCTGACCCTATAATAAGACAGTCTATATTTTCTACTTTACTCATGTTCTTCTTGATTTTTTAGAAAGTCAAATTTAAGAATTTTTCTCCGTAAAGTAGGTAACATTAGTTGCCTTTACATTGGAAAGCTGAAAAAAGTCAGGTATTTAATGCTGAATTATCAATGATGAGGTATAAATCCAAAAACTCATCATTCATAGTTCATCACCCATAGTTATTTATCCCTCTGTCTTACTCGAGTATCCGATCAATTCACTTAATCTTTCTATCTCTTGTTCTGTAAGGTATCGCCATTCTCCAACAGGTGTGTCGAGTAAAATATTCATGATTCTTACACGTTTTAACGCGGTAACATTGTAATCGAAATATTCGCACATTCTTCGAATTTGACGATTGAGTCCTTGGGTAAGAATAATTTTAAAGGTTCTTTTATTTAATTGCTCCACAATACACTTATTGGTCATTGTACCTAGGATTGGAACGCCATTTCCCATTTTGTCAATAAAATCTTGGGTGATTGGTTTGTCAACAGAGACAATATATTCTTTTTCATGATTGTTGCTCGCCCTTAGAATCTTATTTACAATATCTCCATCGTTTGTTAACAGGATTAGGCCTTCACTTGGTTTGTCTAGACGTCCAATAGGGAAGATGCGTTCAGGATAATTCATGAAATCGATGATGTTGTCAGGTTCAACACGCGTATCAGTTGTGCAGACAATACCCACAGGTTTATTTAATGCGATATATATATTCTCCCTGTTTTTATTGTTGACATTTTTTCCATCCACCGCAACAACATCACCCGGTTGAACTTTAGTTCCCATTTCAGGAACTTTTCCATTGATCGTTACACGATTTTGTTCTATGAGTTTATCCGCAGCTCGGCGTGAGCAATATCCCGCTTCGCTTAAATATTTATTGATACGAGTTTCTTTCATAGTGGCAAAGATAATTGAATTCTCTATATCTCGTAGTATCTCGAAAAAGAGTAGAGTATGTTTACATTAAAGATGGATCAATCCTAAACCCTGTTATAGTTGTGCTTTAGTGCATTACTTTTAAAAAAGTTTCTCATTTCCCTTATGCCTCTCACTATCTCTTTTTGTTTTCTTCTCTAAGTTCTTTGCCATAGCTTCAGTCAAGTCTACCCCCGTTTGGTTGGCAATACATGTCAATACAAAAAGTACATCGGATAGTTCATCACCTAAGTCTTTGTTTTTATCTGACTCCTTTTCACTTTGTTCACCGTATCTGCGCGACATTATTCGAGCTACTTCGCCCACTTCTTCCATCAAAACAGCAGTGTTGGTGAGTTCGTCAAAATATCGAACGCCATGTTCCTTAATCCAGCGATCTACCGTGGCTTGTAATTCATTAATTGTCATTATTCCTTGTTTTTTGTGTCAATTGTTATGGTTACTGGTCCATCATTTACCAATGCAACTTTCATGTCAGCGCCAAATGCTCCGCTTTCTACTTTACATGCACTCACAGCTGCTAGCACTTTTTTGAATTTTTCATAGAGCGGAATAGCAATGTCAGGCTTTGCAGCATGAATAAAGCTAGGACGGTTTCCTTTTTTGGTTTTGGCGTGCAAAGTAAACTGAGAAATGACTAAAAATGCTCCTTTTATGTCTTGAATGCTGAGGTTCATTAATCCATTTTCATCGGAAAAGATCCTTAAATTACTCAGTTTTCTACTCAACCATTCAATATCTTCATCGGTATCATTTTCTTCAATACCCACTAAAACGACCAATCCATTTCCAATTTGACCAGTGACTTTGTTTTCTATTGTTACGCTGGCTTCTGTTGTTCTTTGGATGACTACTCTCATTTATCTGTAATTTTGGGTTTGATCCTCTGTGATTAAATCAAGGTAAGTGTTGTAACGAGAAGGATGGATTTCTCCATATTCCACCGCTTCTTTGATGGCACAGTCGGGTTCGTTTAAATGTTGACAATTATGAAATTTACATTCGTTTAGTAGCGCCCTCATTTCAGGGAAGTAATGACTCATTACTTTCTTGTCTAAATCTACAACTCCAAAGGCTTTTACTCCAGGGGTGTCAATGATGTAACCGCCTGTTTTAAGTTTGTGCATTTCTGCAAATGTGGTGGTATGTTGACCTTGCATATGATGAATAGAAATTTCTGCAGTTTTTATGTCTAAGGTACTGTCTAATGCGTTGATTAATGTGCTTTTACCAGTTCCACTATGACCCGCAATCATTACTTGCTTGTCTTTAATGTCATCTCTTAAGAATTCGACATTGGTTTTGTTTAGAGCAGAAATTTTCTCACAAGGATACCCTATTTCTTCATAGATCTCCATAATGTCATCTACAAGCGGCAAATGTTCCTCCATATATAAATCCATCTTGTTGAAAAGTAAAGTTACAGGGATACGGTAGGCTTCTGCAGCAACTAAAAAACGATCTATAAAAGCCAAATGTGTTTCAGGGGCTACTAATGTGACCAAAAGATAAGCTCTGTCAACGTTGGCAGCTAATATATGGGATTGCTTTGAAAGGTTGATGGACTTTCTCACAATGTAGTTGTGACGAGGTAATATTTCAGTAATCACTCCAGTGCCATCTTCGTTTTCTGAAATCATCACTTCGTCTCCTGCAGCAACAGGATTTGTAGATTTGATGCCTTTCAACCGAATTCTCCCTCGAATTCCCGCTTGAAGGGTTTCGCCATTTTCTAATTCGATGAGGTACCATTTACCTGTTGATTTGAGTACTTTTCCTTTTTTCAATCTGATCTTATTACTGATAATTCGTTCAAAATTACTGAAAAATTTAAACAAACATCGCCGCATATTGATAAGCTTGTTGTTTTATCATCACAGAATAATCATTCAACATTAAATTCCACTTCTTAACATAATTATGACAGATTGTTAAATGTATTCCGTTATTTTTGTGGCTCGATAAAAACTAAAGAAGATGAATAAACTTTCAACCTTGTGTTTCATCTTGTTAACTTCTATTACTTTTGGACAGGATATGAAGTTTACAGGAACTGTGAATGACACCATTAATGACCAACCTTTAGAGAATGCTGTGGTGATGGCGGTAAGATTGTCGGATGGATTGCTTTTGGGCTATACACGTACAAGAGAAGATGGTTATTTTGATTTGCGTGGGGTTCCTATTGATACCATGGAGCTGATTATTTCGCATTATAAATTTGACGAAAAACGTTACTATATTATCGGGTCAGATGAAAATACAGAAATCCATATTCCTAGTGTCATTCTTCCAGAACAAGCAACACAGTTTGATGAAGTTGTCGTTTATGCCAATAAAGAACCCATCTATTTTAGAGGAGATACTTTAGTTTATGTCGCTGATTCTTTTGCCACCAAAGAAAACGCTATGGTTGAAGATTTGTTGAAGAATCTGCCAGGACTACAGGTAGACGATGATGGAAATGTGAGCTCTCAAGGACGAAAAGTAACTAAAGTCTTGGTGGATGGAGATGAGTTTTTTGGAACAGACCCCACTATTGCTACACGAAATTTATCGGCTAAAGGAGTTGATAAAATTGAAGTTTATGAAACAGAAGATGAAACTTCAGGAGGAAATTCTGAAGAAAAGATTCAAGTACTTGATGTACGCCTAAAAGATGACGCAAAACAAGGTTACTTTGGAAAAGTGGCCGGGAGGGGTGGATTCAACTCTGAATATTTTAAAGATTTACCCAATGGAAGTCTGTTTTATGAAGGGGAAGTCTTGGCCAACTATTTTGATAAAGACCTAAAGATTTCAGTTTTCGCACTAGGTTCCAATACACCCAACACAGGGTTTAGTCGCCAAGATGCCTCAAGGTTTGGGTTGACCAATGAAATGCGTGGCGGTTGGGGATCTTTTATGAATACCAGTAGTCTAAATGGTTTGCCTGAAAATTATAAAGGCGGGTTTTATTACTCCAATAAATTAGGCGAAAAAGTGAAGATGGGACTGAACTATACGTATAACGATAGTAGATTAACAACGGAACAGGTGAGGAATTCAGAATACCACTTCGCCGATACAACTTACAATAAAAGAGATTCTTCTTTTAAGGAACAACTCCAACAATCCCACACCATTAATTTAAATTTAGATTATGACATAAATGATAAAACCAAGTTGAAATTAAAATCGAGCTTGTCACTTAGAAATGAATCAATGTCTGAAAATAATGAAAGTGATTTCTTTACGACAGACAACCAAAGATTTAGTGCTTCTGATGTGAGAAACGAATCTGAAGCTGAAGGTTTAGAAGGGAATATAGAATTAACATTGAATAAGAAATTTGCTAAACGTTTCAGAGAACTCGATGTTGTTTATCAACTCGGATACACCGAAACAGATCGTGAAAACACCCTAAATTCAAATCAGTTTTTCGGTCAGTTTGTTACACCAGATTCTATTTTTGATCAGCAAAGAACCATGACCAATAACACCACCGGTCATCGTATTATGGTAGATTACATGGAGCCGATAACACGCCGATTTAGGTTGAAATTCCAGTACAGATTAGATTACTTCTTTGGTGCGCAAGCTACCTCAACTTATGACCGTACACCAACTGGATACGATAATTACGCTGGGCTTTACAGTAATGACTTTAGCAATACACGTTTAGAAAATCGTGGTGCTATTGGAATTATGTATACTGATAGAAAACATACCTTAGAACTTGGTTCTAGAATTCGAAATGTTAAAATTGATAACATTAATAATGAAGATAACTCTGTAATTAAACAGGATGTTGACGATCTTCTTCCTTATTTGGAATACAGTTATAAGTTTTCTAATGCTCATCAAATTCGATTCGTTTATAGCACAAGCTCAAATCAGCCAAGTTTAGACCAGTTACAGCCTGTGAGAGACAATACAGATCCAAACAGTTTGGTTGTTGGTAATCCTGAATTGGCACCTAATTTTAACCATGATTTGAGTATCCATTACAATAAGTGGAATGCCTTAAAGTACAGTTATATATATGCAGGAGCTTATATGACTTATATTGATAATGCATTTTCAAACGCTATCGTATATAACCCAAATGGACAATCAGTTTCAACGGCGGTCAATGTTGATGGAAATGTTTACGGTGGTTTTTATGCAGGAGGTGGACTTCCATTGTATAAAAAAATACTTCATTTTAGACCAATGGCTTCTGGAGGATATACAAGTTTTAACAGTTATATCAATACGCAAGAAAACACTACAGAAAACTATAATGTAGACGGATCAATCGGCTTGGAAATGAGAACAGATACGATTGAAGTTAGTTTGTCTGCTTCATTAAGTTACAACGACCCTAGGAGTTCATTGTCTATGGGTTTAAACGAGCCTTATACTGTTCAGCGATATAAAGCTTCTGTCTTTTTTGAATTGCCGTTCCGCTTCTTTATTGAAAGTGATGCAGTTTATGAAATAAACTCTAGAAGAGCCGAAGGGTATAACGCAACGCCATTTATTTGGAATGCTAAAATTAGTCGACGCTTCCTGAAAACGGGTAATCTGGTGATTGATGCTTCTGTGAATGACATCTTCAATCAGAACATTGGAATTTCAAGAAATGTAGGAACAAATATAATTACAGATACACGTAGTCGAATTATCGCTCGTTACTTCATGATTGGAGCAACGTTGAGGTTCAACAACAATAAAACTAAAGTAGATGAAGGTAGAAATCATTGGTTCTAAATTAACAGCAGTTGTTGTCTTTTTCTTTTTGACAACTTGGGCGCATAGTCAAGTATTGACTTCTGGTGAAATCGTTTTTGAACGCAGAACAAACCTAGAAAAAAGGTATGAAGGTTCAAGCCGAATGGGGGGGCGTTCACAAGAGTGGATGAAAGAGCCGAAAATTGATGAGTTTGTATTGTATTTCAATGATACTGAAGCTTTGTTTAAACCTATATTGCCAGAAGTTGGTGATGAAGATAGAGAATGGTCAACGATGAAAAACTCAACTTACCAAGATTTATCTGAAGGAAAATTAGAGCGCCAATTTTCATATTATGGTTCTGAAATATATTTGTCTGACACCCTTCGTTCAAGAGCATGGATCATTACTGAAAACAGAAGAACGATTGCAGGTTATGAAACCAAACAAGCTTATTGGGAAGCCAACGACTCCACTCGAATTTACGCATGGTATGCAGAGCAGTTAAGACCTTCTGTTGGTCCTGAATCATTCAACGGATTACCTGGAACGATCCTAGGTTTGGCGCTAGAAGATGGGGGAGTAGTTTATTTTGCCAAAGAGGTTAAGCCATTGTCCATTTCGAACTTTAAAAAAGAAATGCCCAAAGGGAAGCCTAAAGACTATCTTTCCAATGCAGAACTAAAGAAAATGGTCATGGAGTTATTTTCTGGTGGAGGTTCTGGTGGACGAATCCTAGATGATGTTTTTGTTTGGTAGCCAAGCGCTTTGCTTACAAGGTTTTCTATTTGAGAAGATGACTTTAATGTTATCATTTTGCCCTTGTTTGTTACCCTTTTGTTAATGGGTTAAAGCTTTTGTTAAGTCTTTAGTTATCATTGTTTTTGATGAGGTTTGTGTTGTACATTTGTCACAAATAAAAAACAAAAAAACAATGAAAAAATTAATGATTATCGCAACAATGTTTATCGCAAATGCTGCTTTTACAAACAATGAAATTGGAGAGCCTCAAAAAGTACTGACCCACGATAGTGTGAATAACAATGTTCAATTTGAGGTAGAGAAAATCAATTCAAACTTGTTAAACGTATGGGTAGAGGGAGCAGAAGGAAACTTCGTGAGCATCTCTTTGATCGATCAAAGAGGAAAATCCATCTTTTATCAATTTGTTGAATCCCAAAAGAACCATTTTTCAATTGACTTAGCGAATCTTTCGGAAGGAAAGTATTATGTAAAGTTAAACATGGGAAGTGAAATCCGAATGAAAGTGGTGATGGTACAAAAGTAAACCTCACTCAACCCTAACCAGACAAGCGCTTTAAGATATACTCAACCTCTTTAGAGCTCTTTTTTATGATCAAATTATCCTCAACGCTTTGCTCAAAGCGTTTTTTCCTTTCTAATAAACAATTTTGTTTCTTGAACGTTTGTATCTTTGTAACAAAATTATAGAATTGAAAACAGTTTACATTACCCGAAGAGAACATTTTAACGCAGCGCATAAGCTGTGGAATGAAGAATGGACAAGTGAAAAGAATGAAGCCGTGTTTGGAAAATGCAGCAACAAGAATTGGCATGGACATAACTTCAATATTTTTGTGACAGTAAAGGGAATACCTTCTGCTGATACTGGTTTTGTGATTAACTTAAAAGACTTAAGTCAAATCATGAAAAAATATGTTGTAGAAGCGCTAGATCACAAAAACTTGAATTTAGATGTTCCATTTATGAAAGGTGTACTTGCTTCAACAGAGAATCTAGTGATGAAGATTTGGGAAGAAATTGAAGAACCAATTCGTGCTGCAGGAGGAGTTTTAGCTAAAATTAAACTGGAAGAAACCGAAAACAATTATGTGGAATATTATGGCGGAAACGAACCGTTCTAACCACACAAAAATAGCTTTATGGAAAGTAAATTTGAATACAACGACGAGGTCACTAAAAAGTTAACAAAGGTATATAAAGAGGTCTTATCTGATTTAGGGGAAGATCCTAACAGAGAAGGTCTCATTAAAACACCTGAACGTGTTGCTAAATCTGTTCAGTTTCTAACTCAAGGTTACAAGCAAGACCCGGATGAAATCCTAAGAAGTGCACTCTTTGAAGAAGATTATTCTGAAATGGTGATTGTTAAAGACATCGAAGTGTATTCTCAATGTGAACACCACATGCTTCCATTTTTCGGAAAAGCACATATAGCATATATTCCTAATGGAAAAATTGTAGGTTTGAGTAAATTGCCTAGAATTGTTGACGCTTATGCCCGTAGATTGCAAGTGCAGGAAAGGTTAACTTTAGAAATTCGTGACTGTATTCAAAGAACGCTAGAGCCAAAAGGAGTTGCTGTTGTGTTAGAGTGTAGTCATATGTGTATGCAAATGCGTGGAGTAGAAAAACAAAACTCTTCAACAACGACTTCTGCATTTAAGGGCTTGTTCTTATCCAATGACAGTACGAGAAAAGAATTCATTAACTTAATTCAAGCGCGTTTACACTAAACGTAAAGTTGATTATAAGTTGAACAGACGATGTTGGTATTTGATTTCAAGTGCCAACATTTTTTTTATCCCTAATTTTAATCATACTTAAATGAAGTCAGGCGAATTTCCTGTTTCAGTTTTGTTTGTGCATCTGCCAACTTTTCTATTAAGATGAATCGACCATTTCCTAATTCAGCAGCTTCACGCATATTGGCCTCTGATTTTTCATTGCTTTTTATTCCCACTACACTCATGGTAATGTTTTTCTTGTGTAGGTTTTTCTTAATGTACTTTTTGTAATCACCGGAGTTTCTGTTGAAAGCTCCGTCTGTAATAATAATCAAGTGGTTTTGACCATCCTTAATCATATTTTTTCGAGCTTGTTTGTACCCCAATTTAATTCCAGCACCACCTGCAGTTAATCCTGATGCTTTTAATTTCTTTACTTCATCGGTAATTTCTTCTTTTCGGTCCCCAGAGATGGGAGCTAATAGCACTTGGGCATTGCTAGCATAGGAAACCAATCCGATTTTGTCCTGTGGTCGTAACATCCCCACAAGTTGATCCAATGAATATTTTAATAATTCTATTCTGTCGGCTTGACGCATGGATGAAGACACATCGATTACAAATACAACGTTAATCGGATGGAAATAGGCCTCATCAAAATTGTTCGGATCCAATTCCTTAAATGCTGGGGGAATAAATTCTTCAATTTCTTCCGTTTCTACTTCTGGTGACTCTTCGATAAGATCACTCAAATCAACTTCTTCAGGTTCGCTTTCATCAATAATAATTACCCTTTCTTCAGTTTCGG